>Ga0307380_10003608_pt1 | contig 21300 bp, 23 predicted proteins | sample UN3MG_FD_202239 | JGI IMG/M metagenome (GOLD analysis project Ga0307380, IMG submission 202239) | Soil microbial communities from Risofladan, Vaasa, Finland - UN-3 | ecosystem: Environmental > Terrestrial > Soil > Coastal area > Acid sulfate soil | place: Finland: Risofladan, Vaasa | collected... | reverse complement strand
TAGCCTTTTATCTTATCAAAAAGAGAAAAATATCTTGAAGGAACTCCCGTTTTTCCAAAACTAATACCACTCATTAAACATTCTTAGAGTCTAATATGTATCGTAACTTATTCACGGTTTTGAGCCTTTTCAGGGCTGGTTTTTTTTTGTAAAAAAAATTATACTAAGACACAGATTCTAAAATGAAACTTGTCCTGACGAATATCAGGATTCAGAATAACGAGAAGTCATGGCAAAAAAAACAAAGCTCAGTAGAGAACAAGTGCTTCATATAGCTAAATTGGCTAATTTAACCCTTACAGAAAAAGAAGTTAAAAAATTCCAAAAAGACCTTTCAGATATTTTAGCGTATATCGACCTGTTAAATGAGCTTGATACCAGTAAAGTAAAACCAACCTTTCAAGTTACCGGTTTAAAAAATGTTGTTCGGGAAGATAAGGAAATTCGCGGTTTAAGTCAGAAAGAGGCGCTTGCAGGAACAAAGGCGAAATATCAGGGATATTTTAAAGTAAAAGCAATCTTTGAATAAATTTCTAATAAAATGTTAAATTCACAATTTTCAAATTTGAATCAACTGACAATAGTAGAAGTCCTTAAAGGATTAAAAGGGAAAAAGTTTTCTGCGGTGGAATTGACTCAAGCATGCTTAGACAGAATAAAAAGAGTTGATGACAAAGTCAAAGCTTTTATTACGGTTTGTACAAAAGAAGCGTTAGAAAAGGCCAAGGAAGCAGATAGAGAGATTAAAAAAGATAGTAAGGTATTTGATAAGAAGCCATTAATGGGAATTCCATTTAGCATGAAAGACGTTTATTGTACCAAAGGAATTGAGACAACTGCTGGTTCAAAAATACTTGAAAGTTATATTCCCCAATATAATGCTACTGTCTATCAAAAACTTTTAGATGTTGGAGGAATTCTAATTGGTAAAACTAATTGTGATGCTTGGGGACACGGAGTTTCTACGGAAAATTCTGATTATTTTACTACTCACAACCCCTGGAATTTGGAATTTGTTGCTGGTGGTTCATCCGGCGGATGCGGAGCAGCTTTAGCTTCTGATATGACTCTGTTTTCTATTGGTGAAGATACGGGTGGTTCTATTAGGTTGCCTTCTTCTTTTTGTTCAACCAGTGGGCTTAAAGTAACATACGGCCGCGTTTCCCGTTATGGTGCCATTGCCTACGCTTCTTCTTTAGATACAGTCGGACCAATGGCGAAAACAGTAGAAGACTTGAGTTTGATCTTGAACATTATAGCAGGAAAAGATCAATTAGATGCGACCACCTCCGCAAACCAAGTTCCTGATTATTGGAAAAGCTTAACTAGTAAAGTTAGAGGGTTATCTATTGGTCTTCCCCGGGAATTTTTTGGCAAGGGGATTGATAAAGAAGTAAAGAGACTTGTTCTTCAGGCAGTTGAAAAATTAAAAGAAAACGGATTTAGAACAGTCGAGGTGACTATTCCGATGTTAAAATACGCAATTCCAGTTTATTATCTTTTGGCTTGTAGTGAAACAAGTTCTAATTTAGGAAGGTATGACGGAATACGTTATGGCCATAATAGAAACTCATTTGGAGCGGAAGCAAAAAGAAGAATCATGTTGGGCACTTTTGCTTTGTCAGCCGGTTACTATGACCAATGTTACCTTAAGGCACAAAAAGCAAGGACTTTGGTAATTCAGGATTATAAGAAAGCTTTTAGAGAATGTGATTGTATTGTCGCCCCGGTTTCACCAAAACCGCCATTTAAAATTGGCGAAAAAGCTGATGATCCTTTAGCAATGTATCTAGAGGATATTTATACAGCAACAATTAATACGGCCGGGATTCCTAGTTTGGCCTTGCCTTGTGGTTTTTCCCAGAAGGGATTACCAATAGGGATGCAGATTATCGGGCCTCAATTCAGCGAAGAATTATTATTTAAAGTCGGTCATTTTTATCAGGAGCGAACTGAATACCATAAGAGAAAACCAAAAGTGCTTTTACATGAATAAGAACAATTATTTAACTATCATCGGCATAGAGGTGCATCTAGAACTGAAAACTAAATCAAAGATGTTTTGTGGTTGTTGTGCCGGGCATTTTCGAGTAAAACCTAATACCCATACCTGCCCGGTTTGTTTAGGGTTACCTGGTGCTTTACCGGTTCCTAACCGTAAGGCGATTGAATGGTGTTTTTTGATCGGTAAGGCTTTAAATTGCAACTCAAGGGAAGATTCTTCGTTTGACCGAAAGAACTATTTTTATCCTGATTTAGCCAAAGGGTTTCAGATATCCCAATTCAACCAGCCATTTTGCAGGGAAGGCTTTCTTACAATTAAAGGATCAACCTTGATAAGGATCAACCTTGACAAGGATAAACCTTTTCCATCAAAAAAAGTAAGGATTAACAGGGTTCATATGGAAGAAGACACGGCCAAACTTTTACATAAGATTGTGGATGGGGAGAAAGTCAGCTTGATTGATTTTAACCGTTCAGGAGTTCCTTTAGTTGAGATTGTGACGGAAGCGGACATAAATTCATCGCAAGAGGCAGTTGAATATTTGAAAAAACTTCAGCAGATTATCCGCTATTTGGGTGTTTCCGATTGTGATATGGAAAAAGGGAGCATGCGCTGTGAAATTAACATTTCGTTAATTTCACAGCAATTTCCAATTTCCAATTTTAAATTACCAAATTACAAGGTAGAAATTAAAAATATTAACTCATTTAAATTTGTTAAGAGAGCAATTGAATATGAAATCACAAGACAAAAAGAGCTTTTAAAGAGAGGTGAAAGTCCTATTCAAGAAACAAGAGGATTTAATGAAAATCGACAGAAAACTTATTCTCAAAGAAGTAAAGAAGAGGCGCATGATTACCGTTATTTTCCCGAACCGGATATACCACTTATTAAAATCTCAAATCTCAAATCTCAAATCTCAAATGTTATACCAGAACTACCTGAGGAAAAAAAAGAAAGGTTTATTAAAGTATATAATTTATCTGAATATAATGCGAGCATATTGGTACTAGATATACAAAAAGCTGATTACTATGAAGGTACAGTTAAGGCAGGCGGAGACCCACAAGGCACAGCCAATATTATTATAAATAAAAGAATTGACATCAATAAGTTTACGCCAAAGCAATTAGTGAAGCATTTACAAAAACAAAAGACTGATAAAGTTAGTGATACAGCTAAGCTTAATGAGGTTATAGATAATATTTTAAAACAAAACCAGAAAGCAGCTTACGATTTTAAGAAAGGGAAGCAGGAAGTCATCGGTTTTTTAATTGGTCAAGTAATAAGGGAAACGGCCGGCAAAGCGGACGCTCAAACAGTTAAAAAACTTCTTATTGAAAAATTAAAGTGAGCCTCATAATATAAACTAGCATGCTCGATTTTGTCCATTTGCACGTCCACACTGAATATTCACTTTTGGATGGTCTGAGTAAGATTCCCGAACTGGTAAAGAAGGCTAAGGATCTTAATATGCCTGCTTTGGCCATTACGGATCATGGAGTAATGTATGGTGTTATCCCCTTTTATTTAGAATGCCAGGAGCAGGGGATTAAGCCAATCATCGGCTGTGAGATATACATGGCCCAGCGTTCCCGCTTTGATAAACAAACTAAAATTGATGCTGACCAATATCACCTGCTCTTATTGACTAAAAATCTGGAAGGTTACCGAAATTTGATGAAACTGGTAACCGAAGCCCATCTTAATGGCTTTTACTACAGACCCAGAGCAGACTTTGAACTTTTAGAAAAATATCATCAGGGTTTAATTTGCACAACTGCCTGTATTGAAGGTGAAGTTCCCTCGCTTCTTCTCGAGGGGAAAGAGGAACAGGCAAAAAAAGTCAGTCAGAAACTCTTAACCATATTTGGGGAGGACTTTTATTTGGAAATCCAAGTGCACCCGAGAATTAAAAAACAAAGCCAGGCTAATGAAAAACTGGTAGTGCTTTCACGCAAACTTGGTATCCCTTTAGTGGCAACCAATGATGTTCATTATGTGGACAGGAAAGATGCCGAGGCCCAGGATGCGCTACTGGCGGTGCAAACAAAAAAGACGATTGCTGATAAAAATCGGATGACCATGATTGATTCTCCGGATTTCTATCTTCGTTCAGCTCAAGAAATGAAGGAGCTTTTTATTGAACAGCCGGACGCGTTAAAGAACAGCCTAAAGATTGCCCAAAAATGCGATCTTAAAATCCCTATTGGTAGATGGATCTTGCCTCGATTCCCTTTGAAAAAAAAAGAAACAGCAGAGTCGGTTTTAGAAAAACTGGCCGAGAAAAACGTAAAATTGCGGTTTCCTCATCCAAGTAAGCAATTTAGAGAACGGCTTAGCTATGAATTAGATGTAATTTGCAAGAAAGGTTTTGCCACATATTTTTTGATTGTTCAGGATTTTGTTAATTGGGCCAAGGTGCAGGGAATTAGAGTTGGTCCGGGCAGGGGAAGTGCTGCCGGTTCATTAGTTTCATATATTTTAAGAATTACGACCATTAATCCGTTAGAGCATAATATTCCTTTCGAGCGTTTTTTATCCCCGGACCGGCCGACTCCACCGGACATTGATTTGGATTTTGCAGATGATCGCAGGGACGAGGTGATTGCCTACGTTACTAAAAAATACGGTAAGGGAAAGGTAGCCCAAATTATTACTTTTGGAACAATGGAGGCCAGAGGATCGATAAGAGATATCGGTCGCGTTTTAGGTATGCCTTATTCTGAGCCGGATAAAATTGCCAAGCTGATCCCCGTTGGTTTTTCAATTGAAGAGGCAATGAATTCTGTAATTGAGCTTCAAGAGTTTTATAAACAGAAAGAATTTAAAAAGCTTTTGGACCTGGCAAAAAAAGTAGAAGGATGCAGCCGTCATGCCTCGACTCATGCCGCTGGCGTAGTTATTGCCGATAAGGATTTAACGGAATATGTTCCTCTTCAAAAAGAATCGAAAGGAGAAAGAATAATTACTCAGTATGATATGTATGCCTTGGATTTAAACGTTTCCGAAAAAGCGATCGGTCTTTTGAAAATGGACTTTTTAGGTCTAAGAAATTTATCCATTTTACAAAAGTCAATTGAATTGGTCAGTCAAAATACAGGCAAAAAAGTCGATATTTCCGAAATCCCTCTAGATGATAAAGGTGTTTTTCAGTTAATCAGTAAAGGACAAACAGTGGGCGTATTTCAATTAGAGTCAGGCGGCATGAGGAGAGTGGCTAAAAATCTTAAGCCTTCTCAATTTTCCGATATCACCGCGATGGTCGCTTTATACCGTCCCGGGCCCATGGATCTTATACCAGAGTTTATTAAAGGGAAAGAAAATAAGCATAAAGTAAAGTATCCTCACCCTGATTTAATACCCATTTTAGAAGAAACATACGGAATCGCCCTTTATCAAGAACAATGCTTACAGATAGCAAATCTTATGGCTGGTTATACCATGGCCGAAGCCGATAATTTACGCCGCGCCATCGGTAAAAAGAAAAAGGCGATTATGAATAAGGAAAAAGAGAAGTTTGCTGATGGCGCGAAAGAAAAAGGATACTCGAAAAATGTTGCTGATAAAGTTTGGGGTTACATAGAGAGGTTTGCAGGTTATGGTTTTAATAAAGCCCACTCTGTTTCTTATGCTATGATTGCCTATCAAACTGCCTATATGAAAGTTCACTACCCGGTTGAATTTATGACCGCTCTACTAACGGCGGAATCGGTGACTAGCTCCGGCCCGATTAAAGACGAGAAGGTTTCTCGAGCGATTGAAGAAGCCAAAGGAATGAATATTTTCATCCTCCCTCCGGAGATCAATAAGTCTCAGACTTGGTTTAGTATTGAGCGTGACCCCCATTCCTTAGAAGGAAAAGCAATTAGATTTGGTTTGGCGGCCATTAAAAATGTTGGTGAAGCCGCCATTGAAGCCATCTTGAATGAAAAAAAGAAAAGAGAGTTTACTTCCTTAACGGATTTTTGCTCAAAAGTCGATAATCAAAAAGTAAACAAAAAAGTTTTGGAAAGTTTGATTCAGGTTGGAGCTTTTGATGCTTTTGGCAAAAGAGCCGCCCTTCTTTCAGGCTTGGAAAAAATTAGACAACAAGCTTATGAGGAGCAAAAACGTAAAGCCAATGGCCAGACGTCTTTTTTTGACAATCCAGGGGATAAAGTTACAAGCCATATGTCAAAAGATGAGCTTCCGGAAATTGATGAATTTGAAAAAAGCGATCTTTTGAGCTTGGAAAAAAGCTTGCTGGGAATTTATCTAACAGAAAATCCGTGGGAAAAGTTTTTGGTAGAGTTAGAAAGTCAAGTTACCCACCGAATATATGAGTTGGATCAAGCAGAATTAGGCGAAGCAAAAGTAAAAATCGGCGGTGTGATTACTAGAATAAGAAAGATTTTAACCAGGAGAGGGAACAACGAGATGGCTTTTGTTACTATTCAAGATAAGACTGGAAGCATCGAGTTGGTTATTTTCCCGCGGATATTTAATTTGGTAAAGGATTTTTTGAATAAAGATAGAGTCATTATTGTTGAAGGCAAGTTGGACAGTCGTGATGACAGAGTTTCTCTGATTGCAGAAAAAATAAAAGAACTTTAGGATAACGCGACTCCGGCGTGTGTTCCCACACTGGTTTGTTAGTTTTCCTACTTGACAACTATTTACTAACTTAGATATATTTTAATCCCAGAACATAAAGAATGTTTTGGGTTTTTTTATGACAATTTTTAAACACGAGATTTTTTTTGAAAATTATTATAAATTATGGCCGCATCCGCGGCTATTTTTTTTGAGTTATGTCAAAACTAATAAAAATTCCCGGAATTATTGATACTCATGTGCATTTAAGAGACCCGGGAGCGACTCATAAAGAAGACTTTTATACAGGAACTTGTGCTGCTTTGGCTGGAGGAGTTACTGCCATAATTGATATGCCAAACAATCCAACTCCGACAGTTTCCCTAAAAGCAATAACAAGAAAGAAAAAAATTTGTGCAAAAAAAAGCGTTTGCGATTATGGTCTTCATTTCGGAGCTGATAATAAAAATTGGTTAGTTCATCCGAAAGCGGCTAAAAAAACTTTCGGGATAAAAATTTTTATGGACCAGACAACCGGTCCTTTACTGGTAACCGATTTGAGAATTTTAGAAAATCACTTTCAGTATTGGCCAAAAACAAAACCAATAATGGTTCATGCGGAAGATGCAACTTTAGCCAAGGCCATTGGTTTGGCAATGACGTATGACAAGTGGCTGCACGTTTGCCATTTAAACAAAGAAACTGAATTGGAATTAGTGGCCAAAGCAAAAAAGAAAGGGGCTTGTATTACAGTAGAAACCTGTTCTCACTACCTTTACTTAACAGATAAGGAAGACAAACTTTTATGGCCGTTTTCCAAAATGAGACCTCCACTGGCGACTAAAAAAGATGTCCAGGCGTTATGGAAAGGAATTGAACTTGGTTTAATTGACACTATTGCGACTGATCATGCTCCGCATACGATTCAGGAAAAAAAGTCCAGCGAAGCTCCTTGCGGCGTCCCAGGCTTGGAAACCTCACTCTCTTTGATGCTTAATGCTGTTAACCAAAGAAAATTGAGTTTGAAAAAGCTAATTAATTTAATGTCCGTAAATCCCGGTAAACTGTTTAACATAAAACAAAAAAATTCTTGGGTAGAAGTTAATATTAATAAAAGCTGGAAGGTAGATAATAAAAAATTATTTACCAAGTGCGGCTGGTCCTTATTTGACGGCTGGAAATTAAAGGGAAAAGTGGTAAAGGTTTTTATAAGAGGTAAAAAAGTTTTTGAAGATGGAGAAGTTTTAGTTAAAAAAGGATTTGGAAAAGAACTGTGAACAAGATTAACTTAGGCACGAATTTCTGTAAGAAAAAGTTTTCTTCACCTTTAATATCAGTTTCCGGAATAGTAGTTGACCTAAAAGAAAATATTAAACTTTCAAAAATAAAAGGTGTTGGCGGTATTACCACTAAGTCAATCAGCGTTTTGCCTCGCACCGGCCATCCTTTACCTATAATTTGTTCTTATAATGGTGGTTTTATTAATGCCGTTGGTCTTAAAAATCCCGGAATTGAACAAGCGGCTAAGGAAATTTCTTTTTTTAAAAAAAAGGTTAAAAAACCGCTTATTGCCTCAATTTTTGCGGGTCAGCTATCGGAGTTTCCTATTTTAGCAGCTAAAATTGCCAAAGCTAAGCCCGATTTTATTGAACTTAATCTTTCTTGCCCGAATGTTGATGATGAGTTTGGCAAGCCATTTGCCACTGATCCCCTTTTATCTGCCATGGCAGTTTTGGAAGTTAAAAAGATTGTTAAAAATATTCCTCTTATTGCCAAACTAACACCAAATACCCCTTTTTTACAACAAGTGGCTTTTGAAGTAGAAAAAGCCGGGGCAGATGCCATAAGCGCTATTAATACTGTAGGTCCGGGACTTTTGATTAATTTTAAAACCAGAAAGCCGATTTTATCAAATCGGGTCGGAGGTCTTTCTGGCCCGGCAATAAAACCGATTGCTTTACGGTGTATTAATGAGATCTATAGAACAGTTAAAATTCCCATCATTGGTATGGGTGGAGTTTGCAACGCTAAAGATGCTTTAGAAATGATTATGGCAGGTGCAACTTTAGTAGGTATAGGTTCGGCAATTTACGGTCAGGGTTATCAAGTTTTTGACAGAATTGCCTTAGAAATGAGAACGATTTGTCAAAAAGAAAAAATCAGGACAATAAAGCAGATCAGAGGAATAATATAATTGCTAATATTAGACAGAGGAGACAAGATGAAATATATTTTTGAAGAAATTATTAAGGAAATAAAAAAAGTTTTAAAAAAAATTGATCCACATGATATATGCAAATTCACTGAGGAAATTAAAAGGGCCAAAAAAATTTATGTAGTTGGCGTTGGCCGTTCCGGCCTAATTGCCAGGAATTTGGCTATGCGTTTGGTTCGTTTGAATAAAGATTCCTTTGTCATTGGTGAAACGATTAACCCCAAAATGCGGAAAGATGATCTTTTGATCGCCCTTTCCGGTTCCGGGGAAACAGGCGATGTTTTAAGTACAGTGAAAATTTCCAGGGTATTGGGCGGTCGGATTTTGGGAATTACCGGCGTAGCGGATTCCCCATTGGCAAAATTATCGCATCAATTAATCATTATTCCTGCACAGATTCCGGAAAGATTAGGTAATCAGTACCAACTAAGAGAATTAATAGGTGTCCCCGAGAGGTCACCAACAAAATCTTTATTTGAAGTCTGTACTTTAATTTTTTTAGAATTAGCAGTGAGTAAACTTAATGGGAAAAAATAAGTTCATTACGAAGCTTGAAAAAGTAATTAAAAAAAATAATTCTTTGGTATGTGTTGGCTTAGATTCTGACACAACAAAAATCCCTCCTTTCTTGAGAAAATATAAAGACCGTATTTTTACATTTAACAAGGAGATTATTGATGCTACCTATGATTTGGTGTGCGCTTATAAACCAAACATTGCTTTTTATGAAGCTGAGGGAATTAAAGGTTTAAAAGCTTTAAAAAAAACAATTGACTACCTTAGGAAAAAATATCCCGAAATTCCGATAATTTTAGACGCCAAGCGTGGGGATATTGATAATACAAATTTAGGTTATATAAAATATATATTTGAAGATTTAAAAGTTGATGCCGTAACCCTACATCCTTATTTAGGCAAGCTTGCTTTGCTGCCCTTTTTAAACTTAAAAGACAAATTCTTATTTATTCTTTGTCGAACTTCCAATACTGGAGCCGGAGAATTCCAAGATCTTATGGTTAAACATTCTAAGTTAGGCCTGGTTCCTTTTTATCAAGTGATTGCTTACCAAGTTGCAAAGTATTGGAATAAACACAAAAATTGTGGTTTAGTAATAGGAGCTACATATCCGGATGAATTAAAGATTGTCAGAAAAATAGTTGGTAAAATACTACTTTTGATTCCGGGAATTGGTGCTCAAGGTGGGAGTATAGAAAAAACTTTAAAAGCGGGAGATGGTAACATGATTATTAATTCAAGTCGAAGCATAATTTTTGCCTCGTCTGGTAATGATTTTGCTGAGGCGGCCAGAAGAGAAACACAGTCATTAAAAAACAAAATAAACAAATATAGATAGATAAATGTGTGTTTTAATAGGCCAAATTATAATATTTTAACAACGATCGTGTACCAAATATTATAATTTTAAAATTATTTAAAAAGGAGTAGGATTTATGACCAAAAAAGAAAAACTTATTTTAGAGCTTTTAAGAAATAAATGTATTGAGTTTGGCTCTTTTAAACTTAAATCGGGAGTAATTTCTCCTTATTATATTGATATTAGGAAGCTTGTTTCATATCCAAAACTTTTAAAAAAGGTCGCTATAGTTTACTGGTCTTTAGTTAAAAAACTTAATTTTGATAGATTAGCCGGTGTGCCTTATGCGGCTTTACCTGTCGCTACCGTCATGAATGTTTTATATGATATGCCGATGGTATATACAAGAAAAGAACAGCAAACACACGGCATCACTAAACTGGTTCAAGGTGAATATAAAAAGGATGAAACGGTTGTCGTCATTGATGATATTATTACCACTGGGGAAAGTAAGTTAATGGTGATTAAGCCTTTGGAGGAATCAGGTTTAAAAGTTAAAGACGTTGTTTTATTAATAGACAGAGAAAATGGTGGTAAAGAGATAATTGAAAAAGCGGGTTATAAATTACATACTGTTTTTCTTATGACAAGCATCTTGGCTTTTTTACTAAAAAAGAAAAAAGTTTCCAAAAAACTTTATCAAAAATGTATTGATTTTATGAAAAAAACCAAACGAGAAAATTTAAAGAAATTAAAATAAGTTTAGACTTTTGTCAAGAAAATGAAACTAACTATTGGCGTTTCTGGGTCAGCCGAAGGCAATATTACAAACGAACTTAATAAAAAAGCTTTTGTCATTGGTCAAGAGATTGCCAAAGCAGGAGCAATATTAGTTACTGGGGCCACTACGGGACTTTCTTTTGAGGCAGCAAAGGGAACCAGCCTAAAAAAAGGTTTGGTAATTGGCATTTCGCCTGCAGAAAATAAAAAAGAACATCAAAAATTATATCGGGAAGCAATTAAATCAGGAGCTTTCTCTTTTAAATATTTTAATTTAATTATTTATACTGGTTTTGGACGAAAAGGTAGAAATGTAGTCTTTATTCAATCATGTGATGGAGTAATTTGTATCGGTGGCCGGATTGGTACATTAAATGAATTTACGATTGCTTATGATGAAAATCGCCCTATAGGTGTTTTACAACCGGGGGGGATAACAGAAATTTTACCCCAGATTGTTAAAATAGCCCAAAAAGGGAATACACCAGTAATTTATAATAAAGATCCTAAAAAATTAGTTAAAAGATTAATAGAAGTTTTAAAATGAAAATCTTTAGCGGGTCGTCAAATCCAAAACTGGCGGAAAAAATTGCTAAATTCTTAAATCTTAAGATGGGCAAGCTTGAACTATCGCGCTTTTCAAACGGCGAGTGCCGCGTATGGATAAAAGACAATATGCTTAATAATTCGGCAATTGTAGTACAATCTTTTTCTTATCCGCCGGACCAACATTTAGTGGAATTTTGCCTGATAGTTGACGCTTTGAAAAGACAAGGCGTAAAAAGAATCATCAGCGTCATTCCCTGGTTGGGTTACTGTATCCAGGACAAGGTTTTCCGGCCCGGAGAACCTTTGTCGTCAAAGGTAGTTGCCAACCTTCTACACTCGGTAAAGATTAATCGAATTATCACTCTAGACCTGCACAATCAAGTGATTGAGGGTTTCTTTGATATCCCCTTTACAGAGCTTTTTGCTACCTATACTTTGGTTGATTATTTTAAGAGTCACGGACTTATGATTGATACGGTTATCAGTCCTGATGTGGGTGCTTTAAAAAAGTCAACCCGTTTTAGCGAAAGTTTTAATGTGCCTTTGGTAGTAGTAAGCAAAAAAAGAGATATTAAAACCGGTCAGGTTTCCATTACAGGAATCAGCCAAAAAGTTAAGGGAAAAAGAATTTTAATAGTTGATGATTTTATTTCTACCGGCGGAACCTTGATCCAAACCGCTCAATTTTTAGAACATGAAGGTGTGGAAAAAATCTATGCCTGTTTAACCCATCATTTTTATATTCCTGGCGTGCAAGAAAAAATCGAAAAAAGTGCTTTGGATATGCTTTATATTACTGATAGTATTCAGGCCCCAACTAAGCTAAAATATAAGAAACTAAAGGTTGTTTCTGTGGCTGGATTGATCGGGGAGGCGATCACAAAATACAAATGAAAAAATATAAATACATTTTTGTTTCAGGCGGGGTTCTTTCTGGCTTGGGCAAAGGAGTTACTGCTGCTTCTATTGGTTTACTTCTAAAGTCGCACGGATACAAAGTAGCAATAGTTAAATGCGACCCATATGTTAATATTGATGCCGGCACAATAAGACCACAAGAACACGGCGAGGTTTTCGTTACCGAAGACGGTATTGAGAGTGATCAGGATTTAGGGCATTATGAGCGATTTATCAATGAAAACCTTAGCCGGGCGCACTATGTTACTACAGGACAGATTTATCAAGAGGTTATCAAAAAGGAAAGAAATTTTGAATACTGCGGTGAAGACGTAGAAGTCGTTCCTCATGTCCCTGAAGAAATGATCAGAAGATTTAAACTTGCGGGTGAAGCTTCCAACGCGGATGTGGTAATCATTGAGATTGGCGGGACTGTCGGCGAGTACCAAAATATTTTGTTCTTGGAGGCAAACCGTATCTTAAAAATGCGGGAGAAAGAAGAGGTTATCCATGTTCATGTTGGTTATTTACCCACACCTCCTTCAATCGGTGAAATGAAATCCAAGCCGGTTCAGATTTCTGTCAGGCTACTCAATCAAACGGGAATCCAGCCGGATTTTTTGGTAGGCAGAGCCACTAAAAGTTTAGACATACGGCGGAAAAAAAGAATTTCCCTTTTTTGCAATATAGATCTTAAAGACATAATCTCTAATCCCTATGTTCCCTCTGTTTACGAAATTCCGTTGATATTCCAAGAGCAAAATTTCGACCGGAAACTTCTTGCTAAGCTGAATTTAAAATCGAAAAAAACCGAACTTTTTAGCCAGTGGAAGAAAATGGTACAAAATATTAAAAAAGCGAATAAAAAAATAAAGATTGCGATTGCCGGGAAGTACCAGAAAGTCGGTGATTATATTTTGCCAGATTCTTACGTTTGCGTTTTGGAATCGCTAAGGCATGCGGCCTGGAAACTGGGATATGTTCCCCAAATAACCTGGATTGATACGGAAGAATTGGAAAAAAACACTAGCTTGCTTAAAAAACTTGATGATGTTGGGGGGGTGATCGTTCCTCAAGGCTGGGGTTCCCGAGGAATAGAGGGCAAAATTAAAGTCGTTCAGTACGCTCGAGAAAAGAAAATTCCTTACTTGGGTCTTTGTTTCGGTATGCAAATGGCGGTAATTGAGTTTGGTCGTCATGTTTTAGGGCTTAATAAAGCCAATTCTGAGGAGGTTGACCCTAAAACTTCTCACCCTGTTATTCATATTATACCTAATCAAGAAGAATATTTAGCCAAAAAGCAGTACGGTGGCACAATCAGATTGGGAGCTTGGCCTTGCCAAATAAACCCTTCATCTAGGCTTCACGAATTATATACAAAACCGGAGGGCAAATTTCTAATAAAAAAAAGGCATCCTTTGATTGTTATGGAAAGACACAGACACAGATATGAGTTTAATCTTAAATATAAGCAAAAATTTGAAAATGCCGGTATGTTGATTAGCGGTATTTCTCCTGATGGAAAATTAGTTGAAGCAATTGAATTACCTACAAAGGTTCACCCTTTTTTTATTGGGGTCCAATTCCATCCGGAATTCAAATCCAGACCTCTTAATCCCCATCCGATCATCTTAGAATTTATTCGGGCTTGTGAAAAAAAATAAGTTTTGATAAAATCCTTGTTATGGCTAACAGAGCAAACATACTTGGTACCATAGTCCATGTGGGTGACATTGTTGGTGTTTATCATAAGATAAAAGAAGAAGGAAAGGAAAGAATCCAGGTTTTTAAAGGAGCTGTAATTGCCGTAAAAGGGAAAGGAACAGGTAAAAGCTTCACTGTACGTCGCCTTGGTTCTGCAGGAGTAGGGGTGGAACGTATCTGGCCTACAGTCTGCCCCAGTTTAACGAAAATTCAAATCATTAGAAGGGGTAAAGTTAGAAGAGCAAAGCTTTATTATCTTCGAAAAAAGGTAGGTCGACAGGCCGTGCGGATTAAAACCAAATACCGGTCAAAAAAACAAGCGGAAACAAGTGAACAAGTAAGAAAGGCCAGAAAAGTTGATGCAAAGAAAAAGCCTGGGAAATCTGGGCGAAAACCTAGCCCTAAAGCATCTTCTAAATAAAGGGTTCAGATTTATTGAACGAAATTTCCGCTCCAAATTTGGTGAAATTGATCTAATTTGCCAAGATGGTGATACTTTAGTTTTTGTGGAAGTTAAAACCCGCTTCGGAACATCTTTTGGCACCCCCGAAGAAGCAATTAATCCTAAAAAGATTAATTCTCTTATAAAAACAAGTGAATATTTTAAGCTTTTAAACCCTCGTCTTACAGAAAAAGTTAGAATTGATGTGGTGGCAATTGACCTTCAGCCAGGAACGAAAGAACTTCTAAACATAAGACATCTTGAGAATATTACTTTATAAGTTTTAATACGTCTACAATATTGGGGTGGCCGATTTCTTCAACATCGTATGTCACTCTGATGATTGGTTTTTTAACTTTTAATAATTTGGCTAAATCGATCGGCGTTCCCGAAACAACCAAATCACAATTTGACTTATTGATGGTTGTTTCTAATTCCCGCATTTGTTTGAGACCATAGCCCATGGCCGGTAGAACTTTTTCAAGATGGGTGAATTTTTTAAAAGTCTTAGCAATTGAGCCAACGCTAAACGGTCGGGGATCAATAATTTTTTTAGCGTGGTATTTTTTGGCGGCTAGAAAGCCAGCACCATAAGCCATATCTCCATGAGTGACAGTCGGACCGTCTTCAATAGCTAAAACATTCTTGCCTCTAATAAGGCCGGGATTTTCAGCTTTGATTACTGAGTTTGCTTTTATTACTTTTGCCTTAGGATTAAATTGTTTGATATTTTCCATTACCAATTGTACGTTTTCTTTCTTAGCGGTATTTAATTTGTTAACCAGCAAAACATTAGCCATCCTAAAATTTGTTTCTCCGGGGTAGTATTTGATTTCATGACCAGGCCGGTGGGGATCAACAACAACAATATGCAAATTGGGAACATAAAAAGGCGTGTCGTTGTTACCGCCGTCCCAAATAATTACATCCGCTTCTTTTTCCGCCAAACGCAGAATTTTTTCGTAATCGACGCCGCTAAAGACAACTAAGCCTTGTTCGATGTATGGCTCATATTCTTCGCGCTCTTCAATAGTACATTCATGTTTTTTAAGATCAGAATAATCGGCAAATCGTTGGACTGCTTGTTTAGCTAAATCGCCATAAGGCATAGGGTGACGAATAGCAACGACACGAAGGCCTTTATTTTTGAGGATTCTGACAACTTTTCTTGAAGTTTGACTTTTACCGGAGCCGGTTCGCACAGCGCAAATAGCAACCACAGGTTTTTTAGACTTAATCATAGTTTGCTTTGTTCCCAACAGGACAAAATCAGCTCCGCTGGCGTTAGCCAAAGAGGCTCGATGCATGACATATTCGTGGGAAGTGTCGGAATACGAAAAAACGACCTGATAAACTTTATATTTTTTTATTAAACTCGGTAATTCCTTTTCCGGATAGATGGGAATACCTTTTGGATAAAGTTTACCTGAAAGTTGAGCCGGATATTTTCTTCCGGAGATGTTAGGAATTTGGTAGGCGGTAAAAGCTACTACTTGAAAGTTCGGATTGTTTCTAAAACAAACATTAAAATTATGAAAGTCCCGACCGGCAGCGCCCATAATAATTACTTTAGTTTTGCTCATATCATATGTTTGCTTAATTCTATAAACTTGTTTTAATTATAATTGAACTTTTAAAGATTAACAAGATAGAATAAGATATGATAAAATATCTAATAAAAGGCCCCCATCGTTCCCGGTAGGCTTTCAGCCTAGCGGGATCCCGATTAGGCTAACGCCTGCCGGGACTAATGGTTAGGATTTTAAAATGGAAGGCCCCATCGTCTAGTGGTTCGGACACCACCCTTTCAAGGTGAAAACATGGGTTCAATTCCCATTGGGGTCACAGCAAAGCAAGCTGGATTTAAGCTTGCATACAGGGATATCTGGGAGATATAATAAAATTTTATAAATTATAAAAAGGATTAATTTTAAAAATACATGGTTTACGACTAAATTATATTATTAATACAGGGTTTACCTTGTAAAATTAGTAAATTTTACAGGGCCGCTAGCTCATCTGGCAGAGCAAATGCCTTTTAAGCATTAGGTGCAGGGTTCGAGTCCCTGGCGGCTCACAGTTTTTTAGTATTTTGTTATATTAAATTTTTTTATTTAGAAATGCTTTGAATTATTGGGAAAAATATGGGAGAAATTGGGTATATCGAAGATGGACCGGTATTAAAATCCGTTTTAGATCCAGAAAGCGGTATAACAGGTGAAGTTTCTGAAACTTCAGAAGTAGTTCCATTATCAGAAAGACTAATGGCGGAATTTTTATTAGCATATGAAAAGACAGAGGCGTTTAGGGAAGCGCAGGAAAGGTACGAAGCTTTTAAACCAACTTCAGATATGCCAATGCCATTAGAAATTGAATATGCAGCACATCCGCAAGGTATTTATGCTGACATGGGAGTCTATGTCGATGAAACTCTACACCCCCAATAGAAGTATTGGAAATTATCGATTAGCTTTAACTCTTTTAGAAGACAGCCGACCAGATGCTGTTAGCTTTTTTGAGGCATGGAAACCAATGGGAAAAAATTATGGAAATGCAATTTTAGCTGCTTTAATTGAGGAAAATTTAGTAAAACGCGGAATTACACGAGAGCAATTTATAAGAAATTTGCAGGAAGCTATAGAAACAGAAAAATCAAGAACAATAAGGGAACGATCCAGGAGAGGAAACGGATAGGTTTGTTCAATGCAACCTAATATTACTCCGTGTTAAAATAGAAATAATGATTGTTTTAGGAGTTGATCCGGGGATTGCATTGACAGGGTGGGGAGTTTTAAAAAAAGAAGATGAGCCGGAATTGTTAGCTTATGGTTGTATAAAAACTTCAAAAAACAATGAACTTCAAGCAAGACTGCTTCAGATATTTTGTGAGTTTCAAGATATTGTTAAAAAATTCAAGCCTGAAATAATTTGCTTGGAAAAACTTTTCTTCAATACCAATGCCAAAACCGCTTTTTCCATTGGCGAGGCTAGAGGTGTAATAAAAATTTGCGCGGCTTTAAATAAAATCAAAATAGCAGAGTTTACACCTTTACAGATTAAAAACACTATTGTAGGCTATGGTAGGGCGGAAAAAATACAGGTTCAGCAAATGGTTAAGGTATTATTGAAATTAGACGAAATTCCTCAGCCCGATGATGCGGCTGACGGAATAGCTACAGCATTAACGTACTGTTCTTTTAATAGAAGTTTAGTTAAATAAAAAAGTTATTTTTAAAACTTAGTTAATTTAGAATTAAGAACGTAGAATTCAGAATTGAAATTTAGAATCTAGAATGTCAAAAAAATTCTAAAATCCAAATTTATTCTTAATTAAAAATTCTAAAATCTAAATTCTTTTATGATCGGTTATTTGTCAGGTATCGTTAAATTCAAGGAAACCAATCGTTTGATTGTTGACGTTTACGGTGTTGGTTATCAGCTTTTTGTGCCGACATTCCTCTGGCAAGAGTGTAAAATAGGCGAGAAAAAAGAATTTTACGTTTATACCCAAGTGCGGGAAGACGCGATCAATTTTTTTGGTTTTAGCCGTTCTGAAGAAAAAGAGATTTTTTCCCATTTGCTAAGTGTTTCCGGCATCGGCCCAAAAATTGCCTTAAATGTTTTATCATATAGTAATGGCCCCAAAAATATTATCATGGCAATTCAGAATGCCGATGTTGAATTTTTTGACGCGATCAAAGGTTTGGGCAAAAAAAGCAGTCAGCGGATTATTGTTGACCTTAAGGGTAAAATAGGCGGTTTAAAGGAATTGGATTTTGCAGCTGAAGCAGATTACGATTTAATCGAGGCTTTAAAAGGGTTAGGATTTTCTCAAGAAGAAATTAAAAAATCAATTAAAGGAATTAAGAGTGATTTGAGTTTGGAAGAAAAGATTAAACTGGCCTTAAAAGAAAAATAGATGGATTAGGTTACTTTTTTAATATGAAAAATACTAAAAAAAATCAAGCCCGGAAAGTAAAATCGGTTTTGCCTGAAAGTTTACGGCCGAAAAGTCTATGTCAGTTCCAGGGTCAGGAAAAAATTAGAGCCAAACTGGAGATCTTTATTAGGGCAGCTAAAAAAAGAAAAGAACCTTTAGATCATTTACTTCTTTATGGTCCTCCGGGCCTGGGAAAGACAACTTTAGGTCATTTGATTGCGAATGAACTGGGTGTTGGCATCAGGGTGACGTCCGGACCGGCTATTGAGAGAAGCGGAGATTTGGCGAGCATTTTAACCAACCTTAAAGAGGGCGACATTTTGTTTATTGATGAAGTTCACCGGTTAAATAAAGTGGTTGAAGAAGCGCTTTATCCGGCGATGGAAGATTTTTGTTTGGATATTGTTTTGGGAAAGGGTCCCTCGGCCAGAACCGTTAGACTGGAATTACCAAAATTTAGCTTAATTGCCGCTACTACCAGAATTGGTCTAATTTCCTCGCCGATGCGCGATCGTTTTGGTGCGGTTTACCGCTTGAATTTTTATATTCCCGAAGAGCTGGCTAATATTATTAAAAGGTCAGCCAAAATCCTCAATATCCCTATTGATGAACCTTCTTGTAATAAATTGGCCCAAAGATCGAGGGGAACACCGAGAGAAGCCAATAGATTAGTAAAAAGAATCAGGGATTTTGCGCAGATAAAAGGGGAGGGAAAAATTGACGAGGAAATTTTGGATGAAGCTTTAAAAGTTTTGGAAATTGATAATCTTGGTTTGGATAAGGTTGATCGCGATTTACTAAAATCTTTGTGTATTGATTACCGGGGAGGACCGGTAGGATTGGATACCTTGGCCGCGACCATTGCTGAGGATGCGGGAACAGTTGAGGATGTCATTGAACCTTATTTAATCCAAAAAGGTATGCTCAAGCGAAGCAAACAGGGTAGAATGGCAACCAGAAAAGCCTTTGATCATTTGAAAATCTCGGTTTCAAAAAATTTCAAAGAAGAACAAAAAAAACTTTTTTAATCCAAAAAAATGGAGGGAGGTGAAAATAAATGGTTGATCAAAAAGTGGGTGTCGTCATTCACTATTATGATAAACTTGGCGTCGCTATTGTTGATCTTAGTTCAGACTTAAGTTTGGGTGACAAAATAAAAATAGCCGGAGATGATCAAGAGCTTATCCAGGAGGTTAGTTCAATGCAGATAGAGCATAAGCCTGTCAATAACGCTAAAAAAGGCGACTCTATTGGTCTTAAGGTTGACCAGGTAGTCAAAGAAAAGGCAGAAGTATTTAAACTATAATATTTTAATTTGCATTTAGCCTAATTTAAAATTAGGAGTTATTTTTGTGGAATTTAATTTAGCAAAAGATATTCAAAAAGCGATAAAAAAAATTTTGCAGGAAATAGACTTTCCTCACATCAAACCGAACCAGATTGTTTGTTTTCGTTCTTTTGGTTCCAAGTCCAGGGCGCGGGCCAGAATCTGGTCCTTTCCGCAAATCTGGCAGAAAGCGCTTCAGGTAAAGCCCCATTATTGCATTGAAATCTTGTCAGAAAAATTTGATTGTCTGTCAAAGGCTGAACAGACTAAAACTTTAATTCACGAGCTGATGCATATCCCCAAAACTTTTTCAGGCGCTCTCCTACCTCACCGGGGGAGGGGGAAAATAAAAATAGATAATCGGACAGTTGATAAAATATTTAGAAAACTTAAAAATAAATATTAATCATTAAAATTCTGTAAAATCTAAAGAGTTTCAAAGATGATTTTTTTTATTTATGGTGACAATCAAGTAGCTAGCAGAGGAAAATTAACTGATTTGATTTCCGAAGCCCAAGCGACGCAAAAAGAAATAATCAGACTTGAAGGTAAGACCATTGACCAAAACAAGCTGCTTCAAACCCTAGAGTCAGATTCTCTTTTCGGCCAGGAAAAGATGGTAATAATAGAAAACCTTTTTATAAGACAAAAATCAAAAGAAAAGGATAGCCTTATTCAATATCTAAAAAAAGAGCCTATTAAACCAGGGGTGATTTTTTGGGAACCAAAGGAAATTAGCGGAACAACAATCCGTTGGCTGCCAAAAACCTGGCAGTTTCTTGTTTTTAAAACACCGGTAATTATTTTTAAGTTATTAGATTCATTAAGACCGGGAAATCAAACACAAATACTCCCCCTTATGAAGGAGAGTATTAGTGGAGAAAGTTCGGAAATGGTTTTTTACATGATTGCAAGAAGAATCAAAGAGCTGATTATTGCCAAGGATATGGGTAAAACCGGTCTGAACGGTGCTCCCTGGCAAATCGGCAAGCTGATTTATCAAGCAAAAAATTTTACCTTGGATCAATTAAAGTCAATTTACTTAAAACTTTTGGAAATAGACATTGATATCAAAACCGGCCGTGGCCTGATGCCTTTAGATTGGTATCTTGATTTATTAATAGTAAATATGTAGGATATTTAACGTTGGAGCTCGCCCCGCAATGAAAACAGGCATACTTTTAAATCTAGTTAAAAAAGGTTTTCAAACAATAGATGTACCTTTAAGTTATAAAAAAGCCGCCTTAAGGTTTATTGAAAAATGGCTAACCGAAGAAGAGTTTAGACCTTATATCCTTCAAGTAGAATATTTAATTAAACAAAAAAAATGGAATCTTTTATTAGATGAATTCTATCAAATTATTCCCTTTGGAACGGGTGGAAGAAGAGGTTTAGTTGGTGTCGGGCCAAATAGAATTAATACATGGACTGTTCAGTCTTCAGCTCAGGGTCATTCTCAGTACTTATTAAAACAATATGGGCAAAAAGCAAAAAAGCGTGGCGTAGTCTTAACCTTTGATGTTCGTAAATTTACTCAAAAAGGCATTTATA
>Ga0307380_10003607_pt1 | contig 21300 bp, 17 predicted proteins | sample UN3MG_FD_202239 | JGI IMG/M metagenome (GOLD analysis project Ga0307380, IMG submission 202239) | Soil microbial communities from Risofladan, Vaasa, Finland - UN-3 | ecosystem: Environmental > Terrestrial > Soil > Coastal area > Acid sulfate soil | place: Finland: Risofladan, Vaasa | collected... | reverse complement strand
GCCCATGCCGCGGCCCATGCCGAGGCCCATACCCGGGCCGGCGTTCATATAGCCGGGCGTCGCGTAACCTGAGCAGTAGCCCATCCCGCGGCCCGTGCGCGGCCCCTGGCCCGCCGGGCCCGTTCTATCGCCGCGTGGCATCGTCATTCCTCCTTTCCATCTTCGCTTTTTACGTCAACGGACGGCCTTCCGCGGCCACGCCCCGCGCCGCTCCCGCGCCGGCCGCACCGCCGCCGGCCGCAACCGCGGATTTCCCAACAATCCTGCAGCCGGACCAATCGCCTCAGGCCCTCCACGCTTATCTTATCGTCGTGGATGAGGTGGCGGATGCACTCCAGCCAGCTCAGGTCCTCCTCGGTGTAGTAGCGCCTGCCCCGCCGGCGCATAGGTTTGAGCAGGCCCGCGTCCTCGTATATCCGCAGCGTCCGCGGGTGTACGCTTAAAAGGTCCGCGGCGATGCCGATGGGGTAGATACGCTCCTTTTCGTCCAGGGCGGTGTCGTTATTGCCGTTCCCTGACATCATGATTTATAATAATATTATAAACTGTGGTTGTCAAGAGAAAAATGAGCCCGGCCGCCCCAATAAAGAAACGAGGAGCGGCGGGCTTTAAGCCCGCCGCTGCGTCTATTCCGAAGTAGGGGACGGTCTTCAGACCGTCCCGCCGCTTAGACAAGGGGCTTAAGCCCCTTGTCCGACGGGGCGGGCGTCGGGTGGTAACACCCGACGCCACTCTAAGGGAGCTTCCCCAGTGCCGTCAGGTGTTACCACCTGAAACCACCGGCAGGAATGCCGGTGCCACCCAAGGGGTTTTCGTAGGGCCGTACCTTCAGGTGCGGCCACCTTCAAGGCCGACAGGAACGTCGGCCCCACGGCTTGTAACACCCGACGCCACGCTATAAAAAAAGCCGCCCCCGCGGGGCGGCTGTTTATTAGCCAATTCTCGGCGAAGGTTACGTTTTCCCCTCGCCGGCGGCGACGTCGGCCAGAATTTTACGCCACGCCTTGGCGTACGCGTCCCAGGTGTAGGCCTTCTTGACCGCGGTGCGGCCCGAGCGGCCGAAGCGGCGCCGCGAGCCCTCGTCCTTCAACAGCTCGACCACCGCCGCGGCGAAGGGCGCCGGCCCGTCCGCGACGACGAAGTCGCGCCCCGCCACCAACAGGTCCATCCCGTCGGCGCCCACCGAGGTGCTCACCACCGGAAGTCCCGCGCTCAGCGCCTCCACGATCTTCATCTTCATCCCGGAGCCGAGGCGCATCGGGCAGACGTATATTTCCATCCGCCGGATGTACGCGATAAGGTCGGGGACGGTCCCCGTCACGACCACGCCGGGCTTCTCGGCCAGCGCGCGGACCTCCGGGCCGGCGTTCTTCCCGACGACGTGGAACGCGGCCTCCGGGACCCTCTCCCTTATCAACGGGAATATCTCGTTCGCGAAGTAGCAGACGCAGTCCTTATTGGGCGGGTAGTCCATAACGCCCGAGAAGACGACGGAGTGCGGCTCCTTGGCCGCGTCCTCCAGCGGCGGGATATCGACGCCCGAATGGGCGAAGTATATCGGCAGGCCGGGGCACACCGCGCGCACGATATCGGCGTCCCGCTGCGCCACCATTATACAGCCGTCGTAGCGGCCGTACGTGCGCCGCTCGTAGCGCCGCAGCTTCAAATGCTGCAGCCAGCTGTACACGAAGGCCGCCGGGTTGCCCGCGTGCTTCATCTGGCGCCGGTAGTAGAGCGACCAGGCATCCTGGGGGAAGAGGACCCTGGGCGTGCCCTCCAGGCCGACGGTATACTGCGCCATGTTCACGTTGCCGGCGACGATGACGTCGAAGCTCTCGCGCGCCAGCAGCTCTCCCAACGCCCGGGCGTACTCTTTGCTCCGGAACAGGCGGACGCCGAACGGCAGCGACGAAAATAGCGAACGCGCGCGCCGCCAGACCGTCTTCTTTAACTCGTGGGGGACGACTACCAGTTCTTTGACGTACGGCTCGAGTTCCGCGGCGGCGCCGGCGGCGTCGGCCGACGACATCGCCAGTACCGTGAACTCGTGCTTGCCGGCGAGGCGGCGCAAAAGGTGGTAGTAGCACGCCCGGTTGGAATCGGTGGGCGGGTACGGGACCTCGGACGCTATAAGTAGTACTTTCAAATCCAAACCTCAGCGGTGGACGGCTTTACGAAAGGCGGAATTTAGCATAACTTACCGCGGAAGTGTCAACTTTTCGTGGCCGCCAGTACCGCCCGATAGACCTCCAGCGTCCGCGACGCCATCCGCCGCGGCGAGAATTTTTTGACGTGTTCCCCGCCCGCCGCGGCCAGCTTGCGTCTCTCCCCCTCGTCCGTCGCCAGGAACCGCATCACCGCAGCCAGTTCGTCGACCTCCGGCTCGACGTAGAAGGCCGCGTCGCCGCAGGTCTCGGGGAGCGCGCCTCGCCGCGCCGCCACCACCGGCACGCCCACCGCCATGGCCTCCAGCGCCGGCAGGCCGAACCCCTCGTACGCCGACGGGTAGAGCAGCATCTCCGCCGCCGCCACCAAGAGCGCGTGGTCGTCGCGCGGCAGATAGGGCCGCACGCGGACGCGCGCGGCGACGCCGGCCTCGCTCGCCCAGCCGCGCACCGTCGCCTCGTCGTTGCCGGCTACGCCGCCGATTACCAGGTCCGGCACGGCCGCGTCGGCCGCGACGCGCCCGAACGCCTCGACCGTGAGCCGGGTGTTCTTGCGCGGGAAGGCGGCGCCCAGGTGCAGCATGTAGCGGGCCGGCAGGCCGAGGCGCTCGCGGAAGGCCGCCAGCTCCGCCGGCGTCCGCTTCTCGAAGAAGACCGGGTCCACCGCCTCCTCGATGACGGTGACGCGGGCCGCCGCCCGCGGCCCCAGCCGACGCGCAATGTCTCCGGCCGACGTCCGCGAGACCGTGATTATGGCGCCGCAGCGCCGCGCGGCGCGCTTGAGCACCCACGATTGATAGACATAGTAACGGTTGGCGGCGAAGGTGTGGAAGCGCCGCTCGAACATCATCGTATCGTGGAGGGTGAGGACCGTCGGCGACGGCGGCTCGAGCGGAAGCGCGTTACCCGGCGCGTGAAAGAGGTCGGCGCCGAGCCGGCGCAGCACCCGGGGCAAGACGAACTGCTCCCACGCGTAGACGGGCCGGCCGGTCGCGACCACGGCCTTAAGCGAGAGCGCCGGATACGCCGCCTCGAGCTCCCGGTCCGAAACGAGCACGAACGCGGGCGGGGCCGGCAGCGCCGACATGCCGGCCAGCAGCGTGTGGAGGTAGCGCCCTATTCCCTTGGCCTCGCCGGCGAGGTAGCGCGCGTCCAGGGCTACGGTGAATTCGGCCATAAATAAAAAGCCGCCGCCGCAGTTTCGGCGCGGCTGGTACTTTCGGCGTAATAAACTATCGTTTCCAACGGCCCGGCGGGTATCGCGGCCCTTGCCTTGGCTTCCTATTTCGCGCCGGCTTCGGGGGCCCGGCCGCCGACGACTTCATTATACAACAAAATCAGCCGCCGCGCCACCGCTTTCATTCCGTAAGGCTCCACGGCCGAAGGGCCCACCGGCGGCAGCGACAACGCCGCGACTATGCCTTCGGCAACGTCCCGGGCGTCGTCGCCCACCGGGAGGCAGGCGTCGCTGCGCTCGAGGAAGTCGACGTCGCCCACGCGGCGGCTCACTACCGGCCGCGCCGACGCCACCGCCTCCTTGACCGTAAGCGGGCCCAGCTCCACGTCGGAGGTGACGACTACGACGTCCGCGGCGCCGAAGTACACGGGCACCAGCTCGCGCGGCGCCGGGTGAAACGTCAAGAGCTCGAGCGCGGGCTCGAGCCGGCGCGCGAGCGCCACCGCCTCCCGCGCCAGGTCGTACCGCTTCGACGCGCGGTTCGGGTCGGCCGGGAAGAGGACGTACTTCTTGTCGGCGTCCAGGGCCAGCTCGCGGCGGCATTCCCGCTTGTCGCGGGGGTGGAAGAGCTCGAGGTCCGTCCCCATCGGGATGGCGTCGCATTCCACGGGAGCCATGGCGCGGGCGGCGGCGGGCGTCACGGCGACGAAGCGGTCCGCGCGGCGGGCCACGGCCCGGGCGAACCGCCGATACAGCGGATTCGTGACCACCGGGTTGTCGTGGACGGTCATGACCAGCGGCCGGGCGCCGGCAACGAGGGCCGCCGCGGCGGAGTACGCGTGGTGGGCGTGGAAGAGGTCGTAGTCGCCCCGGCGCGCGCGCAGCTCGCGGACGGCGCGGGGGTACGCCAGCCGGTCGCGGTACCCCTGGATGAAGTAGACGTCGACGGCCAGGCCCGCGGCCCGCAGCGACTCCACCTGCTCGTAGACGAAGGACCCGAAGGAGGGGTCTTCGTCGCGGGGGTACATATTGGTTATGACGAGAAGGCGCATAGTAATGGCCCGGGCGCGGCGTAAAAATGAAAGACGTCGACGCCGACGTCTTAAGGCCGCAGCGGCCTTTTGCGCTATTATAGCCGGTCGCGGTTAATTTTCAATAAAAAAAGAAGTCGACCGGCGACCCGAGGAGCGACGCCGTCTCCCTCGTTTGCACGCGCGCCCCTTTTACATTTTATGTTATTATGGATACCGGTCGTGGGGAACCACGGATTGCAGCTACATAACCACGATTACGCCCGTACTATGCGAAACGTTATAACAACGTTATGGGCCCTTGGGTGTCTTCTCGCCCTGGGGCTTAGCGTTGAGGCCGCGCCTCCTGGCGAAAACGCCGAGCTGGTTTTCGGGGGAGGCGCCGGCTATTTCTTGCAAGATGTAAAAGGCGATATACCGAGAGACGACACGCCGGAGTTGACCTGGGCCGTCGGCTTGGATTTGCGCGTAAAGCGACTGGGCGTAGCGTACGATTTAAAGGTTGAACCCGGTTACGTCTATAAAGACCCCAGGAGCCCCTTCGACCCGTTCCCCTGGGTCGCCGCATACCACCATGATTTTTACCTGCGTTGGTTTTTCTTCGTCCGCCCGCCAGCCGCTTTTTCGGTGGCCGGATGCCTCGAGGTCACCGGAATATATACCCCCCCCTCGCCGTTTCATGACGTATCACGGTGGTACGGCTCGTTCCAACCCGGCATATATTTGGGTTGCGACCTCCGCGTCGTCGAGTGGTTGAGGACGTCGTTTCAATCCGGTTTTACGCGCAGGGTTAAGCCGACGCGCCGCACCGGCGACCCTATCCAAACGCGGTACGTGCTCTCGGATACGTGGGCTTCACACCTGGACGTCAGCTATTGGTTGTGGGATTTCCTGGGCGTGGGGGTCCGCACGTCGCTATACGTCGACGGCCCGGGCGAACCAAAAGATAACGAAAAATTCGCGGAAATTGGCTACCCGCCGGCGGTTTGTTGGGCCGTGTTCGTCGGCCCGGCGTTGAACTTCTCGGCGTTCGGGTCATATTTTTAGCCTGGGTAACGTATTTTAAGCCCCGGCGTCAGGCGGTTCCGCCTGCCCGGCTCGAGCGCCGCGTATTAACAACGCCGGCCGGAACTACCGCCCGGTATTTACCCGCCTCGGCCCTTTCCCTTTGCACCGCCGCCGCTTTTGTGTTATTATATAATATGTACCGCGAGACGGGCCACCCCGGCCCGCCGCGGCGTTTTGCATAGTAAATATATCGTGATTACTTTCACGAGCGTTCTTTTAGCGCGGCGCCGCCGTCGACCTAAGCCCGCGTTAAGTTCCCTTTAAGGAGGATAAATTGAAGAACGAAAAAGAGTTGATCGAAAAGGCCAAGAAGCCCGGCCAGGACGCGATGAAGCTGCACCCGTTCTACCGCGGCAAGGTGGAGATTACGCCCAAGTGCCGCGTCGCGTCGTTCGACGACTTCGCGATCTGGTATACGCCGGGCGTGGCCGAGCCCTGCAAGGATATCGCCAGGTACCCGGAGAAAGTATTCGTTCATACCAACAAGGCCAACTTCGTAGCCGTCGTCTCGGACGGGACGCGGGTACTGGGCCTGGGCGATATCGGCCCGGAGGCCGCGATGCCGGTGATGGAGGGCAAGGCGCTGCTGTTCAAATACCTCGGCGGCGTCGACGCCTTCCCCATCTGCGTCGACACCAAGGACCCGGACGAGATCATCGACTTCACCCTCAAGCTGCAGCCGTGCTTCGGCGGCATAAACCTCGAGGACATCGCCCAGCCCAAGTGCTTTCGCATACTCGAGACGCTGCGGGAGAAGGCCCGCATCCCGGTGTGGCACGACGACCAGCAGGGCACGGCCTCCGTTACGACGGCCGGCGTCATCAACGCCCTCCGCATCGTCGGCAAGAAGAAAGAGGACGTCAAGGTCGTCATGGTCGGCGCCGGCGCCTCCTGCATCGCCATCGCCCGGGTCCTCATCAAGTTCGGCATCGACGCCAAGCACATCATAATGTGCGACTCCAAGGACACGCTGCACGCCGGCCGCGACGACCTCAAAGGCGGCGAGTTCAAGGAGAAGTGGCATTTCTGCGAGATAACGAACGAGAAGAACGTGACCGGCGGCCCGGGCGAAGCGGCCAAGGGCGCCGACGTTATGATCGCGCTGTCCAAGCCGGGGCCCGACACCGTCAAGCCGGAGTGGATCGCGCGTATGGCGAAGGACGCCGTCGTCTTCGTGTGCGCCAACCCGGTCCCGGAAATCTGGCCGTGGAAAGCGCACGAGGCGGGCGCCCGCATCGTCGCCACCGGCCGCTCCGACTTCCCCAACCAGGTCAACAACTCGCTGGGCTTCCCCGGCATCTTCCGCGGCACGCTGGACGTCCAGGCCAAGACCATCACCGACGAGATGGCCATCGCCGCAGCGCAGGAGCTGGCCGACATCGCCTACGACAAGGGCATACACGAGGAGTACCTTATCCCGACGATGGACGAGTGGGCGGTCTATCCGCGGGAGGCCGTCGCCGTGGGCCTTAAAGCTATCGAGCAGGGCATCGCCCGCATCAAAGCCTCCCCCGAGGAGCTGCTCAAACAGGCCGAGGACGTTATCCGCAAAGCCCGGGCGGAGACGCAACTCCTGATGAAAGAGGGTTTTATCAAAATGGAGACCGGCGAGCGCGTCCATATGGGCGGCTAAGAATTTAGCGGATTTTTCGCAATGAAGAAGGCAACCCCCGCGGGTTGCCTTTTTTATCGATTGTAAACGGCGACCACGGTCGGAGAAGCCCTTGACCCTTGACGCCCGCCCCCGTAGACTTTATAATCAGGCCGTGGCTCGAGATGAGGAGAACTCGGCGGACGAGGCGACGTGGCGGCGGGCGCTGCGGGAATTCGCCGCCGAGGTGCGCGAGAAGTTCGGCGGCGCCGTCGAGCGCGTCATCCTGTACGGCTCCCGGGCGCGGGGAGACGATGCCCCCGACAGCGACGTCGACGTCATCGTCTTCCTGGCCGAGGGCACGGACCTCGTGGAGGCGCGGGGCGCCCTGTCCGACCTCGCCTGCGACGTCGCGGCCCGGTACGGGTTCCCGTTCCTCATCCAGGCCCTCGCCTACACCGAGGAATCCTTCCGCCGCCGGGCGAGCTATTTCTTTATAAAAAACGTCAAAAAGGAGGGCGTGCCGATATGACCCTCCTCGAGACGGTCAAACACTACGTGACGGCGGCGCGGGAAGCCCTCGCCGCGGCGGAACGAAACTTAGCCGCGCGCGCCTACCGGAGCGCGGTCCACGAGGCGTATTACGCCGCGTTTTACGCCGCGACCGCGGCCCTCGCGACGCGGGGATTACATTATAAACGGCACTCAGCCGTCGTCGCCAACTTCAACCGCCTTTTCGTCTACGAGGATAAGTCGTTCGAAGCCGAAATGGCGGGGCGGCTCCAACGGCTGTTGGACGTGCGCCTCCAATTCGACTACGAGCCGATACCCGCGGAGGAAAGCGCCGCTGAAGCCGCGTTGTCGGCCACGAGCGCCTTCGTAGCCGATGTCCTCCCGTACGTGGAGGCGTGGCTCGAGACGGCCGGCGATAAAGAACCATAACCTCCGACGATATGCCCGACACTTTCCACAACTACATAAACGGCGGCTGGGTCCCCGCGGACGGCGAACTCCACGAGAACGCCAACCCCGCCGACATCCGCGAGCTGGTGAGTATACACTCGCGCGGCAGCCGCGCCGACGCCTTCGCCGCGCTCGAGGCCGCGACGAAAGCGTTCCCGGCCTGGCGCGATACGCCGGCGCCCGAGCGGGGCGAGTACCTGGCCCGGGCCGCGGCCTTGCTCCGCGAGCGCGCCGACGACATAGGCCGCGACTTCACCCGCGAGGAGGGCAAAACCCTACGCGAGGCGCGCGGCGAGACGCTGCGGGCGGCGCAGATATTCGAGTTCTTCGCCGGCGAGGGGAGGCGGCTGGGCGGCCGGACCTTCCCCGCCGACGGCCGCGACACCTTCCTCTACGCCCTCCGCGAGCCGTTGGGCGTGGTCGCCCTCGTCACGCCGTGGAACTTCCCCGTCGCCATCCCGGCGTGGAAGCTCGCGCCGGCGCTCGTCGCCGGCAACACGGCCGTCCTCAAGCCGGCCACCAACACACCGCTCACGGCGGTGCATCTATTCGAGTGCCTGGCGGACGCGGGGTTGCCGGCGGGGGTGGCGAACATGGTCTACGGCCCGGGCGCCGAGCTGGGCGACGTCTTCTGCGAGAGTGAGGACGTGAAGGCGATCTCCTTCACCGGCTCGAGCGACGTGGGGAAGGCGCTGGCGGCGAAGGCCCACCGACGCCTCGTCAAGGTCCAGCTCGAGCTGGGCGGCAAGAACCCACTCCTCCTGGCGGACGACGGCGACGTCGAGCGCGCGGTCGGCTTCGCCGCCAACGGCGCTTTCGGCTCTACCGGCCAGAAGTGCACGGCGACGAGCCGGGCGATAATCCCGCGGGGCCGCGTCGGCGAGTTCGTCGCCAAAGTCGCCGCGGCGGCCGGAAAAATCGTCGTCGGCGACGGCCTGCGCGACGACGTGGATATGGGCCCCCTCATAGACGCCGACGCGCTCGCGCACGTGCTCGGCCATATCGAGGTTGCGAAGGAGGAGGGCGCGACGCTGGCCTGCGGCGGCCGGCGCCTCGACTACGGCGACCTGCAGCACGGCTTCTTCGTCGAGCCCGCGGTCTTCGTGGGCGTCACGGCCGAGATGACTATTTGGCGGGAGGAGGTCTTCGGGCCGGTCTTGGCCGTTATCGCCTACGATGACTTCGACGAGGCCATAGCGCTCGCGAACGATACGGCGTACGGCCTGTCGGCGACGTTGGTCACCAAGGACCTTGGCCGGGCGATGAGGTATATAAAACGAATCGAGGCCGGCGTGGTCCACGTCAACTCGCCCACGGTCGGCGCGGCGTGCCACGTCCCCTTCGGCGGCTACAAGGAGTCGTCCTCCGGCTCGCGGGAGCAGGGCCGGGAGGCGCTGGAGTTCTTCACGCAGCTCAAGACGGTGTATCTGGATATCTAAAAGCTGGTCGTAGGGAAAAAAGCCGCCCTTCCGGGCGGCCTTATTTATTCCAACGAGAAAAACGCCGACGCTACGCGCCGCTGACGTACGCGATAAGCAGGCCGATGAGGACCAGCGGCTTGACGACGTCGGAGTAGAACGGCGGCCCGGCGTTGCCCGGCGCGAAATTGCGGGTCTTCACCATCTCGCGGATGTGGCCTACGCCGCAACCCAGCAGCCACACGGAGCTCGCGACGACGGTCGCGGCCCAGAAGTTGCCCCGTATCCAGATGCAGAGGAAGCCCAGGACCGCGTGGCTCAGGTTCGACACGGCCACTTCCCACTGGAACGGGTTGCCCGTCGGCCAGCCGATGTACTTGGCGACGCGGTCGGCGTTGAAGGCGTGGCCCAAAAACGCGTACAACCCCGACAGGCCGATGAGGAATACTATGAAATAAAAAAGCAGCGTTTCTATTACGGCCGTTTTCGCGACGACGATTTGGACCACCGCCGCGGCGGCGGCCAGGACGGGTAGGAAGGCGTACATCACTCTCCCGCCTCTCAACGTGAATATCGCCAACCCTCCTACTGCGAGGCTTACGATAAGTACTAAGTTCGCCACGGCCTTACCTCCTTATTAGAAAACCGAGGGCTCTTCCCATTTTCTAATTAGATTTATTAAAAACGCCGAGCCGCCTCGGCACCAGCTCGAGTGCCCGCGGCTCGAGCCGTTACGGAGCACTCGTATCTATCGCCGCGCGGCGCGCCGGCGAAAAAAAGAAACCGCACGCCGTCGACGTTGCGACGGCCGCGCGGTCTCTGCTCATTTTAGGTAACTTAAATATCTATTTAAAGAACGTTTTGAGGAAACCCAGCGAGTAGTTGGGGACCTTGCCGCCCTCGCGCCACGGCCCGGTTAGGTACGGGCTGTAGTCCACCTCGCCCTTCGCGCGGTTGTCGTGGTAGTCGTAAATCCTCCTATTGATGAAGCTCGGGTCGGCTGAGCCCCACCAGCAGTTCGTGGCGTCGACGTTGTTGCTCGAGCCGTTGTAAAAATTCCACATCCCGTCGTTGTTGCAGAGGTCGCAGTAATTCGCCGTTACGAAGCAGTTCCAAAGGGTTTTAACGCCGGCGTAGCCGTTATGTTCGACGGTCAGATGATATAACTTGGCGCGGGAGTTATAGGCGAGGACGCCGTTGTTCAGGCAGTAGCGGATGATCGTACCCTCGAACGAGGAGCGGGAAGAGCCGATCGAATTAACGTTAGCGAGCCGCAGGCCGTTGGTGGCGAATTCGATTATCGCGTTTTCGAGTATAATTTGGTTCGAGCCCTCGACGACGACGGCGCCCCAGTCGCCCATCTTCTTGACGCCGTTGGCCGAGGTGAATTTGACCGGTAAGCCGGTTTTGCCCTCGGCGACGAGGGTGCCTTTTCGCACCACCAGCTCGGCGCCGTCCTCGTAGCCGCCGGTCCCTTTTACCTCGTAAAATCGAACGTCGACGCCCGCCTCGATCGTGAGCGTGGCACCGTTCTCGATGGCCACGTCGCCATATATATTGACCGGCCCCCCCGTGCGTTTCCACGTCGTGTCGGTCACGATATTTCCGGCGCGGATGTCGACCGCGGCAAACACGGCGCCGGCCGAAAGCGCCAGCGCCAAGGGAATACTAATAAGCTTACGAAGCATGATACGCTCGCTTCCCCTCCTCGCGAAGCAATTGAGAGCCTAGCACAAAAAGCCCCCCTGTGCAACTATAATATCCCCAAAACACCCCGGTAAAAACGCTTCCTTCTATCCCCCCGAACGTCGAATCGGCCCGTTTTCTTCATACCGCGTATAGGAATCTTAAAAAACTACCGGCTGGGGAGCGACGAGGGAACCTCTAAAAGCCAAATATACCACCGTAAGACGCCGGACCGGCGCCGGCTCGAGCCCCCAACCGGGCCCACGTCCACCACGTCGAAATCGCGGGCCAGCGTAGTCGTCAGGCCCAGGATATAGTCGTCGCGCTCGGGCGGCGCCGTCGGCAGCTCGCTCACGAAGTACGCGCGCCGTACGCCCCGCGCGGCCAGCCCGGCGCCTACTTCCGCTAGTCGCCCCTCCTCCTCAACCAGCACGAACGGCTGGCGGAAGTACAACGGCGCGGCGTACGCCGGGAGGTACCATTTATTGGTCAAGGCCGGCGCCGCGGCGCGCGAGGCGAGGTCGGCGACGAGGTCGCCGTGGGCGGCCTTCGTCGCGGCGAAGCGGAACAGGCCGAAGAGCTGCGTGGCGGCGGACAGCGTCGCGAGGGCGATTATGAAGGCCGCCCGCAGGGCCCGGCCGCGCGCGCCGTCCCCCGCGGCCGCCCTGGCCAACGCGACGGCCGCGGCGGGTACGACGTACAGCAGGAACCGCGGCCCCCAGCCGTAGCCGCTGGTATCGGGGACGACGACGAACAGCGTGGCCGCGAAGGCCGCGGCGGCGACGTAGAACGACTTCTCGAGCGGCGACACCCCCCGGAACGAGCGCCGCACTTCGGCTCGAGCCAGGAAGGCGAGGCCGAAGACGGCCGGAAAGGCGGCCGCGAGCGGCGTCGCGTGGCCCCGGAAAAATTGCCAATACGCCAACGTCAGCGGTACCGCGCCGGCGGCGGCGACGTACGCGCCGGGCCGCCATTTCACGCCTATAAGTGCGAATAGGACTACGCCGGCCGCGGCCGCGCCCAAGTACCAGGGGAAGACGGGCACCAGCGAGTGGCCTACGCCGTAGAGGAACGCCGCCGGGCCGTGCGGCGCGCCGTATCCGAGGTTGGCGCCCAGCCGTACGAACGCCGGTTGGCCCCACGCCGCCAGCATCAGCAGCTCGAGGCCCACCGCGGTGACGGCGAAGGCCGCCGCGGGCCAAACGCCCGTCCGGAGCCGTTCGCCTTTGTTAAATAAAAATAGCGCGGTTATGCTCCACGCCGCGAGCCAGTAGAACTCGGGCCGGAGCGCCGCGCCCATACCCCACAGCGCGCCGGCGACCGACAGCCGCGCCGGTGACCGTTTGAGGAGCAGCGCGAAGCCGCCCAGCCACAGCGCGACCGCGGCCGTGTGCTCCCAATAACACAGCGTGTAGAAAAATATGGGGCTTGCGAAGGCGACGACGGCGCCCGCGAACCAGGGCCGACGCACGCCGAACGCCCGGGCGAGCTTTATCGTCAGGGCCGCCGACGCCGCGCCGGCCAGCAGCGGCAAAATATACAGGCCGCGAAAGCCGAAGAGAAGCCACCCCGGCGCCGACGCCAACGCGAACAACAGCGCGTGCGGCGAATAAAGCTCGCCGCGGCGCAGCTCGAAGAAGCGCTCGACGACGGCGTAGCGGCGCTCCAGGCCCAGCGCGTCGCCGGGCCAATTGATGCGGGCCGACCGGAAGCCGCTCTCGGCCAGCGAGCGGAGCTGGATGAACTTCACGCCCTCGTCGGAGGAGAAAAAACCGTCCGCCGGCAGCAGGATGAGGACCAGCGCCGCCGCGGCGACGAAGAAAACCGAAGTTGTCAGTAGAGATGATTTCGACATACGCCCTGACGCGGCCGATGGTAGCACGCCGGCCCCGAGCCGTCAATATGACCGACAAGAATGTCGGCCCCGCCCGAGGAGTTTTCGTAGGGCCGCACCTTTAGGTGTGGCCACCTTCAAGTAAGAGGGCCGACAGGAACGTCGGCCCTAATGGAATGACCGACAAGAATGTCGGTCCCACCCAGGAATGTCGGCCCCACCGGCAGGAATGCCGGTGCCACACGCAAACCGAGCTTGCCGACGCCGCGCGGTTATGTTACAAGAAGGCCGAGGTGCTGATATGCCACGGAAATTCATCGCGATAATCCCCGCCGTATTCGCCTGTTGCGCCGCGGCCTGCGGCTACTCCATCCAACAATATTTGAATATCCACGGCAACTACCAGGGCTACTGGTTCCCGGACGACGAGGTCCTCTTCCGGAACAAAACGACCGGCGTCACGCAGGCCTGGCGCACGAACGCGGCGACCGGCCGGCCGGAGCAGATAACGTTCTTCGACGAGGGCGTCTCGTACGCCGTCGCGCACCCGGTCACGGGCAAGGTCCTGGCGGCGACGAACGTCGGCGGCGACGAGCGGGACCAGCTCTACCTGATGAACGACGACGGCTCGGGCGTCGAGGCGCTCACCGACAACCCGAAAGTCATATACCGCTACGGCGACTGGAGCCGCGACGGCCGCTACCTGGCCTTCGCCGCCAACGAGCGCGACGAGCGCTACTTCGACGTATACGTATACGACGTGGAAACCGGCGAGCGCCGCCTGGTTATGCGGCATGACGGCTACAACGAGCCGCTCGTCTTCTCGCCCGACGGCTACGAGCTTATTGTCTACCGCTACAACGGCTCCCAGGATTGCGATTTATACCTCGTCGATTTGGAGACCGGCAAGACGCGCCACCTCACGCCCCACGAGGGCGAGCTCGAAATAGGCGCCGTAACGTGGGCCGCCGACGGCTACGGCCTCTATTTCACCTCCGACGAAGGCCGCGACTTCCTCTCGCTCGCCTACTACGAGCTCGCGAGCGGCGAGTACGAGTGGCTCGAGACGCCGCCCTGGGACGTGGCCGAACTCGAGACGTCGTGGAGCGGCCGCTACCTGCTGTGGACGACGAACGAGGACGGCTACTCGGTCCTCCACCTCCGCGACCTTAAAAGGAAGAAGGACGTGGCGCCGCCGAAGCTCCCCGGCGCGGGCGTAATTTGGGGCATACGCTTCTCGCCCGACGAGGAAAAATTATCGTTCACCTTTTCGTCGCCGACGACGCCGACGGACGTTTACGTGTGGGACATAGAGGGCGAGACCGTAACGCGGGTCACGGAGGCCGCGCTGGCCGGCGTCCCGGCGGACTCGTTCGTCGCGCCCGAGCTCGTCTTCTACTCCTCCTTCGACGGGACGACGGTCCCGGCCTTCCTCTACGTCCCCCCCGGCGTGAAGGACGACCGCTCCACCCCCGTCGTCGTCCACGCCCACGGCGGCCCGCAGGGTCAGCAGCGGCCGTACTTCGACGCTGTCCACCAGTATTTCCTCGACGCCGGCTACGCCGTTTTCGCCCCCAACTTCCGCGGCTCGATGGGCTACGGCAAGACGTACGCCGACGCCGACAACGTCGAGAAGCGGCTCGACGCGGTACTCGACGTCTACGAGGGGTGGTGGTACCTGGCGGAGCAGCCGTGGTGCGACCGCTTCAAGGTAGCCATCTACGGCTCGAGCTACGGCGGCTTCCTGGTCCTATCGGAGCTCACGCAGAAGCCTTATCACTGGGCCGCGGGAATAGATATCGTCGGCATCGCCAACTTAGTTACGTTTTTGGAGAATACCGGGCCGTGGCGGGTCTCGCTGCGCGAGGACGAGTACGGCTCGCTGGAGAAGGACCGCGAGCTGTTGGATGCCGTCTCGCCCATAAACCACATCCGGGACATCCGCTCGCCGCTGATGGTGATACACGGCGCCAACGACCCGCGCGTGCCGGTGGGCGAGGCCGAGCAGATAGTCGCCGCGGCGCGTATGGTCCTGGGCGCCGATAAGGTCGTATACCTCCGCTACGGCGACGAAGGCCACGGCCTGGCCAAACTGCAGAACCGCCTCGACGCCTACCCCAGGATGGTGGCGTTCCTGGAGGAGGCGTTCGCCGCCCGGGAGCCGTTCAAGGCGAGGCTGGAAAAGGAGGTAGCGGACGCGAAGCGGGCCCTGAAAGCGGCGGAGCGGGAGGCCGAAGGGGAATAAAGGCTTGCGGGTTAAATGAAAACGTGGGGCCGACATTCCTGTCGGCCTGCCGATGGATATAAAGCTGATGATGAAGGGTTTTAAACCCGCCGTTACCGCTTTGGCCGCCGCTGCGCGGCGGCCGCCGCGGGCTTCGGGCGCCTCCTCGCGAGCTGTGGGGTCGCCCTCCGGAAATTAATATTAAAGTAGGGGCCGACCTTCAGGTCCGTGGCGCCGACATTCTTGTCGGCGTTCCGCCCACACCTAAAGGTGCGGCCCTACGAAAACTCTCGGCGGCGTCGGATGTTCCCGTCCGTGGGACCGACATTCTTGTCGGTGATTCCAATATAGAGCGGCGTCGGATGTTACCATCCGACGCCACGGTTTTTTAGCCGCCCAAAAAAACGCTTGACAAACGAAGGGGCCGAGGTTAGAATATAAGCATAAGAGGGTGCCTATTTTACCATAATTAAGGGGTTAAGTTTTAAAACGAAGGAGAGGTTACCATGCGTAGGTTGATAATTAATGCCGTGACCGCGTGCCTGTTGCTAGGTAGCGCGGGTTTTGCTTTCGCCGCTCGAATCCGTTACGAGGAAGGCGTCATAGTAGTAAAATTTAGGGATGTCCTTAATATTGAAAAAATCGGCAACAGCGTTATTACCCAATACCCTAATATAAACGAATTGAATGAGGTTTTCGGGGTTTATGAAATCGACGAGATATTCGATTTCCTACCGGAAGAGCCGGTAAACGATCCCCACGGGAAGTGGGAATGGCGCCACTGGCTCGAAATAATGGAAAAACAACGCTACGATACTTACTACTTGATAAGTTATAATGTGAAAGAAGACCCTAAGAAAGTAGCGGAAACTTATGCGAAAGAGCCTGTCGTGGACTTCGCCGAACCCAGCTATTTGGGCGAATTATGCATGACCTTCCCTAACGACCCCGACATTAACCCCGCTTACTTGTTAGACAAACAGTGGAATTTCTACAATTTCGGGCAAGCCGGTTACCCGGATGTCGATATAGACTGCCCCGAAGCTTGGGATTATTGGCCGCTACCTGAGATAATGCCGGACCCTTGGGTAGCAGTACTTGATACCGGTATCCCTATTGACGACGAAGGTTGGCTTTGTAACCTAGATTTGGTTAATAATTTCCAGTGGGATATTATGTGGGATCTCGTTGAGGACGACCCTTATCCCGACGACCGATCTGGCCATGGTTCGCATGTAGCGGGAATAATAGCTGCCGAAACCAACAACGGTTACCATGTCGCCGGCGCCGCCTGGAATAAAGCCTTGGTCGGGCCTATAAAGATTACCGAAGGGGAAGGTGCGGACTTTAGTACGGCAGGTATGGCGAAAGCTATGTTGTGGGCCGCCTTACAGGGGGCCGACGTAGAGAACCTATCCTTCGGAACGTACGCCGACACTTCAAGTCTCTTATTAAAAGCCGCCGAGGGCGTTTACGCGATGGGCGTAACTATGGTTGCCGCGAGGGGTAACGGCGCAAGTACCGAACTTTTTTTCCCGGCGTCTTACTCCTATTGTATTGCCGTATCGGCTCTAAATTATTTTAACCAACTAGCTCATTTCTCCAATTACGGTTGGGATACCGAATGTACCGCTCCCGGCTACGAAGTATGGTCTACGTGGTCGTTACTTGCACCTCCTCCGTATTACCCTTGTAAAAACAATAGTGGTACATCGGTAGCGGCTGCGCACGTTTCCGCAGTTTGCGGGATAATCGTTGCCGCATGCCCTTTCGCTTACGACCCACCCGCTGGTTTAATCGAAAACTGGGTCCGCCCGATTCTGGGCGCATCCTGCGACGACATAGGGCCGCCTGGGCTGGACCAATATTTCGGCCACGGCCGGTTAAACCTTAAAAACGCGTGCGATTTAGCGATCTGGGACGCCGGGCGCGGCGGGTTATCTAATAAATACAGCGATGCGGCACGCGAAACGGTTAATGAACCGTCCGAAGCTACCGCTACGATGTGTGAAAGGTTAACCTATCTAAGTTGCACCCCGAACCCTGCGCCAAGAGAGGTAAAAATTACCGGTGGTTTAAATAATTGCCCTGAAAACGGGGAAGTAACGTTTGAGATTTTCGACTTAAGCGGCCGCCGAATTAGGACTCTACGCACGCAAACCGTAGCCGGTTCTTATGCTTTAACTTGGGACTTAACGGGTTCGGAAGGTGCTCGCGTACCCCCCGGCGTATACGTTATGACCATGAACGCGGGGAAAGAACGTGCTGCGCGAAAAATCATCGTTGCGTACTAATATGGGTCGTTTTTTGAAAATTACGTACGCTACCCTCTTGACGCTCCTGTCGGTATCTTGTGTCGATTCTTCTGTAAATAACGAAACCCCCCATACGCGGGCCGGTGACGACGCGCGCCGTCTCTTTTTTTCGGAACGCTTCGTCGCCGTCGACGTAACGTACGACCGCCGGCTGCTGGCCCGCGTCGAACCCTACAACCCCAAGAACCCCGTTTACGTGTTCCCTATCTTCGTTCACGACCTTCAAACGGGTCAGAAAAAGGTCGTAACCGAAAGAGCCTATTACCCGGTCTTTTCGCCCGACGGCGAATGGATCGCGTACCAAAAAGCCGTCGGTTACGGCGACCTGTGGCTCGTCAAAAGCGACGGCTCGAGCGACCGACCGTTAGTCGAATTCCCGGGAATGGAAACGCCTACCTCATGGTCCCCGGACGGCAAAAAAATCCTATTCCATACCTCCCCCCTTGACGACGAGATATGGTATTACGACTTGGAGGAAAACGCGCCCTACCTGGTTTTCGACGGCGGCGTAACGTTCCCGCATATAACCCTTTCCCCCGTCTGGGCCCCCTCGAGCGACGAGTTGTACTTCTGCCGTGAGTTTACCAAGGGGGCGGCGATTTCGCGGATAAACGTTAACGGTAACGGGCTCGTCGACATTTGGCGTTACGACCCTACCGTGTACGCCGTAGATATCAAACCCGCCCTTCCGTACTACGACCGGCTTCTCTTAACCGTTACCGAAACGGCGAATAACCAAGGGGAAATCGAAAAACGGGTCGCCGTCTGGTCGTTCGGGTTAAAGGAAAGGGATTTCGTACAACTTACTTACAACGAAAACCCGCCGCGTATAAGGGACGCGGCGTTACGGCTGTGCCCCGGTAACGTACTCGTATTCGCCTCCGACTACCTCGACGAAAACGACAAGACGGGCTTATACGTAATTAAAACGCCTTAGGCCGTCCCCAATCATCGACAATAAAATTTAGGGGCAGACCTTCAGGTCAGTGGCGCCGGCGTTCCTGGAGGAGGCGTTCGCCGCGCGGGAGCCGTTCAAGGCGAGGCTGGAAAAGGAGGTAGCGGACGCGAAGCGGGCCCTGAAAGCGGCGGAGCGGGAGGCCGAAGGGGAATAAAGGCTTGCGGGTTAAATGAAAACGTGGGGCCGACATTCCTGTCGGCCTGCCGATGGATATAAAGCTGATGATGAAGGGTTTTAAACCCGCCGTTACCGCTTTGGCCGCCGCTGCGCGGCGGCCGCCGCGGGCTTCGGGCGCCTCCTCGCGAGCTGTGGGGTCGCCCTCCGGAAATTAATATTAAAGTAGGGGCCGACCTTCAGGTCCGTGGCGCCGACATTCTTGTCGGCGTTCCGCCCACACCTAAAGGTGCGGCCCTACGAAAACTCTCGGCGGCGTCGGATGTTCCCGTCCGTGGGACCGACATTCTTGTCGGTCATGACCCATAATGGCCCCCGTCAGGTGTTACCACCTGACGGCACAACCGGCCAACACCTGACGGCACGGCAAGGCGACGGCTATTAAAATAGTTGACAAGGGAGGCGACTTGGGTATAAAATAGGGGTGGCTCGATGGAGAAATTCAGTTGGGAAGTTTAGGGGAGATAAGGTAAGGGAGTTATTATGAATACGCTGATAAAGCGACGGGCGAGCGTGGCCTTGGCGGCCGCGGTCGCGTTTATTATTGTTCCGGCCGCGTTTTCGCAACCGCCCAGTATAGTAAGCTCGCTCCAATTAACCGGGGCTACGCCGCCCGACCCTCGCGGTATACATCTTTACGGCACCTCGGCCTTCGTGATTTCCTATACGGCGCCCGGCGTCAATTACTTGTACGAATTCTCGCGTCAAGGTTCTTTTATATCATCGATGAGACTGGTAAGCGCGAACGTAATCGCGGAGACGGACCGCCTCCCCGATACGTACCCCCGGAACTACTTTTCAGCGGTAGATACCGGCACGCACGACGTTAAAATATACGATACGACCGGTAGTCTTGTAGGGACGTTTATGGCCGCGCCGGACGCGGTCGCGATCGGCGTCGGCGGCCACGTCGTCGATTACGTGTACCTGGCCACGCGCGACGGTTTGATTCGCCGTTATTCGCCCCAAGGTAGCTTTCTGGGCTCCTTCACTACCGGCATCGACGTGCGGGACTTGGCCGCGAGCGGCGGTTACGCGTATGAGTGGGGTTACTTCGTACAAGTGGCGCCCCGCGGCCTACCCGGCCCCATATATTCCTATCGCGTTTACGGGGGGTCGTTGGCCGGGAGCTTCGACCTTCCCGGTACCCGCAGCCTCGGCGCCGTAGCGTTCGGCACGTACTACTACGGCCTACGCCGCGTTAATACCCGCCTCTGGATATACGAAGTTTATCTCGGCCGCGGTATGCCCGTGGAGCCCGCGTCGCTGGGACGCGTCAAGGCGTTGTATAAATAAGGGGGATAGGCCGATATGAGAACGTCAATCGTGCGTTCGGCTTGTGTGGCCTTGGCGGCGGTGGTCGCGTTTGTTGCTGCCCAGTACGCGGTCGCGGACTACCCGAGCATTGTTAGCTCGTTCCGGATGAGCGGTACGGCGCCGCCGTACGCGCAGGGGATCGTACGGGGCGGCTTGTGCGGTATTTTTTTCGAACGGGACGATTATAATTACTTATACACTTTTAATACGGTCGGTTCTTTAATCTCCACGGTCCGGTTGCCCGGGGCAGTTAGGCTGGGCGATGCCGACTGCCCCCCGGAAGGTTATTCCGGCTTTCACTTCGCCGTCCTGGACGAGGGAGCGTTCGACGTCAAAATCTATACTACGGCCGGGAGTTACATCGGGACGTTGTTCGCCGTAGCACCTAAAACCGTAGGAATAGGTATCGGCGGCCATCTCGCGCCACACATCTACACCGTAACTGAAGAGGGCGTAGTTTCCCGTTTTACGCCTTACGGGAGTTTCGTCGCCTCGTACGCTACGGGCGTAAAGGCCGCCGATATCGCCGCGGCGCACGGATATCGATACGGGTGGGGGGATTATATTTACGTGGGGCCGGCCCAACAATACGACCCGGTTCGGGTATACGACATGCGTTCCGGTTGCTCCCTCGTGGGTTCTTTCAATATGCCGGGCCTGACTAACGCCGGCGGCGTGGTGGCGGGGGGAACCACTTCCTATTATTGGAACCTCCGCCGCACGGGCGTCGAAGTTTGGGCTTATAAAACCGTGGTTACGGCTTTAATGCCCGTAGAGCCAACATCGCTCGGCAAAGTTAAGGCGTTGTATAAATAAAGGTAACCGAAAACGTATAAAGAAAACGCCGCCCCGCGGGGCGGCCAAGATAAACCAGCAGCGGCGGGTTTAAAACCCGCCGCTTCCGATATTAAGGGGGTGGCGTTGGATGTTACCACCCGACGCCCGGGCCGTCAGGTGGTAACACCTGACGGCGCAACCGGCCAATATCGTAGGGGCCGACTTTTGTGGGGCCGACATTCCTGTCGGCCCTGATGGCGGCCGCACCTGAAGGTACGGCCCTACGATAATATCCTACCGCGCGCCGCCGCCCTTAATTTTTTCCATCAAACTCCTAAACAACCCCACCACCTCCCCCTCCCGCATCGCGAACATCAACGCGAAATACAGCGCCGCGCCCGCCGCGGCCGACGCCACCGCCACCACGAACGGCTCGAGCCGCGCCGGCCCCCCTATCCCCCACTCCAGCCGCGACAGCCACCACACCAGCGCCGCCATCGGCGCCGCGGCCAGGAGCGCCCGGGCGGCGGTCGCCGCCACCCGCCACTCCAGCGTCAGACGCTCGAGCCGGGCGAGGAACGCGAACACCGCGACGAACCACA
>Ga0307380_10003606_pt1 | contig 21303 bp, 23 predicted proteins | sample UN3MG_FD_202239 | JGI IMG/M metagenome (GOLD analysis project Ga0307380, IMG submission 202239) | Soil microbial communities from Risofladan, Vaasa, Finland - UN-3 | ecosystem: Environmental > Terrestrial > Soil > Coastal area > Acid sulfate soil | place: Finland: Risofladan, Vaasa | collected... | reverse complement strand
AGCCCATCAACGCCAAATGTTTCAACAATATAATCTTCAGAAAGTCTGCTTAATATAGTATCTTGTTCTACTTGTGTATATGTAATTCCGCTATTTATCTCAAGATATGAGGTTAACATTCTTTCAGAAAAAGGTGTTGGAATAGTTATCCCCAAATTGCCAAAACTTAAAACCTTTCCTGTATTATTTCTTAATAGTAAATTTTGCCCGCTCGAAATAACAGGAAACAACAGTAATATTATTAATAGTTTTCTCATTGCTGCTCTCCTAAATAAATTATATTGATTGAACCATCATTAAACACTGAATTTCTAATTCCTGTATTTAGATTAGCTATCCTAAAACTAACCCAATCCCCAGCATTTAACGAAATGGATATAGGATAAGAATTAACACCTTTTGAGACATTAGATACGCTACGAAGCATTGAAAATTCTATTACCCCATTGACATATATAGCTGTTCTGTAGTCATCTGTTTGCGTAGCCGAATTATATAATGAAAAAGCAATATCAATAGCGTACTCACCAGATTGCAGTACTTGTACACTATCACCAACTAATAAAAATCCTACATCAATAGTTGGTTGAAACAAATCATTTGTCCCGTTAGTGATTAACCCGTAAAGCCCAGCTCCGGGATTTGTTACATTTACAGTTTCTTCGGTGAATCTTGCTGCAATAGTAGGTCGTGGTGAATAATCCGGGAGGGAGGGGTTAAAGAACATCGAACCCTCTGTCGCATGTTGACGTATAACTGTCCCTAATAATACACTAATATTTGGTGGATTTGGCGATGTATCAATTTTAACTCCGTTATTGCCTAAATATACACTCCCGCTAAATCCGCTAAGATTTAAATCATTTATCCGGCCTAAAAATACCACTCTACCATATCCAGTTGCTGGTAAATCGGTAGTCGCTATACCTAAAACCATTGTACTGTCGAATGTTGAATTACCAGCTAAAAATACACTACCATAAGCATGCCCATTAGTCGCAATATGACAACTATCTAAACGAACAACACTCCCGTTAGTTATAATTGAACCAGAAGGGTTGTAGTATCTCTCCCCAACCTCTGAACCTATATTCCAATTCCCGCTTATATCATCCTGAAAAACTAAACCCTGCGTTGCACTATCAACATATATCCTGTTTTTTACATGTGTCGATATTGTTGTATCGCTTAATTTTAATTGATTAAAACTTTCACTTTCAATATAGGTTTTAGCTGAGTATGTTCCTAAAATTGTATCTCCATTTACAATAAGCGAATCTATAACCGCTTTATTTCCAAATAAATTGCCTATAAATCCACCTATTCCTGCAATTATTGTTTTAACTCTTATTCTACCATCTTCTGAACTTATTGAATCACCACTTACACTGAATTCTTTATTGTCAAGCGTTGTTATTTGAAAATTACCGTCAATATTTATAGATGAGCTAGATATTAAATCTAATGCTCCTGCCTGTGCGTTAATTATAATTTCATCAGATTTTACATTTACATTGTTTGCTAATCCTCCGCCTATCTCAATAGACCCTGCAGCCTCTTTTGAAAGCACCGAATCTACCCATATCGTTTCCCATATTGTTGTTTTTACTATATTAGCCGTATCAGAATTTATTGAAAAATTAGTAGTGTCCGGAATTGTATCACCGTTTAAAAGCCATTTGTTTGCATATGCTGAATATAATGAATCTACAGTTCCACCGCCACTACCTGTATTATTATTTAACTCAATATCTATAGTACATAATCCAGATATAACACCTGAATTCCCTATATATTCAACTTCATACTTGAAGTAATTACCAGCATCAATAACTCCACCATTCAATTGATAAAGAATATCACTAGACCCTGAATTAATAGTTATATAGCTACCCGTATCAACAGCCTCTAAAAATAAACTCTTATCTTCGCTATCACTGTTGTAATAATCTATATAGATTTCATCAACAAGTGAATAAGTTGCGTTGTTTAGTCTGAATGAACCTATTCCGGGTCTTGAGTCAGCAATTAACGAATTAAAATTATACTTAAAATTAAACGACATAAAAGGTAATAACGCCTCTATTGCTGTGTTTACGTCTTCATTTGTCATGAAGTATTCACCAGTAACAGTATTTGTAAACGTATTCCCGTTGAAAGTCCACGGAATTCCATCAATTACAAATGAAACTGTGCCATCAGTTGTTAGTGTTATTACTCCTGTTGTGTTTACATTAAAAGTACTAAGTTTTGATAATGATGAACCAAAATAAATAGGCCATCCAGCGCCCGAAATTGTTGTCGATTTAGTTAAATCTGCGCCTAATTGGAAATCTTGACCTATTTTAGTTACTCCATTTGACGCTGTAGTGCTCGAACCGCTTATTAGATTATCAATGTACTTGCCTAATGTATCTCCTCGAAAATAGATTTGTCTTGTAACCGTCAAATCTTTATTAACTTTAACATAATTGTATTGAACGTCGCCTTGTGAGAAAATATTAAAGCTACATATAATCAATATTATTGTAATTGCTAATTTTTTCATTAGTTTTATTTTTACAAAGTTAATTAAAATTGTTAATTATTATTGTTATTGCGAGAAATTATAATTTCAACATCCCCAACATCAACATTATCATCTTTTTTATCAAGTTTTCCAAAACTCTCAACTGAATAAGATACATCGTTTATATAAATTTCATTACATGATAATTGAGCCGCTAAATTCGCGTAATATAATCGATGTATGCATGATATGAATAATTTATCTACTAATCTAACCGTGCTTCGTATTACCTTTAAATTATTTTGCTGTGAAGTAAATACCGACCTATCTAGTTGAGGTTGTTCGACATCGATTTTACCAGTGTAATATGCTATAGCGTACCATATAGATTCTCCGGATTCTAAATAAAATCTACCATTTGAATTATTATTGTCTGAATATTTTATCTTTATTAAGTCCTGCTTATCTGCCCAATTTACAACATTAAATAATTCTGATATAAATGTAACATTTACATTATTTATCTTTAAAACAAGAGTTATATAATGTAATCCTAATGTTTCCGCTTGAATATTAATTATTGTTGCGAAATTATCGGCTTCTCTAACGTCTGTATATTCGTCACCATCAGCCAAACTTCCATCTTCATTATATAATCCTGCGCTAATAACATTATCTCTAACAACTAATACTTGAGTTTCCAATGAAGCATTTAACTGATAAACCGGATAATAATCTGTAGCAAATTCGCCTCTTTGATAAATAATTCTAGGAAACATTAAATCAAACGATGGTAAATTAGTTATATAATCTATTTCTTTACCTAATACATGGAATCTTAATTGATTCATATCTGGGAAAAACTCACTCATAATCTATCTTTATTTATTATTAATAATTTGTAATTACCTATGCCGTCATAAGCATTTATTTTTATACTCCAAATATACCCAGAATATTCCGTCCCATCAAAATCATAAAATGACATTATTCTGTGAGGGTCTAATTTAAGCTCGTTCCTTATTGCTAATGTGCAAGGTGCTTCGAATTCTTTAAACCAAAATCCATGTATTATATTTTCAGCTAACTCTTGAGGCACGTTATCGGACTCATTGACTAAATCTCCTTCGTCTTGATAGTTATAATAATAACTAAATTCAGTGCTTTTATCTGCTGACCTAAATTGTGTTTCTTCATATAAATCAGTTAATAAAATAGAGCTTAAAAACTTTTGCCATCTGGTTAAATTCTGCCGTGGTGAATAGCCTAAATTATATCTTTGTTCGATTCCTAAAAATCCGCCTGCAATCACTAAATTAAATGCGCCTCCTCCTTGTGATGTTTCTGTTCCGTCTGTGTGTGTTATATAAACATTATTATCATAATCTGTATCTTGTGTTGCTGCAACTTGTTTAGATAATTTTCTTGCAAGCTCTTGACCTACACTGTCACCGTGATAAACACTACTGATATCTTTAATATTTTTTGTTGAAATCGACACAGAATAATTTACCCCCGCGTTTATTTCGTTTATTCCTTCCAGCTCTTTATATTTTGTTGTTGGATATCCCGCTTTAATTGAATTATAAAATATATCAGTGGCAAATGTAGTCGTAACTTCACCCACCTCACCTAAATGTATTGGGAACTGTTCATTCTTAAAGAAATATTCAAGCTTTTCAATTACAAAAATATCATTTATCTTATCGTACCATAATCCCAAGGGATATCTTGCCGACATACTATTAAACCAGCTTCGAATTGTAATAGTTAAAGGACTTACAAAACCTCTTATATTTTTACCGTTTGTTGTGAATTCATTAGATAAATAACCTGATTCAGTGTAATTTTGAAAATATGATGTTGCTTTACCTAGCACTGAAGACCTTACTAGTTTAGTTGTATCTGCTTCCGATGTAGTTAATTGAACACCTCTACTAATTACTTCATGAGATAATAATCCTCTCACATTGCTATCAGCTGCCCCTTCATATGTTTCAATTATATCTACAGTTGCAGGAACTGAAGCAGAAACAAAAACATTTCCAATCAGGCTAACATCAGTGTCCAATACTATTTCAATTGTTCCATTCACGACAACGCTACGCTCTATATTTCCAGAATATGTTCCAGCAATTGTATAAAATGATGGCGTTGATATACTTGACCGATTTACAGTATCAGTAAAAAGTGTAAGTGTTTCATCTATTGTTCCAAAACTGTTTCTATAAATTAATTTTAAACTAAATACAAATGTGCCTATATTATTAAAACTTACAGAGATATTATAGCTTCCTGAAATTATTGTTTTAGCTAGAATATCTGATTCAGAATTATTTTTATATGTGAAATTATTACTCAAATCTGTGGCCTGATATCTACTTCCTAATAAATTTATTGTCCCGGAGCCTGAATAATAGTTGTATTTATGAATTCCTGATGTTGTAAATGTTTCAGTATATCCAAGTGCCCCTGATGTGTAGGCATATTTAAATAATACAATAGCCTTATAAAGTATTGATTTTGTTGAAACTGGAAAATCTGGCATAGTCTCACCATCTACTGATTTCAAGCTGAATACATCCAATTCCATTTCGTCACGTGAAAGTAATTTAGCGACCTTACCTGAATCTATAGTTTTTGCTGATATATAATCTCTAGTTTCACTAAATTCTGAATCTGCCGATAAATCTAATAAACCTATAAAGTCATCATCATATTCATTTGTAAATGCATTCAATTCTTTCCGTTCAATCTGAATATTTGCTTTAGTGCCTTTATTTTTTAAGGCATTACTAATTAAATAATATGCCCCATTATCAAATGCCGATATACCATCGCGCATAAATTTAAGGCTTAACGTATCCTGAACTAATAGCGTTCCGTATGTCTTAGCTCTTTCATAGCTAGTTTCTACTTCTGCCCAACTGTCAGGAGCATTATCTATTATTTTTTCTTTAGTTGTATCTAAATCAGTAATTATGTATTGATATCTGTTTTTGTTCATCCGAAATGTTTATCTATATATTTTCTTCTTTCATTTGCTGTTTTAACTATAAATTCGTAACCTCCGCGAGTTATGTTCGTCTCATTAGTTACAATCTGTTTATCTAATTTATTGTCAATTGATTTTAATACTTTAAGTTCTAAATTAGAATTTTTACTATCTTCTAGTATTTTTTTAGTTTTTTCATGAGGAATTACATTTGTGCCAGCTGGCAGAAACATTTTAGTTTTAGTATCAGGCGATAAAATAGGTTCCTTTCCTGGAATTTCTATTAATTCGCTTCCTTCCTCTCCTGTATATGCTAAACCACCTTCGAAGTTCTGAACACCTTTAAAAAATGCAGGTAAAGGTTTGGCCGCTACGGCAATGGCAGATGCTGCCCCAGATATTGCGACTATTAACGCCTGTGGACTTATAAATCCAGCTTTTGCAACTTCCACTAATGTTGAAATTCCTATTTCAAATAATGCTTTTTTCTTTGTTGCTTTTGCTTCCTCGTATTTTCTTTTTTTATCAATTGCAAGAGATTTCTTCGTAAATTCAGATTCAGAGATTAGCCCTTTATCTAACTTATTCTGCAATAATTCCTGCTCTGAATCTAAAGATGATAATGTTTCATTTAATCTCTCATCTAAACCTGATGTTACCCTATCTGTAATTATTTTTTCAGCAGCATTAAACGCCGCCTCTTTTGTTGCTGCTAATATTTCTTGTTTCGTTGCTTCTCTATCGACATCCTCCATGTCAGATTTAAGCTTTAATTCAGCCTCAGAATTTATCTGCTCATTTAGCTTTGTAAAACTTAGTTCATTTTCAGCATCAAGCCATTCATCAAATGCGTCTATTTCTGCATCCCTATATGCTTCAACTTTTATTTGCTCATCCGTTAGTGAATCTGTTTTAAGCTTTTCTTGAAATTTAGCTCTACGTTCATATTCTTCTTTAATAAATTTTGTTCTTTTTTCCTCTTCTGCTTTTATTGCTTTAGATTCCTCAGAGTTTTTTTGTTTAGCCAAATCTATAGCTAATTGTTTTATTTTTAATCGTTTTTCCTCTTCTTCTTTTAATTTTGCGGTTCTTAATTCCTGCTCTTCTTTTTGCTGTTCTGTTAATTCTACTTCAATATTCTCAATCTCAACCGCACCTTCTTTTATTTTTGCAGTATCTATTTCTTTAATATCAAAGCCTATTTTTTTACCTGTTAATTTTTCGATTAATGAAAATACAGGAACAATCTTATTAAATAAGGCTATGATTGAATTTATACCAACTTTAATTTTATCTATTAATCCGCCATCAAAAAATGCTGTGAATGATTTTCGAAGATTCTGTAAACTTTCTATTAAACTATTTTTTACAATATCGCCTAGTTTTCTAAAAATACTCTCACCACCTCCAATAATAATTAATGTTTTTTCCCATTCCCCCCTCAATTGAGCACTTATTGCCGCGCCTGTTTTTTGCTGTAAATTGAATGCTGATGTTAATGATGAGCCTTCGCCAAAATCTTTATTTACCTCTTGTAAGATTTTATCCATTTCAGCTAACTTTTCAGTAGTTAGTGCTCCAACACCTGTTAATGCTCTGACATTTGGGATTAAATCAGCTAAAACATCAGCATCCCCTTCTGCGGCTGCTGAGATTAATCCTAACGTATTCGCTAATCCATTAGCCTTCAACGCTGTCGCTCCTGTTTCAATTCCAAGTTTTTTAAATGTTTTTCGCGCATCCTCAGAAGGGCTTGTTAATGCTGTTATTGATGCTTTTATTGCAGTTGCTGTTTCATCTGTGTTTATACCTTGTTTTGTTAATTCAGCAAAAACGGATAATAATTCTTTATATCCTACCCCTGCTTGTTTCGCAATAGGTGCAACCTTTCCTACCGAGTTAGATAATTCTTCAACTGTAGTTTTACCGAATTTCTGAGCCGTAAAAAATGCACTGGTAACCTCTGTTGTATTATCTGTTTCAATACCATACGCATTCATTATTGATGTAACACCATCAACTGCTGTTCCTAGTGATGTAACGCCACCGACTGCAAGCTCTGCATTTTTCCTTAAAAAATCAATAGCCTCAGCTGCTGGGACGCCTGCCGAAACCGCATCAAATAACGCTTTATTAACATCTTTTATTTCAAGACCATATTCAGCTACAATATCAATCGCTCCTGATTTTATAAAATCACCGTATTTTATTTTTTCAGCATCACTAAGTAATGTTAGAACATTTGTTATAGATTTATCGAATTCCCTGTTAACATTTATAGCTGATTTTATTAATTTTATTGTCCCCTGCACAATTGTATTAATTCCTAGATATCCAACTGCTAGTGTACCTAAGCTTTTAATTAATCCCTTGAAACTTAAATTATTTGTTCTATTTACTCCTAATTGCTGTCTAGCTGCTTCAGTTGATAATCTTCTTGCCTCTCTTAATCTTTCTTGTGCTAATGTTTGAGCTCTACCCTGTGCTGTGCTTAGTCTAGCAGTTTCTGTTTCTGCACGTTGAACGGCTGTTAATCGCTGTACTCCATTTATTTCATCACGTATCGCTTGAACGGCTCTTTTTTGCGCTTCCTGTTTCTGGATTAATGCTTTTAAAACTTGTTTGTATTCATTAGTAAGTTTAGCTTCAGCAGTTGACATCTGCCCGTCTGCCTTTATTAATTCTCTTAATAATACTTCCTCAGCAGTAAGAGCAGTTTTTAAATTCCTTGATGCTGCTGTATTTGCGTTTTTTTTTGCAGCTAAATCAGCATCGCTTGTAGATAATTTTTTACTCTCACTCGCTGTTGATATCATTTGCGCAGTAAGTTCTTTTAAAATATCTATTAAAGCCCTAACGGCAGCCGTAGTTTCAGGGAATTGAGCATTAGCCATTTATTTTTTAGTATTTAATTGTTTAACTTGTAATTCATGCGCTCTAAATTGTGCAACTGTCATGTTATAAGGTGTAATTTTTAAGAAATACACAAGATTTGCAATCATTGCACCATAATTTAATTGCGTTGTTTCTTCGTTTTCTTTTTTATTTTTAAATTCATGTATCTTTAATTTCTGTTGCAAGTTAAGAACTTTATTGTTTGCATCCTCCCACGTTTTAATTTTAAATTTCCATGCGGTTTTTATTTTTTCAGATTCCTCAATTAATCCATTACTTAAACACATCTGAAAAGTAGTGTAAGCAATTATTTTGCTTTCTTCTTTTAATTTATAATCCTCATCCTCAATAAATGAAGTGTAGTAATTATTACCAGATAGTTTTTCGTCTTCAATCATTAACTGTTCAATTATAGGTTTTAAATCTTCACTTTGATAATTGTCAGGTAATTCTTGAACATCTAAAATCCATCGAACATCGCTAGTGTTAAGAAGGTTTACGAATCGAATCAGCGGAAGCGTTTGACAGCTTCGAAATATTTTGTGTTTTTTTATCTTCTTTACTTTCTTTTTTTGTTCTTTCGATAATTTTGATTTCTTTACCTTTAAAATCATACACAGTAACTTTATTGTTTTTATACTCGAATCTTTCTAAGAATTTACCGCCTGAAAAATTATGTATCTGTTTTACTTGCAATTGTTTCGTTAGCCATGCATCACCTTTAGAGTTGAATGATGTTTGAATTGCTAAAGTGCGTCCTAATTCATGTTTTTGTGTCATCTTGTTAGTTTTTTATCAATTAATATTAATAAATACGGGTCTTCTAAATCTGCTTGTTTCTGTTCGTTTTTTGGTGCTATGCCAAATATATTACTTGAATATTTATCTTCGAGTTTCTCAGTCTTATAGTCTGTTGAGTCAAATTCTGTATAATCAGTTTTTGCATCAGCAAATACTCCGCTGTGAAAATCACTTTCAAGTTTTAAATTTGGAGTTTTGAATCCTTTAAAATTTGCGTATGCGTTTGAATATTGAGGCGTTATCTTTTCACCTGTCGATAATATTCCTTCATTCATTTGAGATACATTTAAATCAGCAAGCTCAGCCTCTACATTCTTTGCCGCTTGAGTAACAAGAGCAGGAAGCTCTATTGAGAGCCCCTTTATCTTGTTTATAAATATATCTAGTTCATCAGCCATTATACCGCTGCTGTCATAACTGTAGTTTCAGAATAAAGCAAACTATCAGCTGAAGCATTTAGTTTAATTGTTCCTCCTGTCATTCCATTCGCTGTCGCGGTCATTGTATAAACTCCAGGGGTTACTGTTGACTCAGTAATAATCGATGGGGTTATAGCCGCACCCGCTTGGTCGTATATCGATAAATCCCCGACAACAACGTTACTAACAGGGCTTGACTCTAAGGCCGCACTCCTATTGTTTACAACATTAAATGTAGCTGTAAGTGTGTCGGTTGCAAATGTTGCATTTGTAATTGCTACTAAAGTTGTAGGCGTTAATAATTTTGGATTGTAACCTAAATCATCGTATTGCGCTAAAACTATTTGCAAATCCATTTCGTCAACATCATCGAATTCAACTTTTATTGGAGTTCTTGATATCTGGGCGGTATCCCAGCTTCTTTTCATTCCCGGAAAATCAACGCGCGATGTCGTGTATCCCGTAACCGTTACACCGTCGGGAGTTGTTCCCTCTAAAGAATTGTTTATTCCTACTATAAAAATAGTCCATCCAATTCCTCCGTAACCTTTGAGAATTTCATTTTGTTTTAAAGTCATATCCATATAAGCTGTGAACCCACGCTTACCGAACATTGTTGTTTTTTTTTGCTTATTTCCAGATTCAACCTCCGTGTCTTCTGATGATGTGTCTTCAATATCGACAATTGTTTCTAAAGGAAATATACTAGCAGCCGCGATAGCTGCGTTCATCTCATCCTCATCAATAAAATCCCCGTAAGTGTTGAATAAAAATCCGGGCTTGCCGAGCAGTAATTTATGCGGCATCGTTAAAGGATTGCCACTTAGACAACCTTTTATTCCAACACCGTCAACACTAACTGGGCAATTTGTTCCTAATTCTGCCATTTTTTTTAATTTTTAAGTTAATTATTATCTACTAATCTCTGTAATCCTATCTCTAATTTTTCCCTTTTTTTCTGAATCTCATTTAAAATATCTATTGATTCTTTAAGTTTATTTACTTTTAAAGTAAGTTCACTTAGCTGTTGATTTAATTCTTCAAAGGTACTCATAATTATAATTCCATTACGTTAATTCTTGAATAGACTGCTATGTGAACAATTCCAGAAACTATACCTAAATATATTACTTGTCCAGTTTTTGGGTATATTGTTGATTCCAACCCCCTGTAATTATCATCCATTAATCTAGTTTCTAGTAAATCATCACCGCCTGAAGTTGTGCCGATTTTAATTGTCGGGCTCCCGGATACCTTCATAAATGTTATATGGTCTATATGTTCATCAACATCAGGAGTAAATGAAAATGCTGAATTTTTATTCTTATACAATCTCTTGAAAGATGTTTCTTTTACTTCAGCTACTTCTAATTCTAATAATGCAATAGCATCTTCATTATCAGATATAGCTAATTGCTCAGGAGCTAAAAAATCATCTGGTAATATCCACTCGTCATCATATGTACTAGGTGTAGCTGCCCCGGCTGACTGTAACCTAAGAGCTTTCCCAGTCCTAATTGTTGTCGGAGATTTATCTCTTCTTAATATCTGATCCATTATATTATAATTTTTTTAATTCCCAAATATTGCATTATTCCCATCACCCCAAATTTCATTATCACCACTTCCGAAAGTCTCATTATTCGATACGCTTATAATTGATGTTACTCTATATTTTGCACATCCAAGATGCGAATTACTGTTTATCTTTAAAACACCATTTGATAATGTCTTATTAAAATTAGATATCTCATAAGATAAACCCGAAAATGTAAAGAATGCAAATGATATATTTCCATTTTTATTATCTGTCAATTCAATATCTGAATTTAATATATTAGCCACAGTTTCACCTCTAAATTTAGCTGTAAATGTTATTTTGTCTGAAGTTACTAATCCTAAAACTATGTTTATAAATAATTTATCTATAATAGAAGGAATCCAATTTAATTTCGTAGTGCGACCATTTATATTAATTTCATCAGGGTTAAACCATTCTATGTTCAATCCACTTTTAACCGACTCTTTACCGTCACTGATAGGATTAAAATTTTCAAGAATTAATCTATTGGTTTTAAAGCCGCGATTAACACCAGCATCTTGCGTATAAATTAAATTCTTATTCCCATCATAATAAATTATATTCAAGTCTGTTCCCGAATAGGTTTCTATTATCTGATGAAAAGCTAAATCCCAATTAAATTTTAACACATGGCTTATAACACCCTTTGAGCCTTTAAATGTGAATCCTTGATTTGATTCTAAAATATTTATTTCTTTATTGTTTATTATCACATCATTAACATAATGAAGGGGGAATATATCGCCATTTTCAAATGCTTGAAAAAAATAATCATCATCATCTAAATCAGAATCTATAAATGTAAAGTCCTTCTTAGTTAGAAATGCGCCTTTACAGTTATGAATAAAGTTTTCGTTTATAGTAAAACCTCTTCCGGTTCTTTCAAATGTTGATATGTATTTATTCAAGCTCATAAACAAGTGTTGTAACGTACAGATACTTTTATTGTGTCTATATTTATTTCAACTGCGTCTAAAAAATCATTAAATATAAGGCCTTGATTGCCATATACTGACTCAGACCCCCAAGAATATCTGTCATATTTATCATGTTTAATTAAATTATATTCAGACACTATATACGGATAATTTTTTATTTTTTCGATTAATTGATAATATAAAGGTAATAATGTTGGTTTAAATGTAGCCTCTAATCTTTCTGATGATGTATATGTAGAAATTGTATTCGTTACTATTACTATTTTAGGATTCTGTACAATATAATCTACATTACGGGGTTCTATTCCATGCTGTTCTTTTAAATCTGTAATTAAAACTATTAAAGGAAATTTTCTAAATTTATCTATATCCGACTGGTCTTTTAGCGACAACCTTCCAGCTATCTCTCTAGGATGACCATATATACAATAAGGTGCTAATGCTTTCCATTCTTCACCCGTAAAGTCTATGCCTGTTATTGCTGTTATATTAAATTGTGATGCTGTTACTGAAGTAATTATATAATTTATATCATTTATTGATATTGAATCACCTTCATTTAAATTGTTTGTAGTAATAATTGTATATGTTGTTGACACCTCAGTTGATGATGTAATATTGCCTGTCGCCCTCATTGAGTCAACTATATTCTCGAAAATATTTACAAATATACGTGTATCAGTTACCATGATTATATTCCCCAGATATTTTGTTTCTCAATAGGTTCAAAAACCCATTCCGAATATGTTTCTAAATTTGAAAGTAAATAATTATATACTGATGCATAAGAATTATAATGTATATAAGTATCTGAATTAATAAAAAAATCAGCATCGCAATAATTATATGGAACAGCTCCATATAATTCGACAATCTTATTCCAGCTACTTATCAATTTTGGCCGAACATCTACGTCTATTGAATTTTCAGTAGATGAATGTTTTTGCCCTGAACCTGAATTAAAATCTTCAGTTTCATTTCGATATTGATAATATACATAATAAGATATTAAAGAATTTAGCATTGTTTTATTTCGTATGCCGTTAAACTTCTTAGTAATTGAATTACCTTTAAAATTAAATGTAAACGTATTCCCATCGACTAAATCCTTAAATCTTTGCGAAGTTGGTTCACTTGTTCCGTTTAAATCAGCCTGCAACAATGTGTTTAATTTATACCCGAGTAATTTATTTAAAATATCATCTTCGTGTATAGTTATCCATGATGTTATATTTTCCAACTGTCCGGAAGTTAGCATGATATCGCCTTTAAAATAATATTTAGTTATTAAACTCATTTAATATCTTTTTGCTACATAACAAACTCTACAAATACCAGTATCACCAGCAACTCCAAACATTTTTATCTGGAAATAATCAAATGGTAACATAGATACACCCCATAATCCTACTTTATTACCTGATAAAATTATTGTATCATTTCCAGCAGTATAAACATTATTATCTATAGTTGTTAATGTTGCATATCCGTCTGTATATCCACTCTGTGAAGCTTGAGCGACCATATAATCATTAGACGAACTACCTGTTATTTCTATATATGTAGCCTCTAGCCCAACAAATCCATTCGGTATCTTAAGCCTATTTGTAGTGAAAGTCAAAGTATCGGCTCCTTTTATTGTATCGGTATCAATGCATACTGTAGTTTGCGCAAAACTAATTGCTGATATAGATATAATAATTATGTATAATATTTTTTTCATTATGTATTTTTTTTATCAGCTTCTATTTCAGCTTTTGTTCTTCGAATTCGCTTTACTTGCTTATCTAGATTTACATCAATATCTAAATTTTTAGGTTCATCCGTTTTAGTTTTAACCTCAACGGCAATGCCGAGGTTGACGAACGTATCCGCCAACCTGCCATTGATTATTTTACCGCTTTTTAGTTTAGCAATCATTAGTCTGCTTTTGTGTAAATGTAAACTTTAGGAATTGTAACTGCTGTACCTGTCTGAATGTAATAAAACTTTAAGTAAGGATATAGAAAATCTACCTTATTAATTACTTGAGTATCCATTATATCTGCTGTTACTGAACTCGCTGTAATGGTATCTCCTGCAAACGGCACATAAGTAATACCATCTATTGATTGTGTTACAAACAAATTGCCTCCTGCTGTTCCAGATACCCAATCAAGATATAATTTAATATTCCAATCTTGAGTGTGACTTCCTTTGCATCTTACCACCCACGTTAAAGTATCAGCATTTGTAAGAGAATCTGCTGTAGTGCCAAATATATATCCATAATATTCATTAGATATATATCCATTAGGTGTGATTTCTGTTGCTTTTGTTTGCGATTGTGCGTTAATAGCAATTCCTAGAACTGCAATTAACATTATAATTAACTTTCTCATATTATTATACTCCTGCGTTAATTACATCCTTAGCAGCTTCTAAATCACTTGAATAAATAACCCCTGCTTTATCTCTTACTGCAAATGCAATTCTAACATTAATAACAACAGTTTTTTGACCCTCAGTTAAATCAGTACCATTATATCCTATTGTCATAGTCATTTCTCTACGCTTACCTATTATAAGCTGCATAGCATCAAGAACAACACCTGTGTTTTCAACCATATCAGTTGCTGATATAATTCTCATTCCAGCTATTGCAACAGGATTACCCATGTCATCAAATCTAATCCTTCTATCCATGATAGAGTTATCAAGCTGGTCTTTGATAGCTGCTATATTATCAATAGTATTAGGATTAAGAATAATAGTATTAGGTCTGTATTTATTAGTCAAAGCCGATAACTTCATTTTTGTAAATACATCAATTAAATTAGCTCCTGAAACTGAACTTGCATAAGTTGCTGGAACAAAAGCCGTATTTTTAGTTGCAGTTAAAAGACCAGCCAAAGCCGTTGCGTCATCTCCTACTGAGCCTAATACTTGCTTATCAACATTATCTTGAATTTTATCAGGTGCGACGATAGAAATCTCATCTAAAGCCTCTTCTAAATCATCAAGCGTTTCATCAGACAGAGTAAAATACGTGCCGATTGTAAAAGATGCAAAAGAAACAGTTTTAAATAAGAAACTTGATTTACTTGGAGCCGAACCTTCTGTTTTTGTTCCTACCCCATCCTCATAAGAATAAGCAACCAATACAGACATATTAGGCTTAGAAATACCCCTAGAAGGAACCCAGTCCATTACGTGTGGATATACAGTTAAAGGAATGCCAACCCTATTAGGGTCAAGTTCAGTTAATCTAATAGTGCTTACATTAGACTGAACGATATTAGATTCAAGCATATCAACGGCTACCTTAAATACAGGAGTCGTTTTATTTCCTTTTTCGGTAAAATGGTCTTTTAAAGAAAGTCTCTGACCGTTATCATCATTCTTTTCAGTAAGAACCATATCCTTTTTAGCTAAGATAGCTTGCTTTAATGCACTTCTTAAGCTTTTAGGAGTTTCATCTACGGTTTTAGATGCTTTTTCTGTCATTGCTGCTATTGCGGCTGCATTGTCTGCTGATGCTTTTACAAGTCCATCAACACTTTCTTTAAGTGTTTTTAAATCTTCGTTATTTAAAGACTTTTTAATTTTCTCGTTAATTTCATTAACTTTTGTGTCTAGCTCAGCTTTAGTAATATTCTCTTTTTGAGAATCATTAATAATCTCTTGCACGTCTGCTTTTATCTCTTGTAAAAGCAAATCTTTTTGTGCTTTTTCTTCTTGTGTCATTTTTTTAATTTTAAGTTTTGTAATAAATAATTATAGTCTATACTTTTGTGAGTGGTATTAACCGGCTCTATAATTTCCAGAGTGTCGCTAAACGGCTCTGATTTATTTCCTATTTCTAATGTTGGTGTTGCTGAATTACTACCTAATGGAACAGCCGAACCTTCGATTACTTTAGCTTCTAATACATACCAAAAATAACCACGCTCATCAACTACCTCTTTGTTGGCTATTTGAGAATAGTATTTGTTCCATGCCTCAAACTCATTCGGGTAATCTTCGTCATTAATAGCAAAATCCATTTTAACATAATACATACCAACTGAATGATTTTTAACCCATCCATTAGCGTATTGATTAAGCATGAACTCATTTCGCTTTCTTAATATAGTAGATTCAAACGTCAAACCTTCAGTTGTTCCTTCGTAAGAATATCCAAGTTCTGCCCATGTGTAATTTTTTGCATACGCTTTTAATTGGTCTCCATCAGATATAATTTTATCAAATTCCATCTCATGTTCTTGGAGATGCATTATCATTTTATTTTCCTTAAGACTTTTATTCCATATGCCGGGCAAATGAACATCTCCATGCAAATCTAGATAATTAGTAGTATTAATAATTACAACCACTTTTAATTCATTGGTATTTATAGAATCAATAATTTTACCTTCTTCTTTATTAGCTTCTATATTTTTATCTCGTACAATAATAGGAGTAATGACAACGCCGCAATCAACCTCTTTCTTAACAGCTTTCTTCTGAGCCATCAAAGTATCTTTATTTTCAACCAAAGCAGAAAACATTTCTTTTTTAGTTGTAAAATCTCTATTTAATTCTTTGCAGTGTATCATATTATTATTTTTTAATCACTTCTTTATCTTCCAGCTTCTTTAACTTATTGTCTTTAAGTTTTTTTATAAAGTCTCTATTCAACTTCTTGTGTTCCATTTTCTTCTGATTTAGGTGTTGTTATTAAATCGCGTTCATATTTATAAACATCTCCCTCAACTCCTATTCCTTCGAGTCCTATTATTTCTAAGTATTTATTCAAAAAAATAGTATTAGCATTGTAAGCTAATTCGGCACTTCTAACATTCATATTAAGCGCGATCGCTTCTTCCTTGAATGACTCCTGCATTGCTGGAATGTGGTCGAATGATGTTTTTAATTGAATTCCATAATCCAATAATCTTAATCTATCAGTTATTATTTTATCGTCATTATTAACTAAAGGAATAACTCTATCTTGATATAAGCTTTTAACATATTGCGATTGATTATTAAATGTAGACCCATTTGTACTTATCTTATATAATTCGGGCGGTATACCTATGCCATTACTAATAATCATAGCGTTATTTTGAAACTCTTTATAAATTCCTAATTCTTCAGAGTTCATTATTGTTTTTATATATTCGATATCAGCATTAACAATAAGAAACTGTTTTTGACTATCTAAAATACCATATCCATCTTTTAGTTTATTTTCAACTTCTTTCTTGATATCATTAGATACGCCTATTTGCGTTCCCATTCCATCTTTGCTTGCTGTTTTAATTATACCTTGCATCCCTCTTGATTTCAATATAACATTCATTGCCTCGAATGCTAATTGTGTGTTTTCAATTGGAAGTGAAAGTGATTGTAACCTTGATGAACCCATTATTGATGAGCCAACACCTGATAAGTTAAGCTCGTTAAAATGCATTATCTTATTTGTTTCAAATTGCTTTACTGGATTATAATTTGTTAAAACATATTCGGATATTATGCCTTCAATAGAAATCTGATCGAATAATTTCCCCGTCTGCTTTACTGTTACGAACTCAGAATTCAAGTTCATTAATGACTTTACTGTTAATATATCAGTTTGTAAGTTTGACGGATTATTCATAAATACATAATTATTACCAAAAACAGTTAGGTAATAATAACGCTCATAATTAAATTCGTAAGGAGATTGTAAAGGATTAGGTCTGTCAACAAATAACTTTTTAGCCGATTGAACTGCTGGCCGCTTATCGCTCCAAGGAATCTCATTTCCTTCTAAATCGGTTAAGTATTTAATTCCATTACTTGCAGCTTGTGCAAGAATAGAAATGCATCCGTTTAGTACGGGGTTGTCTTGAACTGCCTGTCTTAATTGTGTTGGATTAGAAAGTGATAGCCAAGCTGGTTTGTCTATTAAGAATTGATAATGGCTTTGAGTAGAAGCATCTCTACTTATTCCGTTTTTGTTACTTGAAAATAAATTCTTAAAATTCCAAACGCTCATTTGCAAATGTGTTTATGCAAAGATACTAATTTGTTATGTTAAGTGATGTATGCTATTTGTATGCCATATTTATTGTTGCATTCAGCCGGGAGTTCTGCACCATTTACAGTTCTTCGGATTCAAAATATGCTTTAAAATGATTGTATTTTTCTTTCTTCTTACCCCCGTTTATCCATCTTGAAACAGTGTTTCTGTGAACGCCTATTAAATCAGCTGCTTTATATATATGTTTTGAATGGTATGCCTTATCTATATGAGTGTCGATTATTACTATCATATTATTTAGGTTTAATTAATTCATTAATAGCATTATTTATTAATCCTCTAAGCTTTATGGCTAACATATCGTATTCTAATAATCTCGCGTAAGCGTTTAATAAGTTAGCTTTAGCGTTTAAATCTTTAGTTATCAAATCAAACATACCACGCCCACCTTCTTTAATATTTCTACCTTTTGGAGGTGGTGGTGGTGGTGGATCTTGATATTTTGGAAGTTTACTCTCATTCATTCCTTTTTCAATCTTGTCACCTTGATTCCCTTTGTTAACTATTCTTCGAAGCTCTTTCATATAATCAGAGTCTTTACACTCACCTAATTCCATTAATTTACTATAAATAATTCTTAAGTGATGACATTCTTGTTTTGTTAACTTCATAATAATTTAGTTTTAATTAATCATAGTGTTTAAAACCTATTCTTTTATCTTTTTTATCTAACGATTCTAATTTTTGAGAATAAAATTTATATCTCTTTTTATGATATTTCTTTTTAGCTTTTAATTCTTCTTCACTTAATTTAGCCATATTTAGTTTTATTCGTTAAACAATCCATAATGTTTTTCTAAATGCTCACACATACCGCTTACACTATCACCTGCATCATCATCCTTTTTATCTGAGCTCTTAAGCTTCCATAGTTGAATCATTAGTTTTTCAAGTTCTGGGGTAGGGTTATTAGGGAATCTAAAATATAATTTAACAAGTCCAGCATATTGTATTATACGAGCCATTTTATTTGCCTTAGACCATTTACCGAACACTTCTAAGTCCGGCATTAAGTCTCTTACCCTTCTTGCAAAATAAGCCCCTGCATTATTAGTTTCAATAATCATCTTACCGAACCTATGTACTTTGTGTTTATCTTGCATTCGCGGCTCCTGAATTGTTAAATTATCTTGATTAAATAAAGCATCGACAAGGTAAACATAATTACCGTAAACTCTAGCGATAGGCATTGAAAAATTGTCATCGCCCTCATCTGCCGGGTCTGCAAATCCAATTGTAAAATATTCCTCATCCGGTAACTTATCATAGTATTGAAGCGAACTTTTAGCAAAAACTTTACTTTCGTTATCTCCTATAGCCTCGCATAAGTAATTGGCATGAAATATTAATGATGTTTTACTATCAATAAGCATTCTTTTCTTAAGCTTCTCAAATGCTTTTAAATTCATAAAGTCATCACAAAGCATTATGTTTGTTTCAGCGTTGTAAATTGGCATGCTTAGTATATACCACTCTTCACCCTCTGTACGTTCTAGAATTGCTTGTGGATCATCCTCACCCCAAAGAGTTGCGCAAAATATCTCTTTAACCTCTCCACCTTCTGCACTATTACGACTTGAAAATGTACCTGCAAGCCATTTCCAAATCTTATTCAATGCAACAGAATTTAAAGCAACCTCTAAATCTTTTATTAAATCATCAATAATCCTAAGCGTTGCACCTTTACCGGTAACTCCACCACCATAACCAACGCCCAAATAATTAAAATGTTGACCTTCTAAAGCCCATTTTTGAACGCTTGAGTTACCCTGTTTAATTTTTGTTGTTGGGAATATATCTGAAAATACTATTTGATTTAACGTGTTAGCAACTTCATTAATACCATCCCTTGTGTATCTTGAAAAATCTGTAGCTGGTGAATCTCCATAGCTTCCTGTAATTATACGTTCTTCGTTATTCTTGCCTAATGCCCATTTAGTAAAATTTACTAATGTCCTGCTCTTACCATGTTGGGGAGGCATTCTAATCATCAACTTACTATATGCCTCTCCTGTGTCTTTATATAAATTATTATAATAGAAATCGTTTAGTATATTACATAAAACTTTTAAATGCGTTCGAGATTCAAAGTAAAAATCAGGCTCTAAAGTCTTACAAAATTCCCAAAAATCACGCCTTGAAAGTTCTATCTGTACATCTCTAAGATTTATCTCCATTATTTAATAATTCTTGTTGTACTTTCTTTAATGTTTCTAAACTTAATTTTGAAAGGTCTGATTGTGTAGTTTGATTTATCTCTCCTGAGTGCTCTAATTTACTATTATCACTAACTTTCTTATGCTCGTTTATTAAAACAAACTTAGTCATATTAGCGTTTAATCTATCACCTACCCCGTATTTATATAATTTTATTTCTTGAATTTTCTTAGCTCTTTCTATTAGTTTTAAAAACGAGGTAAATTTTTTGCTTAAATATGCTATCAATTCCGAGTAATAATTATTTTCTAAATACAAAAATTCCTCAAAAAATATATTCCCTTTGTCTTGACCTTCAGCATCTTTTTCATGAAGCCATTCAATTAACTTATTCCCTACTTCAAGAGCTTTTGTTTCAGTCCATTTTTCTTGGGGCTGATATTCAGAACTAAATTGCCTTCCATCTTCTGGCTTAATATTGCCTTTCCCTCCGCCCATAATTATATATTTTTAATCCAATCTTCATAAAATGAAAATTCATTCTTATTATAATTAAATTCTAATTGTTCTATTTTACCGTCCGGATTGAAATTTCCTGATGAAAAACAATTAACTCGCTCTCCATTTTCCTTTTCAATAAACATCATTTTAGTATGCGTATTTAACTCTTTAAAATTAAATCCTAAAGATTCAATGTGATTAAAAGCCCCTTTAGTCATTGCTCTAACACTATCACTTATTAATAAAGTTATATCGCCTATGATATTAACTTGTTTTAGTTTATTTAAAATATCTAAATCTTTTTTACCTATTCGAAATGTAGTTATATATAATTGTTTGATATATTGGTCTGTATTGAATAATAAAACATCAAGTATTGATATTCCGCAATCTTGTATTAATAATGTGACCTCATCTTTTTTAATATCTATATTCTCAAATTTATTTTGTGAAGCAGATA
>Ga0307380_10003602_pt1 | contig 21322 bp, 21 predicted proteins | sample UN3MG_FD_202239 | JGI IMG/M metagenome (GOLD analysis project Ga0307380, IMG submission 202239) | Soil microbial communities from Risofladan, Vaasa, Finland - UN-3 | ecosystem: Environmental > Terrestrial > Soil > Coastal area > Acid sulfate soil | place: Finland: Risofladan, Vaasa | collected... | reverse complement strand
CTTAAAAAGTAAAAATTATTTCTTTTGGCTCGGTCGATGATGTTAGGCAGGGATACCTTCTGGCTATATTTTTTTCCAAAAGATCTTTGATATAACTGTAGTTATACCACTTAATCGGTATGTCTTTATTCTTGATTAAATCTTTTTCGATCTTTAGTTCTTTTATAATATTTTCTTCAATTTCTCGGTCGATTCTGTAATTACTAGTATTCCTTTCATACTGGATAGAAAAGCTATCTGGGTCTTTTCGATATCTAGTCAGTAATTCGAAAAATCTACTTCTTTTGATTCTAAGAATTTGCAAGATATAACTAATCTTGATTTCTTTATCTATATAACTTTTTAAAAGTGATTTAACCTGACCAACGGAAAAGTTTTTGTGTAATTGTTTGGACATAATTTAGAACCTCTTTTCTCTTTAAGATTTAGTTCTAGATTACATCTTTTTTATTTCTTTTGTTAGTGCACTTTTGATTTTTAAAATGACATTTTAAATATTTTATTTGCATTATTACAAAAATTGTTGTATAGTCATAGTGAAAAAAATATTGCATAACTTATGATGAGATTTATTTTCTAACAATTTGTTTAGGGAGGTTCTAAATAGGTAGCTGTGACTAATAAAATAGATTCCTATAAAAATCTAATTGAATATTTAGAGATAAATTTTGAAACATTCACCAATACCCAAAAATATTTGACAAATTATTTGATAGCTAATATTAATGATGTGGCTTTTCTTACAGCAGATGAAATTGCAGAAAAAGTAAATACTACACCATCGTCTGTTGTACGCTTTGCTAAGCAAATCGGTTATCACGGGTATCCTGAATTACAGAAAGACCTACAAAATTTAATTATAGATAAAATAAGCGTTGTGGAAGAATTCGAAACTAATAAAAAATTTGAATCTTCTAAAGCAGAAACGGCAAGTGAATTATCTTTAAAAAAGGATCTTTCTAATCTTAATAGCTTGATAAAAGGAATAGACGAAGATAGTATCAAAAATCTTGTTAATATAATTATGTCTTCTCGGAGAAAATATATAATTGCCAATCGAAGTGCATTATCATTAGGGCATTTTTTCTTTTTTCAATTGAGAAAAATGGTTTCTGATGTTTTTTTACTTTCCAATTTTGATGACGGTATCTTTGATATACTTAGAGAGCTAAACCCTGAAGATGTTATCTTGGCTATTAGTTTTCCACGTTTTACAAAATTAACAATAAACTTTGCACAATATGCTAAAAAAGGAGGGGTAAAACTAATATCAATCACTGATAAAAAAACATCACCCCTATATAAAATATCAGATGTTTGTTTATTCTGTCCTTATGAAAGTTCTGCTTTTTTTAATTCTAATGTTGCAGCAATGGCTCTATTAAATGCTATATTAAGTGAAATATTTAATCAAAAGCATAATTCAACAATTAGTAATATAAAAAAAGAAGCAGCCATTCGCTTAAAACTTGATCTTTTAAGGTCAAAATAATAAAAAACAGAAAATTAAAGTTATTTTTTAATATTAACTTTTGAGGGAAAGAGAAGCAAAATTAAAAAATTTAAGGAAAAACTAAAACAAGACAAAAGGGAGGTGAGAGAGCATGTAGACCATTAGTTGGTGAAAAGAAAAGTTTTCCCTAATAGGAGGTTAGTCGAAAAGGGATTTTTTCTCTTATTAGCGGGAGTTCTTAAGAAAGAGTGAATTAAATCTTTTTAAAAATTAATAAGGAGGAAAAGTTGATGAAAAAAGTTATTTTGTTTGGGATCATTCTACTTTTGGTTTTTGGAATCTCTAGTCCAGTTTTATCTGCAGAGTGGCCCACTAAGCCTATTCGTTTGATACTTGGTAGCGGGGCAGGGGGATCGACAGATACGAGTACCCGGCTCCTGGCCTCGATACTTGAGAAAGAGCTTGGCCAACCAATTGTTTGTGAAAACAAATCGGGAGGGACCGGAGCGGTAGCTGCAAGCATTGCAGCAACACAGGAACCCGATGGTTATCACCTATTTACTCTCCAAACAGGACCAGCATTCTTAGCTTCTCATATGCAAGATGTACCTTTTGATCCACTAAAGGATTTTACCTTTATTTCCCGTTATGCTGTGTGGCAATATGGACTTGTAGTCCAGGCAGATTCTCCTTGGAACACTTTCCAGGATTTTTTAAAATTTGCCAAGGAAAACCCGGGGGAAATATCTTATGGTCTTTCAGGAACAGGTAGTCCTCAACATCTGGTCATGGAGCGTTTAGGATTGTTGGAGGGGATCGAATGGAAAGCTATACCCTTTAAGGGAAGTTCGGAATCTATACCCGCTTTGTTGGGTGGTCATGTGGACGCTGAAGCTGGGGTTGCAAGCTGGGCACCCCAAGTAGAGTCTGGCGATTTCCGCTTATTAGTAGCTTTTGGTGCAGAGAGAATGAAAGAATTTCCCGAAGTCCCGACTTTAAAGGAGTTAGGTTATGACATAGTTGCACCTTCCCTTCTGGGTATCGCTGGACCGGCCGGTATACCTGAAGATATTGTGGAAAAATTGGACCAAGCTATTAAAAAAGCCGTGGAAGACCCTGAATTTATTAAGGTTATAGGCAGATTAAGGATGAGGGTTGCTTATTTAGACCATGAGGAATTTGCCGAACATGTAAAGGAAGTTTATAAAGTACAAGGGGAGATAATCAAGAAGGCAGGCTTAGCCAAGGAAGAATAATTCTTTGTAATGAAAAAAAAGAAGGGAAGCAGTAGAAAATTGCTTCCCTTCTTAAATAGTTCGGCTTTTAAAGAGGGAGTTATGATGAATAAAAAAGACATAAAAATAGGAATTATTTTATTAATTTTTTCTGTTATTAATTATAATATTATTATTCCTGGCTATGTAAAAGGTCATACATTTTCAGGCCTTTCCCCTACTTTTTTTCCAAAATTAGCAACAATTTTCTTGGGAATTTTCAGCTTAGTCTTAATCTTATCTAGATGGTATTCCATTCGTAATAAGAAAGAAAAAGAGGATAACAAAGGGAAGAAGAAAGAGGTAGGAATTGTTAGTTACAGAAGTTATCGCGTATTGATTACTATAATCATTATGTCTATTTATCTTATACTTTTTAAACAGTTTGGTTTTTTATGGGCGACTCCTCCTATACTTGTTCTTTTGATGTTTCTTTTCGGAATGCCTAATTTTAAACATATATTATTTTTTTGTATCACAACTACGGTAATTTTATTGCTCTTATTTGAAAAGGGCTTAAAAATTCCATTGAATTAAAGTGAGGTGCAGGATTTGTTCCAAAATATATTAGAGGGTTTTCATTTAATGTTAACTTTAGGAAATCTTCTTGCAGTTATATTTGGTGTGAGCTTTGGCGTATTTATGGGTGCCGTACCCGGGTTAACTGCAACTATGGGGATAGCTTTAATAATTCCTATGACTTATTTCTTAGATCCAGTTACAGCGTTTGCTATGCTTCTTGGAGCGTACAAGGGTGGTCTCTTCGGGGGATCGATACCAGCCATACTTATAAATACCCCTGGAACGCCAGCGGCAGCAGCTACAGTTTTTGATGGATATCCTATGGCACAACAGGGTAAAGCGGGTAAGGCAATGGGCATAGCCTTATATTCTTCAGTAATAGCTGATGCTTTTACCACTATATGTTTAATATTTATTGCTGTTCAGCTAGCAAAAATTGCTTTGAAATTTGGCCCTCCTGAATATGCTACTTTAATAATTTTTTCTATGACAATAGTTGCAAGTGTTTCGGGTAAATCTTTGTTAAAAGGATTACTGGCTGCTACAGTAGGATTTTTATTTGCTATTGTAGGATTAGATCCAATGCTGTCTACTCCACGATTCGTTTTCGGATCGGTTTATCTTTTCGACGGTATTTCGGTAATGGCAGTAATGATTGGCATATTTGCGATTTCAGAAGTTCTTATTCAAGCTGAGCAAAAGGAAAAAAAATCAACTACTTATGTCCCAGTTTCCAAAGGTGGTGCTACTTGGGAAGATCTAAAAAGTTGTTTGCCTACTATAGCCCGTGGAAGTTTAATAGGTCTTGCAATTGGTGCTATTCCCGGTATTGGGGGAACGGTATCTAGTTTTCTTAGTTATTCAGAGGCTCGGAGAGTTTCTAAACATCCTGAAAAATTTGGTACAGGAGTGATTCAAGGTGTTGCCGCTGCTGAATCTGGGAATAATGCTGTTTGTGGAGGGACCCTAATTCCCTTAATGGCCTTAGGTATTCCAGGAAATAGTACCACAGCAGTATTGTTAGGAGCTTTTATGATTCATGGGCTGAGTCCCGGACCTACACTATTCAAAGAACATTCTGCAACTGTATATGGAATTTTCGCAGGTTTAATTTTAGCTAACATAGTTTTGCTGGTAATCGGAAGTCTAGCGATTAAAGTATTTTCTCCAGTTACAAAACTTCCTAAGTCTGTGGTTTTTCCAATAACGGCAATTTTATGTACCCTGGGTACCTATGGGTTCAATAGTAGTTATTTTGACCTTTGGGTGATGCTCCTCTTTGGAGTAATCGGGTACTCGATGAGAAAATATAATTTTCCTTTAGCACCGCTTATAATAGGTTTTATTTTAGAACCTATTGGAGAAAGGGCGATAAGACAGAGCTTGATTTTGTCTGGGGGTAGTCCTCTTATTTTTGTAACTCGACCCATTTCTGTTCTTTTCCTTTTTTTGGCTCTTGTTTCTATTTTTATCTTATCTTCGGCAATTAAAAAGGCTAAATCATTAAATTAAAAGGAAAGAAAGGAATCTATTTTAAAGTGAGTAAAAAAATTTTTGATAAAGCAAGAGAGTTAAAAAAAGAATTAATTAAAATACGCCAGAATATTCACCAACACCCTGAACTGGCTTTTAAAGAGATTAGAACAACTACCATTATTAAAGAGGAACTAAAAAAGTTAGGGATTACTTTAATACCTTTGAAATCTGAAACTGGTGTATATGGTCTTTTAAAAGGCGAAAAAAAATCATCGAATGAAACCGTCACAGCTTTAAGAGCTGATATTGATGCCTTACCAATTCAAGAACAAAGTGGTGTGGAATACCAATCTGTAAATGAAGGGATTTTGCACGCTTGTGGGCATGATGGACATACTGCTATATTGTTAGGTGTTGCCAAGATGTTAAGTTCGATGAAAAGTGATTTTTCCGGAGTAGTAAAATTTATTTTCCAACCAGCAGAAGAAGTATTTGGAGGAGCTAAAATGATGGTTGAAGAAGGGGTTTTGGTAAATCCTTCAGTTAATACTATAGTAGCTCTACATAGCTATCCACAACTAGAGGTTGGAAAAATAGGAATATATGACGGAGTTTATATGGCCTCAGCCGATAAATTTACTATTAAGATTGTAGGTAAAGGCGCCCATGGAGCCTATCCTCATAAATCTGTTGACCCTATCGTAACCGCGGCTCAAGTGGTTGTTGCTTTGCAAGAGATTATAAGTCGAGAGATAGACGCTTTAGACAAAGCAGTTATTTCTATCTGTGGTATAAAAGGCGGTAGAGCCTTTAATATTATTCCTGAAATAGTTACCTTGGTTGGTACAGTAAGATGTCATAACCCGGAATTAAGAAATGCTATAAAAGAAAAAATGGAAAGAATTATAAAAGGAGTTACCTCTGCTTATAAATGCAGTTATCACTTTGATTACGAGTTTTGTGTTTCTCAAGTGATAAATACTCCAGAAATAAACGATTTAATTGCTAAAGCAGCTAAAGAAAGTATAGGAGAAGGTAAAGTAGAAATTTTAGATTACCCAGCAATGGGCTCAGAAGACTTTTCTGTTTACTTAGAAAAAGTACCAAATGGCGCTTTTTTTAGGTTAGGAATTACTGATACAGGAAAAGACCCCCTAATTCCTCATGGTAGCCTTTTTAATTTTAATGATGAAGCTATTCCTTATGGAGTTGCTGTGTTAACTCAATTAATACTAGATTTAAATATCTGAATAAAATTTTTAAGAACCTACCTTTTTAGATATAGGAGATTGAATATGTTTATTGTTTACGGTGATAAGTGAAATAAGTAGTGAAGAAGACAAAGTTTTTTGCCCTGTGTTGATGAGATATAAGCAGCTTATTTTTAAATAAGGTACAATTAAATTTTCACTAATATATAGTGATTCTTTTTTTGTAGTTATTACTTGTTTTCAAAAGTTTTGGAAGTACCCTTGCCCTAAGGGATTTTCGGCATAAGTGGTAATATTAAAAGGAGTAATAAATAATATGAAAATAAACTATTAGGAGGATATTTATGATTATTGAAAAAGCAAAGAAACTAAGAAGATTAATGTCAGAAAAAGAAATTATCATTGGTGTTGGCGCAAGAGATGCTTTAGATGCAAAATTAATTGAAAGAGCTGGCTTTGATTTTATTTGGTCAAGTAGCCTCGGAGTTTCAGCATCATATGCAGTACCAGATGCTAATTTAATTTCTATGAAACAATACCTGGAAGCAGCTCGGGCCATGAATGAAATAGTAAATATCCCAATTATAGCAGATTGTGATACTGGCTATGGCAATGTGAATAATTTGATTTATGCTGTAAAATTATTTGAAGAAGCAGGGATTGCTGCTATTAGTATTGAAGATAAAAAATTTCCTAAGGATAATAGCCTTCTTAATGGAGGGCGACAAGAATTAGCATCGATCGAAGAATTTGTTGGTAAAATTAAGGGTGCTAAGGATAATCAAAAGACTAAGGATTTCATTATTATTGCTCGGGTGGAAGCTTTTATCGCGGGTTGGGGTCAAGAGGAGGCTTTGAAACGAGCTCATAGGTATGTAGAGGCTGGGGCTGATTGTATTCTTATTCATTCAAAATCAAAAAGTCCTAATGAGATTATAGAATTTGTGAAGCATTGGGATGCCTCTGTGCCTTTAGTTATCGTTCCGACTACTTATTCTAACCTAAAGGAAAAAATGATTAAAGAAATGGGCAAGGTGAAGATAGTAATTTATGCTAACCAACCCCTACGTGCTAGCATAAAGGCAGAAGAACTTCTTTTAAAAAGCATTAAAGAAACAGGTGGCATCCATTCTATTAATGATCTGATGGTTCCTGTTTCGCATATTTTTGAATTACAAGGGGTGCCAAAAATGAAAGAAAACGAGAAAAAATATTTAAATTGAAAGGAAAAAGCTGATGACTTTAATTAAAATTGGTTTTGTTGGGTTTGGGGAGGTAGCTTCGATTTTTTCAAAGGAAATGAGCAATAAAGGGGCAGAAATCAGGATTTATGATGTGCTTATCTCTCAAAAAGGTGGTTTGGAAATCATAAAAAAAAGAATGCTTAAGGATAATATTCAAATTGCTTCTTTGGAAGAAGTAATTATAAAGAGTGATTATATTTTTTCTTCTGTGCCTTCACAATTTGCTAGGGATGTGGCTAAAGAATGTGTTAAATATCTTAAACCAAATAAAGTCTATGTAGATCTAAATTCTACTTCACCTTTTATTAAAATAGAGGTGAGTAAAATTATTCAATCTACGAAAGCTGATTTTATAGAAGGTGCAATTTTAGGAGCTGTAGGAATTACTGGTTCGAAAACTCATATATTGGTAACAGGGAAAAAGGGAAAAGAAGTTGCTGAAGTTTTCAATAAGTTAGGTATGAATATTTCTTATTATTCTCCTGAGATTGGTAAAGCTTCGATGTTTAAGATGTTGAGGAGCATTTTTTCAAAAGGGTTGGAAGCATTAATTTTAGAATGTTTAATAGCTGGAAAAAAAGCTGGGATAGAAAAGGATCTATGGGATGATATTACTGATTTTATGAGTAAAAAACCTTTTGACCAAATAGCTGCTAATTGGATCCAGACTCATGTAACAGCATATGAGAGACGTTATCATGAAATAGTTCAGGTAGTTGAAACCATGAAAAAAATCGGTGTAGAACCTATTATGACCTCTAATACGGAAAATTTCTTTAGACGTTCACTTTCATTAGGGCTAAAAGAAGTTTTTCCGGGAAAACCTGACTCTTTTGAAAAAGTAATAGATTTCATATCAGAAAAATTGTCTTTATAAAAATTATTTGTTGTTTTTTTGTATATTATTATATTTTTCCATTTTTATAATTATTTTTTACATACTAAAATTATTTTGTTTTGATTTAAAAATCATTTTCTTTGAAAGTTGTAATGTTTTAAGGAGATAAATCATGAATTCTAGAGAGCGAGTTTTGCTTTCGCTAAAACATAAAGAACCAGATCGTGTTCCCTTTGATCTAAGCGGTGCTTCGGTGACAGGAATAACCATAAAAGCTTATAAAAAATTATTAAATTATTTAGGCCTAGATAACAAAAAAAAGATTGAAATAATCTTATTACATTCTCAAAGTGTTAGTGTTGAGGAAAACGTCTTGAAAAAATTGAAAGTTGATGTAAGAGGAATCCATCCTAACCTGCCCATACGATGGAAAGTTAGTATTAAAGAAGATGACAATTATACTTATTATAAAGATGGATGGGGCATAATTCGGCGAATGCCAAAAAAAAATGGTCTTTACTATGATTCTACAGAATTCCCTTTATCTAATGTTAATACAGGCGACTTAGAAAAATACTCTTGGCCCAACCCTGCCAATCCATTAATATTTCAAGGACTTAAAGAAAAGGCACTTAAGTTAAAGAAGGAAACAGATGCAGCTTTAGTTGTTGGAAGACCATTTGGCAACGGTATCTTAAATATGGGAGCTTGGTTAGAAGGATACGAAAATTGGTTTTGTGATTTAATATCAAATCCAAAAAGAGTAAATAAAATAATGGATAAAATATTAGAATTAAAAATAAAGTACTGGGACAGGATACTAACTGAGATAGGTGATTACGTAGATGTAATTGTAGAAATTGACGACTTAGGGACTCAAAATAGTTTACTTGTTTCTCCAAAAATATATCGAAAGTATGTAAAGCCAAGACAAAAAGAGCTTTTTAATTTTATTAAACAAAAAACTCCTGTCTATATCTTTTTTCACACTGATGGAGCTATATACGATCTTATTCCCGATTTAGTTGAAGTTGGTATAGATATACTGAACCCTGTACAGATAGGTCTACCTAAAATGGATGCAAAATTACTTAAAAAAGAATTTGGAAAATATTTAAGCTTTTGGGGAGGAGGAGTTGATACTCAAAAAACTCTTCCATATGGAACTCCTCAAGAAATAAAAGACGAAGTAAAAAGACGTATCCAAGATCTATCTCCGCAAGGAGGGTTTATATTTTCTGCTGTCCATGCCATTCAAGCAGATGTGCCTCCGGAAAACTTTATGACTATGTGGGAGGCTTTACAAGAATACGGTGTTTACTCCTAATAAAAATTATATCATTTATAAAAACACAGTATATAAAAATTGAATGGGGAAGTTATTCAATCTCAATAATTAAATAACTTATTTTGGAGTCCAAAAGGGAGGTAATTAATTGTAAGTATAAGAGTGGACAAAGGTTATTATTAAAAAATATAGCGATGAAATGAAGGTAAGTATTACACCAGTGAGAGAAGCTTTAAAAAGGTTAGAAAAAGATGGATTAGTTGAAATTATTCCAAATAATGGGGCAATAGTAATAACTTTTACGCTTAGAGATATAATTGAGCTTTATGATCTTCGCAGACAACTGGAATGTTTAGCAGTTGAATTGTTAGCAGAAAGAACAAATGAAAAATTATTAGATGAATTAGGTGAAATTTGTGATGAATCTGATAGTTATTTAAAAAAAGAAACCTAGGTTTATATATAAAGTGCAATAATAAATTTCATTAATCATTAATAAAATATACACAAAATAAGAGATTGATTAAATTCTATAATGAAATGAGTGGACAACTATCAATATTAGCAAGTAAAACAGCAAGTTTTTCAGGAAAGCCTAAAAAATCAGCGGCTAAACATAGAGAAATTATGAAAGCAATAGACCAAAAAAAACTAGAGCTTGCAAAAAGAATTATTCAGGATCATATTAAAAGTACAAAGATAGATATTTTAACTGAAGTTCAAAATATATTAAAGAAGAAAGAAATTAATCTTGATATTAAAATTAATGAAATTATCTAAAGTTTGATAAGCTAATGTGCAAATATTATTATAGGTTATTATAGGAGGGAAATTAAACATGGCTTTTAAAATATTAGACAGTACTTTAAGAGATGGTAGCCAAGCAATCAATTTTCAATTTGGAAGAAAATTAACCCGAAATATTTTATCTAACTTAGAAAAAGGTGGAATTCAGTGGATAGAAATGGGACATGGTTTAGGATTAGGGGCTACTAGGAAATGTGGAAAACCAGCCCTCTTGTCTGATGAAGAGTATATGGATTTAGCTAAAAATACTCTAAAAAAAGCAAATTTTGGTTTTATTATTATAAAAAAATTCGGAGAAAAAAAAGATATTAAATTAGCCTCAGAAAGAGGAGCAAAATTTATTAGGATTGGTTCAAATATAACAGAAGTCAATCAAATTGAAGATTATATTAAATATGTTAAAGAACAAGGCTTAATGGTTTTTATAGCTTTAATGAAAGCCTATGCAATTACCCATATGAAAGAATATATAGAAATATTGCAAAAATTAGAAAAATGGGGAGCTGATGTAATTACTTTAATGGATTCTGCCGGGACAATGATTCCAGAGGAGGTAAAAAAATATATTAATCATGGGAAAATTAATATAAATATTTCCCTTGGCTTCCATGCACATAATAATTTACAACTGGCAATTGCTAATACTATAACAGCTATTAAGGCTGGTGCAGATTGTGTGGATGTTAGCGTAGGAGGTTTGGGCAGAAGTGCAGGTAATGCCCCAACAGAAATTTTAGCAATTCTTTTAGAGAAATATGGCAGGGGGAAAATCTTGAATTATAAGGTTTTATCAGATTTAAATGATAATTATATTTTCCCTTTAATTAAGGGACAAAATCGATTTTCTTCGGAATCTCTAACTTTTGGTTTTGCTGGATTTCATTCGAATTTTCTCCCATTGATTACGAAAGTTTGCAAAAGATATCCCTTAATAGATTATAGAGATGTGATATTAGCATTAAGTAAGAAGGAAAAGGTTAATGTAAATGAAGAATTAATTAATAAGGCAATTAAAGAAATGTTGTAAAATTGGAGAGGATGATAAAATTCAATATAGAGTAAACTCCCCATCTATGTAAGGATGGGGATGAGAGGTGCGCCTAGCATGAGTGATAGCTTGGCAGTGAAAGTCTACTATATGAGTAAAAATAGCAACCATTTGATAAGCGATAAGGGTCTCTATTGTGAGTCGTGAAGTGGAACCTTAAAGGTTGCTTGAGGCAAAGCTCTGGACTTAAAGAATATGAATTGCATATAAGGCCATACAATTTTGATGTGTTTGTTAGACGAAACGAAATCCAATAATGCTAAAATATTGTGTGGTAGATGTAGTAGATATATGGTGTGAAGAATATTATTCTCATCTAGAGAGGTCTGGGATAGTATGTCAGAAGTAAGAGAAGGGCTTTTCTTTTTTTATGAATACTTTACAAATTCTAATTGTTAAATATTACTTCTAATATTGAAGAATTAACTGATTTAATCTAACATTTTCCACTGTCATATTCTCCTTAAAAGTTCTGAAAGCGTCCAATAGGGGGAGCTCGTCAATTTCCAGCCCTTTGGCCTTTTGCTGAAGGGCTTTTTTGTTTTTGTAAATTATTTTCCAGAAAAAGAAGGATTTTTAAAGTAAATGTTGTATATAATAATATATATACAACTATAATATACTGCTTTAAAAGGGCAAAGAGGGGGAAAAGAAAAAATTTAAGTTTTAGATAAGGAGGTGTGGTTAGAAGAGACATTTCTTATTTTTTCCAAATATTAAAGTATCATGCATAAGGAAAACAATGTTGCATGATAACTGTCAGGATAATTTAAATAATTAAGAAAAAGGAGAAAAAAAATGAACACAAGCCGAAAGACCGCAATTATTGTAGGGGTATTGTTTATAATGGCACTTGTTCTGTTTTTGATAGGAAAAGCTTTTTACGAACCAATTCTAAGTTCTCCGGATTACCTGGATAATACTTATCCAAATAGAGTAATTGTAATAATAGGAATACTGCTTGAGTTTATATCTGCTCTTGCAGTTGTTCTCATTCCAGTACTCTTATTTCCCATCTTAAAAAAACACAATGAAGTCTTAGCCCTGGGGTATGTAAGTTTCAGATTGTTTGAGGCTGTGCTCTTAAGCGTTGCCCAAATCTTAAAGCTGTCATTGGTCAATCTAAGTCAGAATTATTTAAATAAAGGTGGGGTGGATGCTTCATATTTTAAAAATATAGGCAACTCAATTCAATCAGTAATTTATTGGGTCGATCATGATGGATTGATTTATCTTTTCGTTTTTGGAATAGGAGCTTTGATACTTTATTCTGCATTGTACAAATCAAAACTCATTCCACGATGGTTATCAATCTGGGGTCTCATTAGTGCTGTGGCTATTTTAATTGCTTCTGTAATGGCTACATTTGGCATCTCTTTAGTATTAGCAATGTTATTAGTCATACCAATTGCCTTTCAAGAACAAGCTATGGCAATTTGGCTCATTGTTAAAGGATTCAATCCATCTGTAATCGCTTCCGGGTCTGCCAAAACAGATAAAAACTAAGTTAAAATGAGCACATCTGAAGTATAAAAATAGCTTGGGATTTTCTTGAAAATCTTCTTCATCTGAAGAATAAAAGACGTTTTCGGACAATTTTTAATAAATTATTATCAATCAAAAAAGGAAGGGTACACAAATGAAAGCGATTGTATATACAAAATACGGCCCCCCCGATGTTCTTCAACTCAAAGAGGTAGACAAACCTATTCCTAAGGACAATGAAGTACTGGTAAAAGTGTATGCTACAACAGTGACGAAATACGACTGTTGGAGTCGAAGCTGCACAGCCCCTACCGGGTTCTGGCTCCCCAGTCGAATAGCATCAGGTATCAGAAAACCAAAGATAGCTATACTAGGGATTGAGCTGGCCGGGGAAATTGAATCAATAGGGAAAGATGTGAAGAAATTCAAAGAAGGTAACCAGGTTTATGGATTTACCGGTGAGAGCATGGGTACTCATGCCGAGTACATTTGTATGCCTGAAGACGGGGCGCTGGCAATAAAACCAGCCAACATGACCTATGAGGAAGCCGCCTGCGTTCCTTACGGGGCATTAACCGCATTGTTCTTCCTTAGGAAGGGAAATATCCAGAGCGGCCAAAAAACCCTTATCTTCGGCGCTTCTGGAGGGGTAGGTACAGCTGCGGTACAGCTTGCCAAGTACTTTGGGGCAGAAGTTACCGGGGTATGCAGTACCACGAAATTGGAATTGGTGAAATCTCTGGGAGCCGATAAGGTAATTGATTACACTAAAGAGGATTTTACCAAAAGCGGCCAGACCTACGACATTATTTTTGACACGGTAGGCAAGAGTTCGGTTTCAGGCTGCAAAAGATCGCTAAAGAAAAAAGGATTCTATCTTCTTACTACCTTTGGGTTGCCAAAGCTTGTTCAAGTACTATGGCTTTCAATGACAAGTAGCAAGAAAGTAATTATTGGGATGGTGAAGGAGAGAGCTGAAGATCTAATTTTCCTCAAAGAGCTTATCGAGGCGGGAAAGATAAAATCTGCCATAGATAAACGCTATCCGTTAGAACAGATTGCCGAAGCTCACAGCTATGTAGAAAAAGGACACAAAAAGGGAAATGTTGTCATAACTGTGGAACATGATAGCAAAAACTAACAAGGTAACTGTACAGGACAATTTAAATAATAAAAAAAGGAGGTAAATAAAATGGATAAGATAAACAAAAAAGACGATAAGAGCACTTGGTCTATTGGTGGAGGTGTACTTATGGGTGTTGGGTTGGAATTTTTTATGTAAAGACATATCCTTTAGGAATGCCTGCATTTATACTCATAGGAATAGGCTTAGGTCTGATAATAACTTCCATAATTTCAAGAAAATAAAGATGAAAAGAAATTTAAATGAAAGCGATTGTATGTACAAAATACGGACCACCCGATGTTCTTGAATTAAAGGAATAATTAAATCTACTCCAAAAGATAATGTATGGTTAGAAATAGCCGTAATTATAATTTTATTCGTACAGATAAACCTATGTTATACGGCAGGTAATTTGATAATTCATTTTTACAGAAAGGAAGTAAAAATGTGATAAAACAATATTTTTTAATGGAGGAAGTAAAAATGAGAAAAATAACCACAGTAATATTAGCATTAATGCTCTTTACTTTTGTCGGCTGCGAAAACCAGGATAAATCGCCCCAGCAGTCAGCAGAGTCACAAACAACAGTATCAGTTCCCAAAGTGGACCTTCACTCGGCAGTATTTACAGATAATCTTGAAGTCATACGTCAGCACATTAAAGCCGGTTCTGACTTAAATGTATTAGAGCCCACGCGCGCTTCCACACCTCTGCTCACGGCTGCATTTCTCGGCAAGACTGAAGCTGCTAAAATCCTAATAGATGCCGGGGCTGACCTGAACTACCAAAATGCTGATGGGTCAACCGCTCTTCACACTGCAGCAGCATTCGGCAAGACTGAAGCTGCCAAAATCCTAATAGATGCCGGGATTGACCTAAACAGCCAAAACAATGAGGGAGCAACTGCTCTTCACACTGCAGCCTTCTTCTGTCGCGTAGAGATAGTGGAAGCCCTGTTGGCAAAGAGTGCTGATAAAAATTTAAAAAACAAGTCGGGGCAAACCGCATTTGAATCAGTGGAAGTACCTTTTGAAGATGTTAAATTTATTTATGATGCCATCGGGGAAGGATTAAAATCACTGGGATTAAAGCTTGACTATGATCATATTAAAACGACCCGACCCAAAATAGCGGAGATGCTGAAATAGCAGCAACTCAAAGATAAATTTGTTAAGAAATAAATGAAAAGGAATAATCAATATGAAAAAGACGATTCTCTTAATTTTTATTCTTTCATTATTATTTGTTAGTTGTAAAAACGATCCTTCCAGTCAATACACTTATCGTCCTCCTGAGAAAATTGATGATGGAATTGATGTTGGCTCTTTAGGTGAAGTAAATATTGATTTAACGTTGATTGAAAAGGCAGTCGACAACATATCCCAGGGCAGATATAAAGAGGTACATTCTATGCTTATTTTTAAGGATGACAAGCTGGTGTTTGAAGAGTATTTTAAAGGCCATAAATTTAAATTTGATACTACTAATCATCACGGTGAATTGGTGACCTGGGACAGGACTATGTTACATAATCTTATGTCTGTGACTAAAAGCATTGCTTCGGTCTGTATGGGAATCGCAATAGATAATGGTTTTATAGGGAGTGTTCATCAATCCATATTTGACTATTTACCAAAACATCAGCACCTCAAAAAAGATGGGAAAGATAAAATCACCATCGAGCATCTGTTAACCATGACCTCCGGATTAGATTGGAATGAGTGGGCTCTGCCTTATGCTAATCCGGAAAATGACTCTACAAAATTGTATCTGGTTGAAGACCCAGTAGCTTTTGTTTTGAATAAACCGCTGATAGATGAACCCGGAAAGAGTTTTAAATATGCCGGTGGAAATAATGTTTTATTGAGTGAAATCCTTAAGAATGCAACAAAAATGAACATTGATGAGTTCTCCGGAAAATATTTGTTTGAGCCCTTAGGCATTGCCCCTTATTACTGGTCACAATACAAAAATGGTGTAGTTGACGCAGCCGGTAGTTTAGAAATCACACCTCGGGATATGGTTAAAATTGGGGTGACGTTTCTAAATAAAGGTGTTTGGAATGGGAAACAAATTATTTCCGAACATTGGGTCGATAAAAGTGCCGTTTCATTTCCGGGTAATAGTTGGTTGAATAATTGGGATGATCATTGGGGATTGAGAGGTTATGCCTATATGTGGTGGACACATCAATTTGTTAAATCAGGTAAAAGACTAAATATGTATTATGCCGGGGGTTGGGGAGGACAGTATATTATGGTCATCTCTGAGCTAAACACAGTAGTTGTATTCACTGGTGGTAATTACTTATCATATAGGCCTCCTTTTGAGATTCTTAAGAAATATGTTATACCTGCTTTTATAATACATGGTTAGAATAAGAGTAGGGAATACACTTATTGATAAATAAAGGATTATAAGCAATTAAACATGATTTATAACACTTACAGGAATACTAATTAAATCCTTTAGTTTATAGATGTTTCGTAATTCTTCTATAATTTCACCCCAACAAAAAGTTCCAAACCTTTCCAATAGGGGGAGCCAGATACACGTGTTATATGATGTAAATTTTTTTATCCTTAATTTTCTTTTTCAGGAGGCTACTTTTTTCTTTTCTTATTATCGTAAAATAAGTTTTTTTGTTTTTATTTTTAAGGGGGATTAATAGGAGTCCTTCGGACACTTTATTTATTAGAAACTATCAGCCTTTCCCATAAGTCCATACCAAAACAACCAATAAAGATCATTTATTAATTTGGGATTATTTTGATATTTTTTATGGTCTCTATTAATTTTAACAAAAAACCCCGATAAAGCTTGTATGTACATCATAATTGATTCATTACTAATATTTTTAGAAATACAGCCTTCTTTTCGACCAAAATCAATTGCTTTCTTTTTGAAATTTTTGTGAAATAAATTCTTCTATCTTTGGACTTGTTTTCATTGCATCATTAATAAAATCTAGTACACCTTTTTTATTTGACTCAATTTTTATTTTAAGAATTTCTTTCAGCATACTTTGAAAATCTTGCTTTGACTTGAGTATTTTTTCATATTTCTGATTTGCTTCCTCTACCAAATTTATGACCAAGCTCTCAATAAGATCATTTTTTTTACCAAATGCATTATAAATGGCTACTTGGGATACATTTGCCTTGGCAGCAATGTCACGTATTCCTGTTTTTTTGATTCCGTATTTTTAAAAAAGCTCAAAAGTTGCTTTAAAAATGGATTTATGTTTCTCATTGTAATCAGTTTTTATTTATTAATTTATTAAAGTGAAACAAATATATTTAATTGTTACAAAAATTATGATGAAAAAATTTTAATTTTTACGAAAATTTACTTCGGTTAAGACTTATATACCAATTGAGTTTTTATGACTGTTTTGAGCAGAGATATGATTGCGCCAAAATATAGAAAAAGAAAACTTAAAGATTTCTACGATAATGAACAGGATAATTGATTTTTTTTCTTTCTTTGAAACAAACCGACCGTTGGTCTTGACTTTATAATTTGCTTTGATATAATATAAACAGAAAATAACTTTTTATAATTAAACATTATGTTAAAAACAAATACTAAACAACTAATTATTGATGTCGCTTTAAAGCTTTTGATTAAAAAAGGATAATTAAACATTATGTTAAAAACAAATACTAAACAACTAATTATTGATGTCGCTTTAAAGCTTTTGATTAAAAAAGGATAATTAAACATTATGTTAAAAACAAATACTAAACAACTAATTATTGATGTCGCTTTAAAGCTTTTGATTAAAAAAGGATATGACAAGACAACTGTTGCTGATATCATAAAAGAGGCAGATTTGTCGAAAGGAGGATTGTATCATCACTTCAAATCCAAAGAAGACATTCTCTCTGAAATAGCAGAAATACAAGCAAAAGAGGCGGCACAAATTATTGAAAAAATCATAAAGAACAAAAAGCTTAATGAATTGGAAAAATTTAACAAAATAATTGCTGGTATTCAGACTTACAAAATTAATTTTCATAAAGAAAAAGCAAATCTCAAGGAAGTCTTTCAAAAACAAATACAAGACCCATATTTTCAACATAAAATGATGAAAATGACCAAAAAAATAATAGTTCCTTATTTCAGAATCTTATTCAAGGAAGGAGTTGAACATGGTGTATTTAAGACAGAATATCCTGGTGAATTAGCGGAACATTATTTTGACATTATGAATTCTATGCAATTTTCACTAATTAAACCAACGCTAGAACTTGCCAAAAAACCTGAAAATATAAAGTTCATTGAGCAAAAACTATATTTTTTTCAGGATCTTTTAGAACGAATCTTGGGAGTCAAAAAAGGCTCTATCTTATTAGCTGAGCCACTTTTAAATCGATATTTACAAAAATAATTGGAGAAAAAATGAAAAAAATCTATCCATTTACATCAAAAACGCTTCCCAATCTCAAAGAAGTCGGAGGCAAAGCGAAGTCATTAATCATCATGACTCAAGAAAATTATCCTGTGCCAAACGGATTTGCTTTGGCAGTTGATTTTTTTGAAGATTGGCTTGATACCGTCACAAAAAGTGGTGAATGGAAAGCCTTTCTCAGTTGTAGAGAAGAAGAAATCAAAGCTAAATGCGACATAGTAAAAAAAATTTGTAAAAATTTAAAATTCACAGATTCACAGAAAAAAGAATTAGAAGAAGCATTAAAAGTTTTTTCCAAAAAATCATTTTTCGCAATTCGCTCCTCTTCTCCCGAAGAAGATTTGGAAGGAACTTCATTTGCCGGAGGATATGAAACCATCCTTGGTGTCACGGAAAAAACAATTGAAAAAGCTATTCTTCATTGCTTCACTTCTGTTTTTGATGAACGTATTGTGAAATACAAAATGCAACATGGCATGAAGACAGATCGCCCCAGAATTGCTGTGATTGTACAAGAGCAAATAGCTAGTGAGGCAAGCGGCGTGGCATTTTCATTGAACCCGCTTAATAACTGCTTTGACGAAGCCTTGATCAACGCCAATTTCGGGTTGGGAGAAACAGTAGTAGCCGGACAAGTGACACCTGATACCTTCATCGTGAATAAAGTAAAGATGGAAATAATTGAGAAGAAAATTGGCAGTAAAGATCATGCAATATGGCTGACTAAAAATGGCGGCACTGAAGAAAAGAAAAATGAAAATCCTGATAGAGCATCTTTAACTGATAAGCAAGCAAAAGAAGTGGCAAGATTAGCACAAAATGTAGAAAAATATTATGACAAACCAATGGACATAGAATGGGCTTATGCAAATGAAAATCTTTATTTATTGCAAGCAAGGCCGATTACAGCATATTTTCCTTTGTCGGATTTCTTACGAACAGAGCCTGGAGAAGCAAAACATTTATATATGAATTTAGGACTAGTAAAGCAAGGTATAAAAGGCCTTATGTCGCCGATGGGTGTGGATATGCTTGCTTATATGACAGATTTTATTGGCGGAGAAATGTTTACTGGCACAATTCTGAGAGATGCAAAAAACGGTATCGATATTATCGAAGGTGGATTAGAAGTGTCTCAGGTTGGAAATAAGCAAAAAATGTTTGGGAAAAAAATAAATAGAATGAATCTCAACATTGGCGGACAGTCTGTAGTCGATACTTATGATGCAATTGATATGAAAGAATATATGCCAAAGAAGCTGCCGAAAATCCTAAAAATATTTCGGAAAAAATTAATTTTTCTTGTTTTAAAACAAGTATTTCCTTTATTGAAGGTTCTCTGGTACCCACAAAAATATCTTCTGCAATATAAAAAAAATGATATCAAACGGACAAAAGAGCACAAAAAATTATTTCAAAATAAATATAGCTCATTAGAAAGTGCTATAAAGGATGCTATGAAGGCAAATTTTACAGCTTTGATAGAGGAAACTACAGCAGTGGTCGGTGTAGCTAGAATTGCAAAATCAAGTATTAATAGAATATTTAAAAAAGATGATGTAAAAGACCTCCTTGTTAATTTGGAAATGGCTCTTCCTGGGAATAAGACATCTGAAATGGGACAAGCAATGTACGAGCTTGCCAAGCAACCGGAGATATTAGAAGCGCAAAATGCAAAAGAATTTATCAAAAAACTTAATGCACAAGATTATTCAAAAAATTTTTTAGAAATGTGGGATGAATATATTACTGTTCACGGATTTAGAGGAATGGGTGAATTAGATATTGCAACACCTCGTTCTTATGAAAATTTAGAAGCACTTTTTCAAACAATCAAAGATATGAGTAAACGAGTAAAAAATGAAAGTGAGGATGTTTTTGAGATTTCTAGAAAAAAACGGAAAGAAGCTTACGAGCAGCTTTGTAAAATTGCGGAAAAAAAGAGTGAACGCAAACTGAAAAAGTTTAAAAAGAAGTATGAAATTCTTATAGCGCTAGGCGGGCTTCGGGAAAGTCAAAAATACAATATGATTCGTGCCTTTGATTTTGTACGCAGACAGGCACTCAAGTTTGCAGATGGTTTTGTGAAGGATAAGCGAATTGATAGGCGTGAAGATATTTTTAATCTCAAGGTACGTGAGGTTGATAAAGGGCTTAAAGATTCGAAATATGATTTATGGGCATGTATAGAAAAAAATACTGCCTATGCTAAAAAATTGGGCAATCGGGATGTGCCGGTATTTTTTGATTCGAGAGGTAAAATATTTCGACCTCCGGTAAAGAATACTGAGGGAGCTCTGGTAGGTGAGCCTATTAGTCCAGGTACTGTGACTGGTAAGGTGAAGGTTTGTATTTCTGCACATGATAGGATTCTTCCTGGTGAAATTCTCGTGGCAAAGGCAACGGATCCGGGATGGACTCCTTTGTTTGTGAATGCAGGGGGGATTATCTTGGAAAATGGCGGTGCTTTGCAGCATGGGGCTGTGGTTGCTCGGGAATATGGCAAGCCTTGTGTGAGCTCAGTAGTGGATGCCGTGAAGATTTTGAAGGATGGACAGGAAGTTGAGGTGGACGGGAGTAGTGGAATTGTGAAAATTATAAAATGACCCAAACCCAAAAATCACTGGCTAAAGAGCCTATAAATAAACTTATCTGGAAACAATCCATCCCCGCCATCGTTGGATTAGTTTTTATGAGCCTATACAACGTAATCGATACCATATTCATCGGACAAACCGTTGGTAGCATGGGCATTGCCGGACTTGCCATATCATTTCCTATCATGGGTATATACGGTGCTCTAGCCGTCATGCTCGGCACTGGCAGTGCCTCCATTATATCTCGCGCTCTGGGAGCAAAAGACAAAGTAAAAGCTCAAAAAATACTGGGGAATTTTTTGAGCTTAGCCATTTTGGTCAGTGTGGTTTTAACTGCTTTAGGTTTGGTCTATTTAGAGACGCTTCTTAGAGCTTTCGGCGCTTCGGAAATGATCCTCCCTTACGCCATAGATTACGCCAGGATCATTATCGCCGGGATTATCGTCTTTATGTTTTCTATATCCCCATCGGATATTATCAGAGCACAAGGAAATGCTCGCTATGCCATGATGATCATGATCTTACCTATGATTTTGAA
>Ga0307380_10003601_pt1 | contig 21323 bp, 20 predicted proteins | sample UN3MG_FD_202239 | JGI IMG/M metagenome (GOLD analysis project Ga0307380, IMG submission 202239) | Soil microbial communities from Risofladan, Vaasa, Finland - UN-3 | ecosystem: Environmental > Terrestrial > Soil > Coastal area > Acid sulfate soil | place: Finland: Risofladan, Vaasa | collected... | reverse complement strand
GGGTGCGCCCGCCGAGCCGTTCTACACGCCCGACTACAGGGAGGATATCACGTGGAACGACCTCGGGGTGCCCGGCAACTGGGAGATGGCGGGTTTCTCGCCGGCAACCTACGTCAATCCCGACAACTCCTCGGGGTTATATCGAACTTGGATTGCCGTTCCGGCAGACTGGAAAGGCCGCCAGGTGCAGATCAACTTCGACGGCGTCCAGAACGGCGCTGAGATCTGGCTCAATGGGAAACCGGTCGAGGTCTCAGAGCCGGCATGGGGACGGGCGAACTATCACGAAAGCGGCTGGACCGCCTGGCAGGCGGACCTGACTCCCCAGGTGAGATTTGGCGAGAAGAACCTGCTCGCCATGAGAGTGACCAAGAACACTAAATCTTCTGATCTGGACACGGGCGACTATTTCTTCCTTGGCGGGATCCACCGCACGGTTACCTTGTTCTCAGTACCGAAGGCGCACATAGACGACCTCACCGTTCAGACCTTCCTAAAGGACGACAACGCGGAGGTCAAGACAATCGTCGAGGTTGCCGGTGAGGGCAAGGTCTCGGTGAAGCTTGGCAAAGAGAAGCCGGTCGAGGCGGCGGTCAGCGGCGGCAAGGTAGAGTTTTCGCAGATCGTCAGTAAGCCAAAGCTCTGGAGCGCCGAGCATCCGAACCTCTACCCTCTCACGGTCGAGTTGAAGGATTCGTCCGGCAAGACGATTGAGAAGTTGGAGAAGCGCATCGGCATTCGGGAGATCACAATTAGGGACGGCGTCATGATGGTAAACGGCGTCCCGATCAAGATGGCAGGCATCTGCCGTCATGACGTCTATCCCTCCATGGGCTCGGCGGTCAATGAGATGGTTTGGCGGAAGGACCTGACCCTCATGAAAGAGGCGAACATAAACGCCGTCCGCACGTCGCATTATCCCTATGGCTCGAAGTTCTACGACCTGTGCAATGAGATGGGCTTCTACGTCGCCGATGAACTCCCATACGCCGCCCCGTGCCCGACCAACGATCCCGAGTTTGCGCCTGCGTTTCTCTGGCGAGCCAGGGAGACCATCGCCCGGGATAAGAATCATCCGTGTGTGGTGATATGGGCGATCGGCAACGAGAATAAGCCAGGGAGCAACCTCCAACTCGTCGCCGATCTGGTCAAGCAGCTAGATCCTACTCGCCCCAGGCTGGTCTCCTGCATGCATACGGATGAGTACGGTACAGACCTGGATGATTCTCACTACACTTTTCCCGAACAGATCAGAGCCGCCGGCAACAACAAGGCTCGGCGGGCCAAATGGCCGCAGATCTACCTGGAGAACCCAAACGTCTGGGACGTTCGACTTGGCGCTGACTACGGCTGCCTGGATCTGTGGGCGGCGGTCCTTCAGAGGACCATGGACGCCGTATGGGAATATGATACCATCCCCGGCTCATTCCTCTGGGAGTGGCAGGATCGGGCGGTGTGCGACAAATGCCCGATCAAGCTCTATCATTTCGATCCCACGACCGGCGTGCAGTACGTGAAGATCAAGGGCCTCGTTGACGGCTGGCGGAATCCCAGGCCGGACCTCTATCACGTGAAGATGATCTACTCGCCCATCAAGGTCAACGGAAACATAGACCTCGGCTCGAAGCCTGGATCGGCGGTCCTGGATATCACCAACCGCTACTCATTCACCGATCTCTTGGAATTGAACGTGGTCTGGACGGCAATTGGGAGCGGGAAGTCGGGAACGGTTCATCCGAAGCTCCCACCCAGGACCAGCGGCAAGATCGAGATCAATCTGCCGGACGACTGGACGACGAAGACGCCGAGCGCTCTTCGTATTGACTTCAATCACCCCGGCGGCTGGAATGTCATATCCTGCCAGGCGAATCTGATAGCGACTAATCCACCGGCGATCAGCAAGACGCTTCCCGAGGGGCTGAGATTCCCGACGCTGAACCTGGTCGCCAATGAGACCAGGAGCGACAAGCTTCTTTGGAGGGTGATAGACCGTTATCCGGCCCACCTGGAGAACATCAAAACCGACGGCTCGGGCGATGTGTTGAGGAACACCAAATCCATGGATGCCGACATTGTCCTGAAGGACAATGTCGTAGGCAAGGTTCACGCTGAGTTCGCAGGCAATATCTTCAAATACCGGATTGATTGGACCGGCGGCAAGACAGATATCCAGGAGCTTGGGTGGACTTTCGACATGCCGAAGTCAGACGATCATTTCTCATGGCATAGGCAGGCACTCTACTCGTATTACCCGGAGACTCACATCGGCCGGCCGGAAGGAACTGCTACGCCGGACAGCGCCGACGTGCGTATCACCGACATCACTCGCCCGGACGCCTTTGACTTCAACTCGACCAAGTATCATTGCGACTGGGCGACCCTGACCGACAAGGCAGGTCGTGGGCTGAGGATAGACTGTGATCCCACCGACCGTCATCAGGTCCGGGGCGGGATCACCGAGGATAGATACCAGTTGGTGGTCAACAAGCAATGCAGTCCGCCTCGTGATTACAGTACGCCGGCAGTGAAGGATTTGTACCTGATGCTGGAGGCAGACAACTCCGTCGAAGGCAGCTTCTACATAGGATCAGAATAAGGAGGTAGTATGAAATATCGAGCAGCAACAATCATTATTTGCCTGGCGCTTTTGTGTGCAGGCGTGCAGTTGATGGCCGCCGTCATCCCGAGTGATTCGCATTTCGTGCGGTCGCTTGATGGAACATGGCGCTTCAAGCTGGGTCAGATGCCGAGTGCGCCCGCCGACCCGTCCGAGAGTTGGAAGACGGCTCAGCCGGTCCGAACCCCCGAGACCTTCGAGCCGTTCTACGCCTTGGACTATAAGGAAGACGCCATCTGGAACGACCTCGCGGTTCCCGGCAACTGGGAGATGGCGGGTTACTCGCCGGCGACCTACAACCAGCCGGACGACGCATCGGGTTTGTACCGGAAGGTGTTCACCATTCCGGCCGATTGGAAGGGTCGCCTGGTGAGAGTCAATTTCGACGGTGTCCAGTGCGGAGCGGAGATATGGCTGAACAGCCAACCCGTCGAGGTCTCCGAGCCTGCCTGGGGGCGGCCCAATTACCATGAGGGCGGATGGATTGCCTGGCAGGCGGACCTGACTCCGCAGGTGAAGTTCGGGGAGAAAAACCTCCTGGCGATCAGGGTGACAAAGAACACTCGATCCTCGAACCTCGATTCGGGCGACTATTTCTTCCTCGGCGGAATCCATCGGACCGTCACGCTCTTCTCGGTGCCGAAGACTCACATCGAGGATATCACCGTCCAGACTTCCGCCAACGGTGAGGTTAAGACGCTGGTCAAAGTGGCGGGCGAAGGGACAATCTCGGTGAAGCTCGGCAAGGAAAAGCCCGTCCAGGCGGCGGTCAGCGGAGGCAAGGCGGACGTCACGCAGACAGTCACCAATCCCAAGCTCTGGACCGCTGAGCATCCCAACCTCTATACCCTCACCGTGGAACTGAGGGACTCGAAGGGCAACGTGATCGAGAAGGCCCAGAAGCGCATCGGCATCCGTGAGATCACGATCAAAGACGGCGTCATGATGGTAAACGGCGTCCCGATCAAGATGGAGGGGATCTGCCGCCATGACGTCTACCTCTCCAAGGGCACGGCGCTCGATGAGTCGGTCTGGCGCAAGGACCTCACCCTCATGAAGGCGGCGAATATCAACGCCGTCCGCACCTCCCACTATCCCTATGGCTCGGGGTTCTACGACCTTTGCGACGAGATGGGCTTCTACGTGGTTGATGAGCTGCCGTACTGCTGGACTCCCACTAATGATCCTGAGATGGCACCGGCATTTCTCTCTCGGGCCAGGGAGACAATCGCCCGCGACAAGAATCATCCGTGCGTGGTGATATGGGCTGTCGGCAATGAGAATCCATCGGGGCACAACCTCCAACTCGTGGCCGACCTGGTCAAGCAACTGGATCCGACTCGCCCCAGACTTGTTTCATGCAAGAAGGCTGATGAGTTCGGCACGGACTTCGACGATTCTCATTACACTATTCCCGAGGCGATCAGGGCCGCCGGCAACGACAAGGCTCGCAGGGCGATGTGGCCGAAGATCTATACCGAGAATCCGAACGTCTGGGACGTCCGCCTCGGCGCTGATTTCGGCTGCCTGGATCTTTGGGCGGCGGTCATCCAGCGAACCATGGACGCCGTTTGGGAGTACGACACCATTCCCGGCTCATTCCTTTGGGAATGGCAGGATCGGGCGGTATGCGATAAATCCCCGGTCAAGATGTATCATTACGATCCGGCGACCGGAGTCCAGTACCTCAAGACAAAAGGGCTCGTTGACGGCTGGAGGCATCCAAGGCCGGACTACTATCACGTGAAGATGGCCTATTCGCCGATCAAGCTCAATAGCGGCATAGACCTCGCCTCGAAGCCGGGATCGGCAGTGCTGGATATCACCAACCGTTACTCCTTCACCGACCTCTCCGAGCTGAATGTGAGATGGAAGGCGTTGAAGGATGGAAAGGCGGTCAGTTCCGGCACGGTTCATCCGAAGCTCGCCCCGAGGACCAGCGGCAAGATAGAGATCAAGCTGCCAAGCGACTGGATGGCCAAGATGCCGGACGTGCTCCGCGTTGACTTCGATCATCCCCAAGGCTGGAATGTCATCACCTGCCAAGCACCCCTGATGGTAGTCAATCCACCGGCGATCAGCAAGACTCTGCCGGAGGGCCTGGAGTTCCCGGCGCTGAACCTGGTGAACAACGACACCAGGGGCGATAAGCTTTTCTGGAAGGTGATTGATCGCTATCCGGCCCACCTGGAGAACGCCGAAGGCTCGGCTGATCTGCTGAAGGACGCGAAATCCATGAACGCCGACATCATCCTCAAGGATCAAGTCGTCGGCAAGGTTCATGCGGAATTCGCAGGCAACGAGTTCAAGTACCGCATAGAATGGACCGGCGAAAAGACCGACATCCAGGAGCTGGGCTGGACCTTCGATATGCCGGAGTCAGACGATCACTTCTCATGGCATCGGCAGGCGCTTTATTCGTATTATCCCGATACGCACATCGGCCGGCCGACGGGGACTGCTACCCCGGACAGCGCCGATGTTCACATAACCGATATCAGTCGCCCCGATGCGTTCGACTTCAACTCGACCAAGTACCATTGCGACTGGGCGATCCTGACCGATAAGGCGGGTCACGGCCTGAGGGTGGATTTCGACCCCGGCGACCGGCATCAGGTCAAGGGCGGAATCGCTCAGGACGGGTATCAGTTAGTGGTGAATAAGCAGTGCAGTCCGCCTCGTGACATCAGCACCCCGGCAGTGCCGGATTTCTACCTCATGCTGAAGGCCGGCGATGTGGTGGAAGGCAGTTTCACGGTGAGGTCGCAATAGCAGAAAAAAGGCAGCCTCGAACACTCGGGGCTGCCTCTCATCGTTCGCGGCGGGTGTGATTACGACCCGCCCTGGGCTTTCTTCCCTTCCTCGATCAGCTTCTTTACTTTCTGGCCGCCCTTGTGGCCTATCTCCTCAAAGAACTCGTGGCCGTGCTTCTTGGCGGTCATTTCCCCGCCTTTCTGGCCGCCTTTCTTACCAGCTTCACGAACGGTCATCTCGCCTTTCTGGGCCACGATGGTCACCTCCTCTCAACGGATTGTTACGCGAGTGCGGCCCTGCAGGCCGTGTATGGAAGGGCCACTATTTCATAGCCTTCTTGCCTGCATTGATCAGATCTCTGACCTTGGGACCGCCCTTCTGTCCGCCTTTCTTGCCGATCTGCTGATAGAAATCGTGACCATGGGTTTCCGAAGTTCGCTCTCCGCCCTTCCGGCCCGCTTCTCTGACGGTCATTGGATTCTGCAGTTTTCTCATGGCAGTCCACCTCCTTCATTAACGTTCTGCCATAAGAATTCCCCTCCGCTGGAAGCTCTAAACCCCCGCTAGACCCTTCGGGGAGTTCCCGATGAACCGGTTTCGACGGAATTCCGCACCGTTCTTAGGAAAAATCGAGCCGCAAAGAGGTTGAAGTTTTTGAGAGTTGCACCCGGATCTTCTACGGGGTCCGCTTGTCGCCGAGGGAGTACACCCTTATCGCCGCGACCGGCTGAATCGGGCAGGCTGTCTCACAAATGCCGCAGCCGGTGCAGACTTTCTCGTCAACGAACGGGCGCTTCGCGCCATCCTGGACCTTCCACACGATCGCCTTGTAGGAGCAATACTCATCACACACGAGGCACTTCTTGTCCGCATTCCAGGCGATGCACTGGCTCCTATCAATCACCGCCGTCCCAATGAAGATCCTGGGCTTGTCCGCGATCTTGAACGGGGCGATGGCATCGGTCGGGCAGACTTCCCCGCATGCATTGCATTCCTGGGTGCAGCAGCCAATTCTGGGGACGAGGATGGGCGTCCAGAACCCCTCGAGTCCCGCCTCGTGGATCGCGGGCTGAAGGCCGTTCGTGGGGCAGACCTTCATGCAGGCGCCACATCGGGTGCATTGGTCAACGAACTCATCCTCGGGCACTGATCCCGGCGGCCGAATCAGGAATGGGCTGCTCAATCTGACTGGCGCTGCCACTGCAATCTTCCGCCCAGGGTCTATCGCCGCCACCGCCGCGACCGCCAAGCCGACTCCAGCCCCCTGGAGCAGGCGACGCCTTGAAAGGCTGATTGCGGATTGCGGATTGCGGATTGCGGATTGGGGAACGCCAAAACGGAAACCGACTGCTTGGCGATTGCACACACTGACGCAGTTGAAGCACTCGATGCACTCGGTTGTTCGGGTTAGGCGCGGATTCTCGGGAATGGCCGCCATTTTGCAGTCGGTCGCGCATCGGGTGCAGTCATTGCAGTCACCGACGACCCTCTTCAGCACCGGCACGAATGAGAGCAATCCCAGCAGCGCCCCAAGCGGGCACAGATTCCGACACCAGAACCGCCGTGAGAGACTGTTCAGGCTCACAATCCCAACGAAGACGGCCATCACTATGAATGCCTGTCGGAAATAGAACTGCGGACCCGCGACCGACGGCCATGCAGACATATGATCGCTGAGCCACATAAAGAGGCCGTTCCCCGACCATGTATACGCGAGATGGTACAGCGCCCGAGGGATGATCTGGATTGGGGCGACAAAGACGAGGACCACGGTTCGATTCAGCAGGCTTAGGGGGTCGAGCAGGTAGACCGCCTGCATGGAGAACAGCGCCGAAACCGCCAGGGCAACGAGGACGTAATACTTGAAGCTGAGGAATCGCGGCTCATTTCTGCGCCTCTTGGCTCGGAAGAACACCTTGTCCGAGGCATCGAGGGTCGTTCCCATGGGGCAGATCCATCCGCAGAAGACCCGCCCCAGGACGAGAGTCATTCCTATGATGACAAGCGATAGCATCATGGGGCGTATGAATGACCGGGAGGCGAGCATCGTGGCGCCCGCGACCAGAGGGTCGAGCCGGGCGAAGAGATCAACCGGCAGCCCGCCCTTGAGGGGATAGACGGTCCTCAGGATGAGAAAGAGAAAGAAGCCGAAGAAGGCTATCTGGCTGATTCGGCGGATAGTTCTCATCTGTGTCATCTGTGGCTAATCTGTGGAATCTGTGTTCCTGGCTATGCCTTACGAAGCGTAACTTTCTTCAGATCAATCTGCCCAACGCCCAGAGCGGCGGCATACTTGATATGGCTCACCTGTTTCGGATCTTTCCCCAGGAGCTTGGTCGCATAGGCATCGATCGCCACCGGGTCAGTTCCCGCTATGATCTGCCCGACATCCTTCATCTGCCCCGGACCCTTCGGCCCTCGGGTGAGGAGGATCCGTATGGCGTCCAGCACTATCAGGTCCGGCTTCACGGCGGTCGAGTAATCGGCGATGCACTGCTCCAGGTCGAGTTGGTGCCACGCCTGCCGATCGAAGTTCGTCCCCATCATGTTCTTCATGCTCGCCGTGATGGTCGTGGAGCCGTGGACCTTGGCTATGGGCACATTGATGAACACGTCGGCGTCGAGGATCTCCTTGGCGCACTGATCGGCCTTGAGAACCTTGCCCTTGGGGATTTTGATGTCCCGGAACATGAACTTCTTATCCGCGGCAACGAGCCTTGCCCCGGCCTTCACCGCATCCCTCACGCCGTTCACCGCGAAGGCCGCTTCGGTGCTGTCGCACGAATGATCGAGCACCGTGATCCTCTTCGCGCCCGCCTGCTTGCATAGCCGGATCAGCGCCGAAATCACTTCGGGATTCGTATTCGCCGCCTGCTCGGGCCTTCTCGCCCAGGCGAGGTTCGGTTTGATGACGATGATATTTCCCGGCTTGACGAACTTCTTGATGCCCCCCAGCCCGTCAATCGCTTTCTTTACCAGGATCTCGGGGCTCCCGCCCGATGCGACCGAGAGCGTCGGCTGAACAGCCGCCTGAGCCTCCATCAGGCCGAGGAACTCCTCTCCGGCCACGCAAGTCACGACCCCGACTATTCCAGCGCGCCGCAGAAACTCACGACGAGTGATCTTGTACATAATGCTGCCTCTCTATCCTAACGTGTGGGGGTATGGGGGTAAACAGGACTCCCACACTCCCATACTCCCATACTCCCATACTAGATCGTCCGCAGTACGATCTCCATCTTAGACGGATCATCCGTCCCCAGGTTCATGCCCGCAGCGGTCGCCAGGAACTTCGTCGGCCGCCCTGAATCCGCCAATGAGGGCAGCCCGACCTCCTGCCGACGAGCCTCGATTATCTGCCAGCCCTGATAGTCCATGGCCACGGGATCGGTCGCTATCAGAAGCGAATTGTAATCCCAGACGTATTCCGGCTTGTAACCGGGTCCGCCGTTGCAGAACGGCTTGAGCGCATCGGTGACAATCAGGCGAGTCTTGTCCCGAATCGCCGGGATCGAGTTCAGCTCGGCGAGGAATGGATCGCCCCCATTGCGATGATGCTCGCCGGGATTGTCGTGCGAGCCGTAGTGGTTCTTCATGGTACAGGAGATCCCGGTCATGTTATGATCCTTCAGGATGGGCAGGTTGATCAGCGCGGTGATCTTCTGGGTCAGAATCTTGCTCAGCCGGCCGTTGAAGCTGCCGGCAGTCGTCGGTTCTTCGTAATCACCCTCCGTGCCGTAGACCTTCACCCCCGGCCCTCGATTGATCACAAAGCCGGCGCGAACCATCTCGCGATCGTTCCGATCCCAAACGATGATGTTATCCGGCTTGACGCCCGCGAGTTTCAACCCCGAAATGATCCCGGCGACGAGCTCCGGCCGGGTGGATGCTCCCTTGGCAAAGAGGCAGTTCACTTTCAGGCCCACGACATCGGTGGGCTTGAAGAGCTTCTTCCAGGCGGCCGCATCCGATTTAGCACTCGTGAATGCCTGCATCCCCTGACCAAGCATGGAGTTCAGGACCGACTGATTGATCGTCTTGTCCGACTCGCCTACCGAGTCCATGCCCAGGCTCGTGGGACTGACGCCGTCGGGATTCTTCAGAACCCCGGAGCCGGTCATAATGACGACCCTCGACTTCCCGGATTCGGCCGACAACTCGATCGGCAGCATGGTGGCGTATATCCCGACCCCGGTCGCCGCCGTGCCCTTAAGAAAATCTCTCCTGCTTATCCTTACCATCTTTACCTCTCAGAATCGGAAATTCGAAATCCGAAATCCGAAGCACGAAACAAACGGCAGATTCGAAATGGGAAATGCGCCAAACTCTTAGATGAGGGTTTGGTCTTTGGGATTTCGGTCATTTGAATTTGTTTCGAATTTCGGATTTAGTGCTTCGTGCTTCTAGGGAAGGATCTCATCCTTCCTAAACCAGATCGGTATCTCCCTCTTCGCGCTCTCCAGGGTGTCCGAGCCGTGAACCAGATTTTTCCTCACAACAAGCGTAAAGTCCCCTCGAATCGTCCCCGGCCGAGCCTCGGTCGGCTCAAGCGCACCCATCATCTCCCGAACAATCTCTATCGCGTCTTCGCCCTCCAGAATCATGGCCACGACCGTCCCTGAGGTCATGAATGCCACGACATCATCGAAGAATGGCTTTCCCCTGTGCACCTCATAGTGCCGCTCAATCAGCTCTCTCGAGGGATTAAGGATCTTGAGGGCCTTGATCCTGAGCGTTCGGTTTTCGAATCTGCGGATGATCTCCCCGGTCAGCCCCCGGCTGACCGCATCGGGCTTTATGAGAACGAGTGTCTGTTCCATTAGTGCTCCTAGAGGATCACGGTCAAGGCCAGTTTAGCAGACAGACATCCGACTGTCAATGATTGACCGCGTTCGGCTCTGAATGTTATACTCTCGGTAGAATAATCGTTCCTGGGCCGGCGCGACGAACGAATGTTTGCAGGGAGCTGCCATGGATGCGGTGAATGCCTGGCTGGGACGGCTCGGCGGCATGAACTTCACATCGGTGTTGACGGCAGTCATAGACATGACTGTCGTGGCTTTCGTCATCTACAAGCTCATGATGCTCGTGAAGGGCACACGGGCCTGGCAGATCATGTGGGGGCTGGGAATATTCCTCCTGCTCCTGCCCATCAGCAGTATGCTGCACCTGCGGGCGCTGAATTGGCTGCTCAACTATTTCTCCCTGTTAGGTCCGGTCGCCCTGGTGATCCTCTTCTATCCCGAGCTGCGTCATGCCCTGGAGGAGGTCGGCCGCCTGAAGTTCCTCGGCCGGGGGTTCGCCTCACTGAGGAGCGAGGATATCACCGCGCTCATTGCCCAACTCACCAAGGTTTCCGAGGAGCTTTCCAAGGCGAGTATCGGGGCGCTCATCGTCGTCGAGCGGGAAGTCGGCCTGGATACCATCATCGCCACCGGCAGCCGCATGGATGCGCTCGTTTCCTCTGAGCTACTCCGAACTATCTTCCATCCAGGGAGTCCGCTGCATGACGGCGCAGTGATCGTGCGGGGAAACAGGATCGTTGCCGCCGGATGCACTCTCCCGCTGAGCGACAGTCCCAGGCTCGGCACGATGATCCATACTCGGCACAAGGCCGCCCTGGGGGTCTCGGAGCAGAGCGATGCGGTCGTGCTGGTCGTCTCCGAGGAGACCGGAATGGTCTCACTCTCGGTCGAGGGGACGCTCTTCCGAGGCCTGGATTCCGAACAAACGCGAGCCAAACTTGCGGAACTGCTTCGGACCGGCGACGGGCACGAGAGCATGTTCCATATCCGCCGGACAGTCTCGAGCGCATTCTCGAGGATGCGGTCCGGCTCATCTGATTAGTTATGCTAAAACGGAATCTCGGCTACAAGATACTGGCGATCTGCGCGGCGATCGTGATCTGGTTCTATGCGAACGAGGGCCAGAATCCGCGCATCACGAAGGCCGTCAGGGTGTCCCTGGACGTGCGCAAGGTTGACCCCCATCGCATCGTCACAGACGCGCCTCAGTCCGTGAAAGTCACTTTGGAGGGTGCTCGCTCGCATATCGAGTCACTCGCCGCCGAGCCGGATGCCATCATGGCCTATGTCAATCTCCAGGGGAAGAATCCGGGCCGCCAGGTGCTCCCCGTGATCGTGAGAGTTCCCGAGGGCTTCTTGGGGCTGGTGACCGCCACCCCCGCACCAAGGGAAGTGCCCGTCAGCGTGGAGGAAAGGATCAGCCGGATGATGATGGTTAGCGTTCAGTTCACCGGATCTCCTCCCGTAGGCTACCGGTTCAGCAGGCCGGCGCTTTCGCCGAGCCGGGTGGCGATCAGTGGAACGGCAAAGCAAACAAGCGCTGTGTCCCAGGTGATTCTGGCGGTCGATACCAAGTTCGCAACGGACGGAAGCATAGATGACTATTTCGCTGTCTCCGCCGTCGATGAATACGGGAAAGCAGTCAAGGGATTGACGCTCAATCCGGAGAAGGTTCACCTTCATCTCGATCTGGTGGAGGCGCCCGCAAGCCGGGTAGTCTTCATCAGCCCCGAGATAGTGGGCCAGCCGCCGTTCCCCTGCAAGGTCACAAGCATCGAGGTGTCCCCGCAGACGATCTCCGTCACAGGCCGGCCGGAGCAGTTGATGAACGTAACGACCATCAAGACTAAGCCGATCTCGATCGGAAGCCGCACCAAGACCTTCTCCCAGGTCGTGCCGTTGCTCGCTCCTCCGGGCCTCTCCCTCGTGAAAGGGGATGCGGTGCGGGTGACGGTGAAGATAGAAGAGGAAGCACAGCCAGCGCCTTAGGCTGAGACCTATCCAGCTTCGATGATCTCCGCCTTCAGATTCCCCACTGCCTTGATCGCATCGAAGATGGCGGAGGTGTCCCCTTCGGCGAGCTTGATGTGAGTGGCATCCACGAGTATCCCGGGCAGGGTGGCGTCAACCGGTATCCATTCCCCCACGAAACTTTCGGCCCAGGCATGGTAGTAGAAGCGATCGTTAAAGTAGATCAGCCCCGTCACGAACTTCGTCGGGATTCCGGCGGCTCGGGCGAGCGACGTGTACAGGACTGCATAGTCCCGGCAGACTCCCTCCTTCGCGCCGAGGATGTCCACCGCCGGCCTCATGACCCCTATGTCGCCCCGTGACTTCATGTTGCCGTACACCCAATCGCGCAGAAGCAGGACGGCCTTGTAGGCGTCCTGCTCATCGCCGACGATCTCTTTGGCGGTCGAGACGACCTGAGGATTGGCGGATTGGATGTAGGGGGTCTCGGCCAGGAATTCCTTATGCTCCTTGATCGGCAGTGGGAGGCCCTTGCCCTCGAAGGTCTGGGCATTGATCTCATACTCGGCGGTCGAGTCGGAAAGGGTCACCTTCTGCCGCTGATCGCTGATCGCCAGGGCCTTGTCCTTGAGGCCGGAGAGGCGAACCTTCATGTGCCGAACCTGCCTGGGATTCGGAATCTCCCTGGATGCCGGGCATGACGTCATCACCGCCAGATCCGATGGCGGCGAATAACCCTCGTCCATGGCGACTTCTTTCGGCTCGCGGATCATGGTCATTATCAAGCCCATGAGCGTCGTATCGGCCTTCAGCGAGTTTCCGCGCTCGTCCTGCCAGGTAGTCGTTTCGCCCAGCGAGGTCACGCTCCTGACCACCAGCGCCTCATACTCCTTGTCTTCGACCTTGATCTTCTCAGTGCGGAGGACCTCTATCCGGGCGTCGTCCAGCTTGAGGGACATCGGCTCGAAATACTTCAAGGTGAACTTATCCCCGACCTTCAGCTTGGAGTCGAGCGGCAGCGGCTCGGTGATAATCCTGCTCCCCGCAGGAATAGGAATGGTCTTGGTGCTCTTGACGCCTTCATTCTCGACTTCGGCGACTACCTCCTTGGGACTAAACCTTGCGGTGACGCTGGTGGTATGGCCGGCGGACGACATCTTGATGTCCTGCCTGATAGGCTCGAATTGTTCGCTCAGGATGCTGGTGGATTCGATCTCCTGGCCGACCTCCACATCCATGACGACCACTTTGATGCTGCTGAGGTCGTCAATCTGATAGGCGGGCTTGCCCTCGTAGGTGGTCTTCCGGATGAACGACCGGGCGTACCCGATCTTCGCAGTCCCGATGTAGATGCTCATCCAGGTCTCGCTGGGGATGTCCTGGGGGAACAGCGGTCCGCAAATGAATACGGCGGCCAAAGTCACGACCGCCGTCTTGTTTTTCAATCCACCTCCGCCGAGGCTTCGGCGGACAGGTCTGCAATTTGAAATCTGCATTCCGGAATCCGTTCTGCTTTCAATCTGCAAATATGAAATCTGCAATCTGAAATTGCTTACTCTCCCCTTGCCACCCTCAGGCGATTGATGGCCCGCTGAAGCGCGGCTTCGGCACGGGCATGGTCAACATGAGCGGCAGTCTCCTGGAGACGTTCCTCCGCCCGCTTGACTGCCTCCTGGGCACGCACGACGTCTATCTCCTCCGCCAGTTCGGCGCTGTCGGCGAGAAGGCGGACGACATTGCCGCTGGCTTCCATGAACCCGCCTGTGATGGCGAGGCTGGTTTCTCGGCCGCCCTCATCCTTGATCGTCACCTTACCCAGGGTAAGCTCCGCGATGATAGGCGCGTGATCGGCCAGGATGCCCAGATATCCCTCCGAGCCGGGGACGATCAGGGAAACGGCGTCCATCTCAAGGACACATCGCTCCGGGGTCACGATCTCCAATTTGAATGTTTTAGCCATAATGCGTAACGAGTAATCCGTAAGGCGTAAGGAGACGTCGGTTTTTCGCCCCGTCGTCCGCTCGCCTAGGCCGCAACGGCCTGCATCTCCTCCGCCTTCTGAACCGCTTCCTCGATCCCACCGACCATGTAGAACGCCTGCTCAGGCAGATCGTCGTACTTGCCCTCGGTGAGGTCCCTGAAACTGCGGATGGTGTCCTTCAGCGGCACGTACTTGCCCTGGATGCCGGTGAACTGCTCCGCCACGAAGAACGGCTGGCTCAGGAATAGCTGGATCTTCCTCGCACGGGCGACGATCAGCTTGTCCTCGTCCGAAAGCTCGTCAATGCCCAGGATGGCGATGATGTCCTGCAACTCGCGGTATCGCTGAAGGATCGCCTGAACCTGCCTGGCCGCCAGGTAATGCTCGTCGCCGACGACTCTGGGATCGAGGATTCGGGAGGTCGAGACCAGCGGGTCAACCGCCGGGTAGATGCCCATTTCCACGATTCGCCGCTCCAGGTACGTGGTCGCATCCAGGTGGGCGAAAGTCGTCGCAGGCGCTGGATCTGTCGGGTCGTCTGCAGGAACGTAGATCGCCTGGATCGAGGTGATGGAGCCCTTCTGGGTCGAGGTGATCCTCTCCTCGAGCGCGCCGAGGTCGGTCGCCAGAGTCGGCTGATAGCCTACCGCCGACGGCATCCTTCCCAGGAGCGCCGAGACCTCCGACCCCGCCTGGATGAATCGGAAAATGTTGTCAATGAACAGGAGCACGTCCTGGCCCAGGTCATCGCGGAAATACTCCGCCATGCTGAGAGCAGAGAGGCCGACTCGGAACCTCGCGCCGGGCGGCTCGTTCATCTGCCCGAAGACCATTGTCGTCTTCGCAATGACGCCGCTTTCCTTCATCTCGAGCCACAGGTCGTTCCCCTCGCGTGTGCGCTCGCCCACTCCGGCGAACACGGATACCCCGCCATGCTCGGTCGCGATGTTGCGGATCAGCTCCTGAATGAGAACCGTCTTTCCGACTCCCGCCCCGCCGAAGAGGCCGACCTTGCCGCCCTTGGCATATGGGCACAGGAGGTCAATGACCTTCAGCCCGGTCTCGAACTGCTCGATCGAGGTGCTTTGCTCCTCGAACGGCGGCGATGGGCGATGGATCGGGTAGCGTTCCTTGGCCTCCACCGGCCCGAGATGGTCAATCGGCTCGCCGAGGAGGTTGAACACTCGGCCGAGGGTTTCCTCGCCGACCGGCACGGTGATCGGCCCGCCGGTGTCAATGGCCTTCATCCCGCGAACAAGGCCGTCGGTGCTCGCCATGGCGACGCATCGGACGATGTCGTTGCCCAGCATCTGAGCGACTTCGGTGACGAGGTCAATCCCTCGCTCCGCGTCCTCGATCTTGACCGCGTGCTCTATCTCAGGCAGCGCATCAGGTGGAAACTTGCAGTCCACCACCGGGCCTATGATCTGAACTACTGTGCCTTCTGCCATTGTTCCTCCAAAGACAACAGACTGTAGACTACAGACAGCAGACCCGGAAAGAGCCCTCGCCCGCCTGTGTCTGTTGTCTCTTGTCTGTTGTCTACTGTCTCATTTGAGTGCTTCCGCCCCTCCGACAATCTCTGCGAGTTCCTTAGTGATCGCCGCCTGACGTGCTCGGTTGAAATCGAGCGTGAGTCGGTCAATCATCTCGCCGGCATTGTCGGTTGCGGAGCTCATTGCCGTCATTCGCGCGCCGTGCTCGCTTGCAAGCGATTCCAGCATTGCGCGGAAAACTTGTGTGTCCACGTATCTCGGCAGCAGATGCCCTAGAAGATCCACAGGCGGAGGCTCGAAAATGTACTCAGCCTGGCTCTCGGCCGGCTTGCCCTCGGGCGCCATTGCCGGAAGAAGCTGCAAATCGGTCACTCGCGTCCTTATGGCGCTGTAGAACCGCGTGTAGATGATCTGCACCGCATCCACCTGCCGGCTCTGGAACATCTCCCTGATCCTCATGCTGACTTCCTGCGCCTCGGCGAAATGAACCTCGGACGACGGCATCGGGTAGTCGGCGGCGATCTCGAACCTTCGCTTGGAGAAGAACGCCCGCCCTTTCTTCCCGACGGTCACCAGCTTGATGTGATCCTTGTCGTAATCCCGCATGATCTCCATCGCCTTGCGAAGAACACTGCCGTTATAGCTGCCCGCCATCCCTCGATCGGATGTGATCACGACCAGCCCGAGATTGATCGGCTCGCGAACCTCCAGGAGCGGGTGCTGGATTTCCTCAGCCCCTTCCACGCTGACCATATGGCTGATGACGGCGAGCATCTCGTCGGCGTATGGACGAGCGGCAGTCGCCCGTGACTGCGCCCGCTGAAGCCGCGCCGCCGCCACCATCTTCAATGCCTTGGTTATCTGTTGTATGCTCCGGACGGTACGAATCCTCCGCCGGATGTCCCTCATTGTTGCCATAGGCAAATGCGTGATTCGTAATGCGTAATTCGTAACCGGACCTGCCCCCCTTACGCATTACGAATCACGGATTACGGTTTGAACTGCCCCTTGAATTCAGTGATCGCCTTCTTCAGGAGCTCTTCGGTCGTATCGGACAATGTCTTCGTCTTCTTGATCTCCAGGCCGACGTCGGGATACTTGGCGTCCATGAACTTGTGGAACTCCTGCTCCCACGCCTGCACCTGCTCCATCGGCACGTCGTCCAGGTAGCCGTTATTGCCCGCATAGATGATCATCACCTGGTGCTCGACCGACATGGGCTGGAACTGCGGCTGCTTCAGGATCTCGGTCAATCGAGCGCCCCGCTGAAGCTGTGCCTGGGTTGCCTTGTCCAGGTCGGTTGCGAACTGGGCGAACGCAAGGACTTCGCGGTACCGCGCCAGGTCGAGCCTCAACCGGCCCGCGATCTGCTTCATCGCCTTGATCTGCGCGCTGCCGCCGACCCTCGACACGGACACGCCGACGTTGATCGCCGGTCGAACGCCCGCGTAGAACAGGTCAGTCTCCAGGAATATCTGGCCGTCGGTGATCGAAATCACGTTCGTCGGGATGTATGCCGAGATGTCGCCTGCCTGGGTCTCGATAACCGGGATCGCCGTCAGCGACCCTCCGCCGAGTTCGTCGCTGAGCTTTGCTGCACGCTCGAGGAGTCGCGCGTGGAGGTAGAACACGTCGCCTGGATAGGCCTCACGGCCCGGCGGACGCCGAAGCAGCAGCGAGATCTGCCTGTATGCCTGAGCGTGCTTCGAAAGATCGTCATAGAAGACGGTGACATGCTTCTTGTTGTCGCGGAACTCCTCGCCCATCGCGCAACCTGAGTACGGCGCAAGGTACTGCAGCGGGGCGGGATCGCTCGCGGAGGCGCTCACGACCGTCGTATACTCCATAGCCCCGTGTTCCTCGAACGTCTTCACCACCTGAGCGACCGTCGAGAGCTTCTGGCCGACAGCCACATAAATGCAGTGCATGTCGGAATCTTTCTGGTTAATAATCGTGTCCAGTATGATGGCGGTTTTCCCCGTCTGCCGGTCACCGATGATCAGCTCTCTCTGCCCTCGGCCGATGGGAATCATGCTGTCTATGGCCTTGATCCCGGTCTGGAGCGGCTCTTTCACTGGCTGGCGGTCAACGACTCCGGGGGCGCCTGCCTCGACATTTCGATACTTGTCGGTGACGATCGGGCCTTTCTCATCCAGCGGCTGCCCGAGCGCATTGACCACTCGCCCGATGAGCGAATCGCCCACGGGAACGGAGACGATCCTCCCTGTCCGCTTGACGGTGTCGCCTTCCTTGATCTCCACGTCCGACCCCAGGATGATGCACGCGACGTTGTCTTCCTCAAGGTTGAACACCATCCCCATGACGCCGTTCGGAAACTCCAGCAACTCGCCGGCCATGGCATCCGCAAGCCCATAGAGGCGTGCGATTCCATCACCGACCTGGAGCACGGTGCCGACTCCCACCTCCCGGAGCTCCTTCTCGTATGACTTGAGCTCCTTCTCCAGGATGGATGTTACTTCCTCAGGTCGAATCTTTGTAGACATGTACCACTCCTGATTCGTGATGCGTGATGCGTGACTAGTTCTGCAATCCGCAATCCGAAATCTAATGCTGTCCCAGCAGTTGCTCCCTGAGCGCCTCCAGATACCCCCGCACGCTCCCATCAATCACCGTGTCGCCGATCTGAATCGTCAGCCCCCCGATGATCTTCGGATCCTCCTCGAGCTGAAGCTCGATCGTCTTGCCGGTTGACTGCTCCAAAACCTTGCGCAGGGCCGATTTTTCATCGCAGGTGAGGGGAATGGCGCTCGTAACCATAACCGGCATGACGTTCCGATACTCGTTCGCCAGCCGGACGTACTCCTCCTCGACGTCCTCCAGGATCTCCGTGCGCCTCTTGTCAATCAGCAGATCGAGGAAGTGAAGAGTCACGCCCTGCACCCTTTCGTCCAGCAGGTCTGCGACGATCTCCTTTTTTCTCTCTGGTGGGATCAGCGGATGAGTCAGGGTCTCTTTCAGACGAGGCGTTGACTCCAGAGTAAAGGTGAGAAGGCCCAGATCACTCTCCACCTGGTCTATAAGATCCGCATCTTTCGCCGTCTCGAAGAGAGCCCCGGCATATCTTCGTGCCAATGCGCTGGATCTCATTTCGCCAACCTGCTGATGAAATCGCCGATAAGCCTGCGATGCCTGGGCTCATCGAGCGTCTCGCCGACGAGCTTTCCGGCCGCCTCGAGCGAGAGGTCCACGACTTCCTCGCGGATCGCTGCCAGGGTCTTCTCCCGTTCATGAGCGAGTTCTTCCTCGCCTCGCTTGAGGATATCCTCCGAGCGACGTCTGGCATCGGCGACGATCTCGTTTTTCGCGTCATCCGCGTGCTTGATCGCTTCCTGGATCTTGGCTCGCGCCTCAGCCTCGATGCCTGTCAGGCGCTTCTCATACTCGGTGCGAAACTCCTCGGCCTTAGCCTGCTCATTCTCCGCAGCTTCGTACGTTGACTTGATCTCTTGCTGACGTGACTGGACCAAGCCCATTACCGGACCAAAGAGATATCGCCGCAGCAGGATCCAAAGCAGCGCGAAACCGAGTATCTGCGCCGCGATGACGTGAGGATCTATCCTCAGTAGATGAAACAGCTCCGACATGAAACGATCCTATCTGATCTTGTCTAAGATTGCCTGGGTCGCAGGCAGTTTGCCCGAAAGAATGAAGAACATCAGCAGCGCATAGATGACCAGCGACTCGATGAATGCGAGCGCGATAATCATGGCTGTCTGAATCTTTCCGGCGGCTTCGGGCTGCCTGGCGATGCCCTCCATTGCCGACGTAGCAGCTTTGCCCTGCCCGATTGCGGCGGACAAGACTGCGATGGGCACTCCGAGGCCGACCGCCAGGGCCAATGCCGTTAGGTATAACAAGTCCGTATCCTCCTTCTATCGAAATAGGTTGTAGGTTGTGGGTTTTGGGGTTCCCTATAACCTAGCACCTAAAACCTAAAACCCTTCCTAAGCATGGGCTTCCTCATGCGAAACGGCAATCGAAATGTAAATCGTGCTCAGCATGGTGAATACCAGCGCCTGCACGAACGACGTAAACACCGCGAATACCATCATCGGGAACTGATATGGCAGCGCAACTACCGGGATACCGTGAATGCGCCACAGGGCGAAGCTCATTCCCGCCAGGATCACCAGAATCGTTTCCTCACCAAAGATGTTGCCGAAAAGACGAATCGAGAGTGAAAGAGGCCTCGCCAACTCCCCGATGATGTGGATCGGCAGCATCAGAGGCGCAAGCCATAGCGGCTCGCCCAGCAGGTGCTTGAGGTACTTCAGCGCGCCGACCTCTCGGATCCCGTAGTAGTTGTACATCACAAACACTGTAAGCGCCATTGCTATGGTTATACTCAGGTTGCTGGTGGGCGCTTTGAATCCCGGTATCAGGCCGAGGAGATTCATGGATAGTACATAGATGAAGATAGTGCCGATGAAGGGGGTGTACCTTTCGCCGCCCGGACCGATGATGCCGACGACGAAGTTGTTCAGCGAGCTGACGACCAACTCCACGAGACCCTGAGTGGTGGTCTGTGGTATCTTCTGCAACCTTCGGGTGGCCAATATGGAAATGACTGCCAGGGCTAATATCACGAACCCTGACATAGCTAGAAGCAGCCAGGGGCTTCCTTCTTGCTCCAAGGGTACCACTCCTTTAGTACTCGAAGCTCATTATCGGCTGTCCCGGGACTTTTCTATAAGCCGAGCGCCCATCATCTTCATGATGATGGCGAAATGCACGAGTACAATCCCTCCACAGAACGCCGGGAGGTTTGCCTTGTCCCACCGCACCAGACCATAGAGCGCCAGGCAGAACAAGGGATACTTCAACAGTCCAAACTTCACCAGCGCCCATCGAGGTGATTTGGCCTCAGGATAGAATGCCCGGCGAACAAGCCAGTCGAAACTAGCCAGTATCCCCGTGCCCAGTACCATCCCAATCGTGATACTCAATGCTATCCAGGGCTTCTGGAAAGCGAGCGACCATCCCATGGCAATGATCCATGTGATGGCTATGGACCTATATGACCCTCGAATGAAATCTTGATCCCTCATTCGTCCTTCGACAGGCTGATTGCAGTGCGGATGGCCTCGATGAACCCGGCCGCAATGCCAAGCAATGTGAATATGATCATTAACAACTGATCGGTTCTGTGAAACACCTTGTCCAACCAACTGCCGAAGAAATAGCCGATAGCAATGGAAATGACCAGAATGAAGCCGATTGAGCTTGCCCTGGCTGCATTCCTCATCCACTTGCGATCATTCTCCGGCACGGGATGTCCTCTCTTCCATCGTCATGCAATGATACACTACCACAGCATTTCCGCACAACACACTTATTGTCCTGCCCTTAAGCAAACCAGCCTCTCAGCCGATAATCAACATACCAGCTAGACCGTCAGAATACTCGGCCTCTAAGAGAAGCAGTGTATGGGCCATCTTTCCATAAGGACAAAGCTGCAGTTGATCATCAACGGCCTGGTGCTCGTGACCTGCGTGAGTACCGTGCTGGTCTTCTATCGTCAGGTCCATCACGCAGTCCTTTCCCAGATCCAGGCGCGGCTGTCCTCGGCGGCAGCTTGCATATCGGTTCAGATAGACCCGGAGACCCACAAGTTCCTGGCATCACACAACGACGCTTCCACCCCTCAGTATAGGCAGACAAGGGCTCTGCTGCGGCGC
>Ga0307380_10003597_pt1 | contig 21330 bp, 18 predicted proteins | sample UN3MG_FD_202239 | JGI IMG/M metagenome (GOLD analysis project Ga0307380, IMG submission 202239) | Soil microbial communities from Risofladan, Vaasa, Finland - UN-3 | ecosystem: Environmental > Terrestrial > Soil > Coastal area > Acid sulfate soil | place: Finland: Risofladan, Vaasa | collected... | reverse complement strand
TCAAAGATGCCGCCAATCTACTCAACGCCGCCGCCGATGAGCAAAAAGAACGCTTTCCACGGCCCGGCACTATTGTCGAGCATCTAAAGCCCGACGCCGAGCCCGAGATAGATATTGAGCAGGTGAATATCTGGGACCTGCTTGAAGCCTTTGATACAATATGTAAAGCTACCGGCACCGTTGTTGACATAAGCCATATTAAGGACGATACACCTATTGATCTTTATCAGATAGAGATTTTACACCGTTTGCAGACTGAAGGCCCGATGACTTTCGAACGTATCTTCGAATCCGGAAGCGCTCGCATTGTGATGGTTGGATTGTTTCTGGCGCTTTTGGAATTGATTAGGGAGAAATTGATTTGGGCTGAACAGACGACCGGTTCGGATATATACCTACGTACATTGACTGAGGAATCAGCTGAGCAGGCTGTTCAAAAGGCCATTCTGACCGCCGAGGCGAGCAGCGACGAGGCTGCTCAGGTCGAAGAGCAAAAACGACCGCCGATAACAATTTCTGAATTGCCTCCGAAAAGCAAAGCATCAGTTTCATTTGATGCTCAAAGTCAGCAACAACCCGCAATTAAAATTTCCGAATTGCCCCCTGAAAACAAACCGGCTATTTCATACCAAGAGCAGGAAAAACAAGAAGTAAAGCCCGCCAGAGACCATAAACACCAGACAGCAGGTTAGCATCAATATTGCGAATAAATCTCACAGAATTTGCCTTTGACGTTTTTTGTAGTATACTTTAAATGCTACCGAACAAACAAAATTGATATTTGAACGGTTCGTGGGGGATTTGAACGTCAACGAGTGGGGGGCAATTGCAGCAGTTTTCATATAAACCTCCTGGCAATATATGTCGATTAAATCAGGTGTTGGTATGGCTGGCCTTACTTCATCAAGAGTTAAGCATAGGTTCAGTTTTAAGTGGCCGAGTTTAATATGAGAGCAAATGCATCGTCTGATAATAATCAAAATATAGATATACATTATATTAACTTTGGCTATCGAAACCAGTAAGGTCGCCTCAATGTCCGAGCTGTTTTCTACAGTAAGGAGGGCAAAAATGGTTCCAAAGGTAAAGAAAATTCGTTGTCGCCGTGGTGTGTCGTTAATTGGAACATTGATTGCGATTACTGTGCTGCTAATAGCACTTATCGGAACTTCCAGTTTTAGATATCATGCCGCTTTGGACGGGCGAAGAGCCAATGCATACACAACCGCCGCCAGAGTTGCACTGGTGCTTTGCGAAAGTTGGCGGGGCATCAAAGGCGATCTGACTTTTGATCCGACAGGGCCTTGGGGTTTAGACCTGGAAGTTACTGCAAGTGACGGTCTCGGCGTGCCTGAGGATTTTACCCTGTTAGGAAGCTATAAGGTCGTGTTGGATGACGATGATCCTGATAGCGTCAACTACTACACGACTTTGTCTTGGAAAGATATTAAACCTGGACTGAGGGCCTTGAATGTCGTTGTAGCCTGGGCACAGCGGGGCCGGGGAGCAGACGGCGGTGAGAATGTGGATAAGTCATTCAGGCTCACAGTCTATACCCAAACTTTCTAAGAGACGATGAGGACCATAATGATCAAAAAAAGACCGAGAGCCCGACGGGGCTTTACAATTATAGAGTTAGTGATAACCTCAGCAATTATGGTTATTGTCGGGCTTGCAATCGGTGTAGTCATAGTTGACGGTCAAACCGGCTGGAACCACATGTACGATCGTATAAACTCCGATGTAGTCACTGACAGCTACGTAGCAAGAAGAAAGTTTGATTCTGTAATGCGAAGCGCAAGCCGGGGCAAGTTTGTACTGGATGGAGCCGGCGGTTGGATTGAGGTATATTATTACGCCGACTATCATTCCACTGTCCTTGACCGCTATGCACGTTTCTATGTCGCTGACGGCGACCTGAATCTCGAGTACGGCCAACTGGAGCCAAGAGCAACATTGGGCGTCGAGACTATCTGCAGGAATGTCTCCGGCTGCCTTTTCAAACAGGCCGGCCGGTCCGCTCAAATGATACTTACACTCGATAATGGGACACAGACTAACACTGTCGTCTCGTCTGCGGTCACGCATAACCAATAGAAGAATTGTTCTATAAAGGTGAGGGTGAGATGAATATGAAAAAGCTGCTAAAATCAAAAAGGCGTGGTTCTGCATTACCGCTGGCAGTAGTCGCGGTCATAATATTGCTTGCAATGGGTGTGGGGCTGCTGAGTCTCGGATTTAACAGCCGTGTATATTCTATACGAACGGCCTCGGATATCGCAGCCCGATGTGCTGCCGACGCGGGCCTGACAATGGCCCTCTTTGAAATGAACGAGAAGCTGCAAGTCAAACCCTTTAAAGAAGGTACGTTACCAGAAGCAATGGCTGTAAAGCTGCCCTATTCTGACCAAGTCTGTAATTACAGAGTCACGGGCAATCTTGCCGGCGGTTATACTATTTGGTCCCTTGGAGAATCCGACCGGGCCAGGAGATCTGTTCGTGCGACCATAGGACTTAAAGGGGCATTTGACCATGCAATTCTGACGAAGCAAACTCTTACATTGAAATCCGGCACGACCATTGATGGATATAACTCCAAGGATCCATTCGATGCCGATATAGATATAGCTATCGGAAGCCAAAGTGCTTCAGATTCGAGCTTAGTGCTGAATTCGGGTGTAATTGTGAATGGCGATGTTTTCGCGGGGGGCAATCTGGACTCAGCTATCAAGGATCTGGGCGCGAAGATAACCGGAGAAAAGTATACTGGGGAACAAGTAGACTTTCCAAAGGTATACGCTCCGACGATGGACAATAAAGGGGCTATTAGCGCTACGGGGGAAACCGTAAAAATCACATCCGCAGACAGCGGCACATATACGAGCATTGATTTACAACAACTAATCACGAAAGAAAAAGGAGTAACAACAACCACTATAGGAGTATTGGAAATCGAGGGAGATGTAGTGCTGCACGTGACCGGAGATATCAAGCTTGGCAACTCATGCGAGATTGTTGTAACAAAGGACTCGTCTTTGACTATTTACAGTGACGGAAATATTAATTGTAACAACGGCAGTGGAGTCAATACGCAAAATCCTCCTGAGAAGGCTGAGACATTCCAATTGTATGCTACGGGCACGGAACCTCAGTACTTCGATATTAAGGCCAAGAGCGAGTTCACAGGAGTAATCTACGCCCCGGATGCGGATGTCGACCTGTATGCCAAAGGAGATGCTTACGGTTCAATTATTGCCCATGACTTTGAGTTTAAGGCCGGGGGAAATTTCTACTACGACGAAGCACTTAAGAAGAAGAATGACGCCGATGACGAGGCTGTCCAGTTCGTAGTAGAACGCTGGTATGAGAGCCCTCCTTTTATGTCAGCTTCGGACATACAGCCTGGCATCCTGGATGCCGTACCCATACAGATATTGAAGTAGCAAAATTCGTGGTGAATCTTTCTTAAAGGTAGAAATTCAGGCGAGGTTAGCAACAAAGCTCCAGCTCTTTAGCTACGATGCGTTTGCATTACTGAGGTATGCAAGAGTAAACAATGAGGTTGTGCGCTTCGTAATAACAAATGAGCATTGGTAGTAGTCAAATAATCCCTGATAATAAGGTTTAAGTATACACCGACTGCACTCCAAATACACTTCACTATCCACTCACACATACCAGTTATAGCTTACAATAACTCTTGACACAAAAGCTTAAGTGTGCGACAATTCCGGCCTTTACAGAATGTTGTGCTCTGTTAAAGCTCAATTGATGATTGTTTCTGGTGTACTGCTTTATTTTTTAGGTTAAAGATGATCAGGCCGACAAGTGGAAGTTCAGCCAAAATCGCGGATATTTTAGTAAAGCACCCTGCAAACCGTGGAAGTCTTATACCTGTCCTGCAGGATATACAGAAAGATTTCGGATACCTCTCGGAAGAGGCAATAGCAGAGCTGGAGCGGTTGATGGGGATATCGGCCAACGAAATATACGGTGTGGCCACTTTTTATACACAGTTTCGTTTCAGTCCTCCAGGTCAGCACACTATCCAGAGCTGTCAAGGCACGGCCTGTCATGTTCGCGGGGGTCACCAGATACTCAGAGAATTAGAGTTGCGTCTGGGGATTACCGCCAGCCAGACTACTAAAGACGGTAAGTTCGATCTGGAGCGGGTGGCTTGTCTGGGCTGCTGCGCACTGGCACCGGTCGTGGCAGTGGACGGAAAAGTACACGCTCAGATGACCACGAAAAAAATCCCTCATATGCTTTCCAAATACGATAACAAAAAGGACAACGATAATATATGACTTCATTGCAACAAGTTTTCACCGAAGCTCAGGCTCAGTGGGACAAGCTTCAGGAAAGTGAAGTTCCGATTTTCTTTGTTGGTGCAGCAACATGTGGCCGAGCGGCTGGTGCCACAGAAGTATTGCAGTGCCTGCGCGGCCATATTAAGTCAAAAAAGCTAAACGTCTTGGTAATTGAAGTTGGCTGTCTTGGACCGTGCTCTTTCGAGCCATTAGTGATTGTGCATAAAAGTGGTTTTCCGCGTGTCTGCTACGGGAATGTCGGGCCCGATGAGATAATCCATATTCTTGAAAATTATGTTCTGGGCGATGATCCCTGTACTCAGTGGGTTTTGGGGAAAATAACATCGGGCCGGTTGGATAACATTGGTGATTTCGATGACCACCCGATGATGCGTCGTCAGGTGCGACACATCCTGCGTAACTGCGGATTGATAGATCCTGAAAATGTGCATCACTACCTGGCCAGAGACGGCTATCGCGGGTTTCTAAAGGCCCTGGAGATTGGGCCAGATAAGACGCTTGAGGAGGTAAAAGCGGCAGGGCTGCGTGGCCGTGGGGGGGCCGGATTCCCTACTTGGCGCAAGTGGCGGTTCTGTCGTGATACACCCGCGAAGATGAAATATCTGATATGCAATGCCGATGAGGGTGACCCCGGTGCGTTTATGAATCGCTCGCTTATCGAGGGAGATCCACACGCGGTCCTGGAAGGCATATTGATAGCATCTCTGACAATAGGGGCTTCGCAGGGCTATATCTACTGCCGGGCCGAATATCCGCTGGCTATACACCGATTGGAGGTCGCCATCTCTCAGATGCGAGAACTGGGGCTGCTGGGAGAGAAAATTCAAGGCTCGGATTTCTCTTTCGACTTGACTATAAAGAAAGGTGCAGGCGCGTTTGTATGCGGTGAGGAGACAGCGCTGATAGCTTCCATTGAAGGCCGGCGGGGAATGCCACAACCTCGACCGCCGTTTCCCGCTGTCAGCGGTTTGTTGGGCAAGCCGACAGTGATACAAAACGTCGAGACGCTCGGCAATCTGCCGATGATTCTGCGTAACGGTGCTAAATGGTACAATCAATACGGCAGCAAAACCAGCAAGGGGACAAAAACTTTTGCACTGGCAGGAAAAATCGAACGGACTGGTCTGGTCGAGGTACCGCTGGGTATCGCACTTAAGGATATAATCTTTGAAATCGGAGGCGGCGTTCCCGCAGGCAAAGCCCTCAAAGCAGTCCAGACGGGTGGACCCTCGGGCGGCTGCATACCGGCGGCAAAAATGGACCTGTCCGTTGATTACGAAGCGCTAACTCAGGCCGGTAGCATTATGGGTTCCGGCGGTATGATAGTACTCGACGAAGATACCTGTATGGTCGATATTGCAAAATTTTTCCTGTCGTTTACACAGGCCGAATCCTGCGGCAAGTGTGCGCCATGCCGGGTTGGAACACATGCTATGCTGGGCATCCTGCAGCGCATCACAGCCGGTCAAGGCCAGATGTCCGATCTTGATAATCTCGAGCAAATCGCCCAGACAGTCAAAGACGGCTCACTGTGCGGCCTGGGCCAGACCGCGCCTAATCCGGTATTGACAACGCTGCGCTACTTCCGAAACGAGTATGAAGAACATATTGAAAAGGCTCGGTGTCCCGCGTTTGTCTGCAGCAGGATGATAAGCTACCACATCGATTGTGACAGATGCTCCGGTTGTGGCGCCTGCGCACGGATTTGCCCGGTTGAAGCCGTCAGTGGTGAAAAGAAAAAACCGCACGTTATCGACCAGCGGTTATGTATACAGTGCGGCGCTTGCCTTAGCACCTGCCCGTCACGTTATGCCGCCGTCTATCGCTGCAGTGGCGAACTTACCAGGTACGAGCAGCGTAAAGAAGGAAAGAGAAAGACTAAATGAATATAGGAATTGGTTCAAGTGAAACTGACAATAGATGGAAAATCAGTAACCGCTAAGAAAGACCAAACGGTTCTTGAATGCGCACTGCAGAACGATATTTCGATTCCCCATCTTTGTACGCACCCGCGTTTGTCACCGTTCGGCGCATGTCGGCTTTGTGTGGTCGAAATCGAGGGTATGCGTGGGTACCCAACCTCGTGTACGACCCCCGCAGCCGAAGCACTCGTTGTGCGGACCAATACTGAAGCGCTGCAGAACCTGCGGCGAAATATTCTGGCGCTAATGATGCTCGAACATCCGAGTGCTTGCCTTGTTTGTAGCAGGCGGGAGCTTTGTGAACAATACCGGCCGGAAGCGGAAAAAGCGGGTAGCACTACAGGATGTCATACCTGCAACAATAAAGATGTCTGTGAAGTGCGTGCTTTGGCCGAGGAGCTGGGATTTGCGGAGTTGCCGGTTCCGCCGGCATACCACGAGAGGCCGGTGGAACGCTCCGAGCCTTTCATGGATCGTGACCTTAATCTCTGCATTCTCTGCGGCCGATGCGTTCGTATTTGTAAATATCATCAGGGCAGGGCGGTTATCGATTTCGTCGGTCGCGGCAGCCAGACGCATATCGGCCAGGCCTTCGGACGTTCGCTGCTCGAAGCAGGTTGTCAATTCTGCGGCTCATGTGTTGACGTATGTCCGACCGGTAGCCTGGCGGACCGGTATGCTAAATGGCATGGCAGGCCGGACACTGTCACCCAATCAACCTGTATTTTTTGTGATGGCGCGTGCGCATTGGCGATTGGGACCCGAAATGGGAAACTGATTACTGCACAAGGGGTAAATAATGATGTCCCTGTCTGTGTTCTGGGGCGATTTGCAATTCCTGAATTTCTAAATAGTAATGACCGATTGTGCGTACCTTATGTACGCGTGGGAAAGGTCTTGCGACAGATTGAATGGAAAGAGGCTCTCGAAACGGCAGCCGCGAAACTGAAAGAGTTTGTTGGCGATGGCTTTGCGATGATTTGCGAGACCACAAGTACCCTTGAAGACCGCCATATCTTTAAAAAGTTTACCAATGAGGTAATGAAATCGAAAAACTACATTGAGATTGAACCTGATGCGCGGGGTATTTCGCGCGGCTCGCTGCCAAAAGATACGAAAGCAGCGCTTGTGACAGGCAACTTCGTCGATCCGGTGAGTCTCGAAGAGCTCGAACTGGTAATTGTACAGGACTGCTTCCAGAGTGCCGCAAGTGAGCGCTCCGATGTTGTGCTGCCGGCGGCGGTTTTTGCCGAGGTCGATGGCACTGTTCTCGATAGTTCCGGTCAAAGACGACCTCTGCATACAGCATGCCAACCTCCGGGCAGGGCGAAACCCGAATGGTGGATTATCTGTCAGCTCGCTCAGGCAATGGGGGCCGAAGGTTTTGAGTATGAATTAACCGATGCAATCTCGCGGGAGTTGGAAATCTCAGATGCCGAGTTATGGATCGAGCGACAGAATGCGCCTGTTGCTGCTAAGAATGTAAAACTCAGGCGGACCCACTTCCGAGGACATCGTATCGACGAGAAAGTCTGCGGTTTGCAGCAGCTGCCTGTAGATGAGAGCGGTATTGCTGATGTGACAGAGGTAGAATACAAGGGGGCATTTCAAGTCCTGGAAAAACGTGAAATTGCACCAAATATTCAAGAAATTGTCATCGAAGCGCCCGAGGTTGCAAAAAAGGCTCTGCCGGGACAATTCGTTATTGTGATGGTGGATGAAAAATCCGAGCGTGTTCCCTATACCCTGTGTGGCTGGAATTCCAAAAAGGGCACAATTACCCTGGTCGTGCTCGAAAAAGGCCAATCAAGTCGAAAACTTTTATTGTTGAAGGCAACCGACAAACTTGCTCACGTTGTGGGCCCACTCGGTATTCCGCTGGAAATCAAGCGATATGGCACGGTAGTGCTGGCGGCGGGATGCTATGGAATCGGCGCGATAGTTCCTGTCGCCGAGGCGATGAAGGACGCCGGAAATCGGGTGGTAATAGTCGCCGAGGCCCGCAGCCATTATCTGCATTACTACAAGGAAAAGCTCCAGAGTGTTGGCGATGAGTTTATACAAACTGCGATTGACGGCTCTGTTGGCATCAAGGGACACGCCATTGATGTGATAGCTCAAAAATTAAAAGACGGTGAAAAAATCGATTGTGTCATCGCCATTGGATGTCCCTTTATGATGATGCTGACGGCTCAGGAAACCAGGCCTTACAACGTAAAAACATTGGCGGCGCTGAATCCGATTATGTTGGATGGAACCGGCATGTGCGGGGCCTGCCGTGTGACAGTCGGTGACCAGACGAAATTTGCCTGTGTGGATGGCCCTTTCTTCGATGCTCATCTTATCGATTGGGACGAGCTTAGAGACCGCCGTGCCGCATACAGCGCCGAAGAAATACATTCACTGGCTCGGACTGAACCGGTAACAGCGGACCACGGGGGTGAACGTAAATGCATGACCTCACACTGACCGAAAGCATAGAGTAGCGAATGGCTAAGGAAAAGATTCCAAGACAAAAAATGCCGGAGCAGGCCCCGGAAGATCGGGCCAGAAACTTCGAAGAGGTGCCATACGGCTACACACAAGAAACCGCAATGCTGGAAGCGAGCCGGTGTCTAAAGTGTAAGAAGCCCCGGTGCGTTACGGGATGCCCGGTCGGTGTTGATATCCCGGGCTTTATTGCCCTTGTGCAGGAGGGCAAATTCATCGAGGCGGCCTGGAAACTCAAGGAGCAAAATGCCCTACCGGCGGTTTGCGGGCGCGTATGTCCACAGGAAGAACAGTGCGAGAAGCTGTGCGTGCTGGGAGTCAAGGCTGAACCCGTGGCCGTCGGAAGGCTGGAACGGTTCGTGGCTGATTATGAACGCGACAGTGGTAACATTAAGGTGCCGAAAATTGCAGCCAAAACGGGTAAGCGAGTAGCAGTAGTTGGTGCCGGGCCTGCCGGGCTTACTGTTGCGGGCGATCTTATAAAGCTCGGACATGAAGTGACCGTCTTTGAGGCCCTGCAGGAGCCGGGGGGGGTGCTGACTTACGGTATTCCGGAATTTCGCCTGCCCAAAGCGATTGTTCAGGCGGAAGTGGATTACCTCAAGGAACTTGGGGTTGAGTTTGTGATGGACTTCGTGGTTGGCCGTAACAGTACCGTACGCGAACTTATGGACGAAGAGGGTTACGATGCAGTATTCATCGGCAGTGGGGCCGGTCTGCCGTCGTTTATGAGGATTCCGGGCGAAAATCTGGTCGGCGTTTACTCTGCTAACGAGTATTTGACCCGTTCCAATTTGATGAAGGCGTATCTGTTTCCGAAGTATGACACGCCTCCAATAAAGCGTGAGCGTGTCGCCGTGATCGGGGGCGGCAATGTGGCTATGGATTCGGCAAGAACAGCCCTGCGACTGGGGGCCGACGTTACTATTGTTTATCGCCGGGCACGCGAACAAATGCCCGCCCGTGCCGAGGAAATTCACCACGCCGAAGAAGAGGGTGTCAAGCTCAAGCTGCTCAATAATCCCGTACGCATCATCGGCGACGATCGTCACCGTGTCAGGGCAATGGAGTGCATCAAAATGGAACTTGGTGAACCGGATGATTCCGGCCGACGAAGGCCTGTCCCTATCGAAGGCTCAGAGTTTACTATGGAACTCGATACGGTCATTGTTGCTATTGGTAACAAGCCTAATCCGCTAATCCCACAGACAATGCCTGAACTGGAAACGACTAAATGGGGTACTATTGTCGTTGACGAACAAACAATGGCCACCTCTGTCCCCGGTGTCTATGCAGGTGGAGACATCGTTTCCGGGGCCGCGACCGTAATTCTCGCAATGGGCCAGGGCCGAATCGCCGCTGCTGCTATGCACCAGTACCTGGCAAAAAAGTAAAAGCAAAAAGTATCAAAAGTGTAGTGGTGTATGAACACAGTGCTGCACAAATCCAGTTTTGGAGCCTCCGGCAATCTGATTCGTTATCCCTTGATGCTTTTTCCTGTAATGATTTCTCTCTCAATTCTCGTTACAGGCTGTGGGACTCTGGAAAATGGCAGGGGCTGGGGACAGGATGCCTTCTTCCCCATAGACCTTGATAGAGTTTCCGATGCTGCACATGATGCCTTTTTCGATTCACAAACTTTAATCCCGTTAGCCGGTGCGCTGATCTTCGCTATAGATGATTTTGATGAGAGGGCTTCCGATTGGGCGGTCAAACACAATCCTGTTTTCGGCTCGGAAGATAATGCCAAAGACGCGAGCGACTATCTAAAAATCATGCTTCAAGTGGAGGCCGTTGCTACTGCTCTTGCTACGCCAAGTGGTGACGATTCAGGGCAGTGGATTGCGTCAAAGATCAAAGGCCTCGGAGTTGAGTTTGCTGCAATGGGCGTCACAAACAGCGTAACAAGTTTGCTTAAGGATGTTACTGATCGTACTCGGCCTGATGAGAGTGGAGACAGAAGTTTCCCATCGGCACACGCCTCATCTGCCTTTTCTTATATGACCCTTGCCAATCGAAATCTCGACTCAGTCAATTTGCCACGGACAGTGAAACCTGCACTCAAAGTGGCAAACATGTTTCTTGCTACGGGCGTCGCATGGGCACGAGTGGAGGGACGTCGGCATTATCCTTCCGATGTGCTCGCCGGTGCGGCCTTGGGGCATTTCCTGACAGCCTTTATCCATGATGCCTTTTTAAATCTTCCTGAGGATAGCAATGTTGATTTTGCCGTTTTCCCCGTCAAGGGAGGCGCTGGGATAGGGTTAGTTTTTAGTTTCTGAATCCAAAACTTTGCAAAAGCTTATTCGCACGGGTTTTTCCCGAGGTTTCTCACAGGTAAATACTATATCTTTACGACCATCCTTATCGATATCTCCTGTGGTGACGGCTTTTAATTTACCTTGGCCATCGCTTTTTTTAAGTCATGTTCGCGTTTGACAACATGTCTTTTCTTTAGTATTATCCTGTACTTGGTAATCTGGCAGAATCATTATATAGGTAACTAAACTAAGGTTTTTTACGAGTGGATATGCGAATAAGACCGTTCAGGGCATTTAGATTTGATTCCAGCGTGGTTGGCGACGTTGGTGGCTGTATAGCTCCCCCTTATGATGTTATCAGTCCTGCACAGCAGCAAAAGCTATATGACAAGAACAGGCATAATATTGTGCGCATAATTAAAGGAAAAACGGCTGTTTCTGATGACAGCAGCAACAATCAATATACCAGAGCCGCTGAATATCTCAAAAACTGGATAGAGGAAAATGCATTAAAGCAGGACTTGGCCGAAACCGTCTATGCTTATGTTCAGGATTTTGAGTTGTCCGGTACAATATTCCAGCGTTTGGCCTTCATCGCTTTGGCCAGGCTTGAAGAGTTCGGTAAGGTTGTCAAGCCTCATGAACAAATCCTCAATGGGCCAATGGTTGACAGGCTCAATCTTAAGAAAGCGACGTCCGCCGAGTTTGGTTTGGTTTTCATGCTCTACGAGGATCCGGAAAAAATCGCAGACACAATCATACTTGAAGCTGCTGCCCAGGAACCACTTATCGACTTTGTGGATGAACAGGATGTACGACACCGTGTTTTTGCGATAACGACCAAAGAGAATATAGATGCAATAGAGAAAATGATGAGCGATAAGAGCTGCATCATTGCTGACGGCCATCATCGTTATACGACGGGATTAAGCTACTCTAAGCAAAACAATAATCCGTCGGCAAAGTATCAAATGCTCGCTTTTGCCAATACTTATCAGGAAGGGCTGAAAGTTCTGGCAACTCATCGAGTTGTAGGTAATATCGAAAACTTCTGTTTTGAAAAATTAATTGCCGGCCTCGAAGAAAATTTCGAGATTACTGAGTTGCAATTTGATTCAACCCAGACTAAGGCGGACGCAAAGCAAAAGATGCTCGCGCAAATGAGAGCTGCACAGGACAACGGCACAAACGCATTTGGAATCTACGGCTCAAATAATGCCTTCTATGTTGCTGTCTTAAAAAACAAAAACGTGATGGATGCGATTGTGCCTAATATGAGTTCGTCCTGGAGGACTCTGGATGTCTCTGTTCTGCAAAAGCTTATTCTGGAAAAACTGTTGGGCATCGACGAGGAAAGGTTGGCCAAGGGCGAAAATCTTCAATACGTTAAAGACACCCCTAATGCGATCGATGACTCAATCGTTCAGATTGATGCAGGGCAAAAACAAGCGGCATTTTTTATGAATCCGGTAACAATTCAACAGCTAAAAAAGGTAACTGATGCCGGCGAAAGAATGCCGCAGAAGTCAACTTACTTTTATCCGAAGGTTTATACAGGCCTGACGATTAACAAATGGTAATTTTATTATTGGAGACTTTGCATGACAGATTGGAAAAATCCACCAAGATTATTTATTCCCGGGCCGGTGAAGGTCAATGAAGATGTCTTACAGCAGCTCGCACGTCCAACGTTAGGGCATCGCGGTAAGGAATATACTCAGCTTCATGCTCATACAATAGATATGCTCAAAAAAATACTTTTTACCGATCAGAACATCTTTCTCTCGACGTCCTCTGCTTCAGGAATCTGGGAAGCTGCCATTCGCAACTGCGTTGGTTTTGACGAGACAGTCTTTGCTACCTGTTGCGGTGCCTTCAGTGACAAATGGGCGGATGTAGCTAAGAGTTGTGGCAGGAATGTTGATGAGTTGAAAGTCGATTGGGGTAAACCGGTAACGCCTGAGATGATTGACGAAAAGCTTGCAACCGGCAAATACGCGGCCGTTACGCTCGTATATAATGAGACAAGTACCGGGCTGACAAATCCGGTTTACCAGATCAGTGAGATGATGAAAGAGAAATATCCGGATATTTTGGTATTTGTCGATGCTGTCAGCGGTATGATTGGTCTGCCTTTGCACTTTGATGACCTCGGCTGGGATGTGACATTCGCTTCCGTCCAGAAGGCCTTTGCAATCCCGCCGGGATTAGCAGTGGCGGTGGTTAGTAACAGAGCTCTGGAGAAGAGCAAAAATGTCCCCAATAGAGGTTATTACTTCGATTTCCAGCAGTTTGCGAAAAGTTCTGAAAAGAATCAGACACCTACTACACCAAATATACCTCATATTATGGCCCTGAATTACCAGTGCGAGAAACTACTCAGAGAAGGTATGGAAAACGTCTGGCAACGCCATAAGCAGATGGGGGATTTCGTCAGGGCCTGGGTTATGGAAAAATTTGGACTCTTCTGCGATGAAAAGTATGCCTCAAATACGCTCACGACAGTCAAAAATATCCGTGGCATTAATGTTGCCGAGACTATCAATGCTGTACAGGTCAAGCATAATACTATTTTCGGAAACGGCTACGGAAAGCTCAAAGAACAAACTTTCCGAATCGCCCACATGGGTGATATTACTCTCGATGACCTGAAGGAACTGCTTGCCTGGATCGACGACGAAATCTGATAAAATAATCAGCCCCCAAGCTTAACATGAAATTGTGCCTGGGGGCTTTTTTTATTTCATCTTTTAGTCTCACCTTATCATTTTATCTATGCAGTGGCCTACTGTACAAGGGCTGCGATTTCCTCTGTGGTTACGCGGCCACTCGGCCATCGCTAACCTCACAAGCAGGAACTGCCCGGTCCTATTCCACCCTCTTGAGAATCATCTGCCGCGGCTCGCCTGAGACGTGGAAACTGCCCTGGGGGTAGATGATTCCTTTGTCCACGATGAGATTGTCTTCCTCGTCGAGATATCCCCGGTAGACGTAGTCGGACCCGTGCGGGCTTCTGTCTTTGATGTCTATGACTATTTCGTCCGTGGTCAGTAACCACATGCCCGATACGGTCGTGCCGGCCTTGATTGCTCCCGGGGTTTTGTCCTTCCCGAATCTGTCGCCCATCGTGACCTGGCATACCCCTTCGGGTCGGACATCAATCTCATGGACATCACCTCTGGTAGCGCCGCGCCATCGACCCAGGAAGACAGTCTCGGCAACCGGCTCCACACGCGCCGTCTTGACGTCCGCCAATTCGCCAACGCCAAGGCGCTTCACAACAGCTTTGGCCGTATCGGCGACCTGCCTTGCCAGCGAGGCGCTTGCCTGGTCGTGCTCGATTCTGAACGTCAGCGGTACATTCTTCGGCTTGGTCAGACGCCAGAGGATATGCTGCTCGAGGTCTTTCGGGTCAACCAGACCCGTTACGAGGGATTCGGAACCTCCGTCCGGCCGCTGCATAGCGTGCGTATAGAACGTGGTGATTTCGCCCTGCCTGAGGTAGAACGTGGAGTTGCCGGTACCCACAAACGTGATCTCTTCCAGACGCACTTCCGTATCCATCTGGGAGTTGGTATCTTTCGCCACCGAGATAATCTTGTTGCGCAGACCCTTGGCGGCGTCACCTGTCTCGGGATCGTAGTAAATGTGAATTCGCATGGGCAGGCTATCCGCATCTTTGAGCTTGCCTCCGAGGTAGTCCAGCGTTTCTTTCTCGGACAGAAATCCCACCAGTTTCCAGCGCTGAACGACCCAGAAATCGATAAACGGTTTCTGGCAATCCAGAACGTACAGACGCTCGCCGATCATCTGGAGAGATACATAGGTGTTGAGAGTCAGTATCGGCTGGACGGCCAGGGGAAGCTTGGGGATGATTCCTACCATTTCCCGGAGATTCGCCAACTCCGTCGTTCGCTTGGATTCGAGTTCAGCCTTGGCCAGCAGCAATTCATAGTGTATCTCGGCAGGTCCGGTTGTCGCTTCGGCCTTTTGCGAGATCTGTTCGATCTGCAGATCCAGCAGCTTGATCTGTGAGTAGCTTTGCGTGACCTTGCGGACGATTTCGAACGCCTCTTCCCGACTGACTGGCCGATCCTCTATGGCCAGTCGAATCAGGTCGCCCAACTCAGGCTCTTCCACCCTCTGCACTCGATCCAGGATGCTCGGAGTCTGGCTCTGGGCCATCACGACCGCTCCGAGGACCACCGGCAGACTCAGGCAAAAGGCACACAACAATATTTTGATCTGTTCAGTTCTCATTTTTCAATCTCCAAAAGATTGTGCAAGAATTTGATTTATACTCTCAGCCGACGGGTGCGGGCCCGATACACCCATAGGCTCTACACATTCTGTTTGATTCTCGATAGACCCGGCGGCGATCACTCGCAAGGTCTGGCTGTCTGCGATGAATGCATCAGCAGGCAGCAGCCTGCCTGCACGCTCGACGGCACGAGCCATACGGTCTTCCATCCCCAACTGCCTGAAAAGACGAGCAGCCTCCAACCACGCCACGAGTTCACTCGGCACATTTACACCATCGGGTTCGTCGGCCGCCAACGGCGGGACATCTATGCTCCCGGGCAACGTGCGTGGCACCGAAAGTTGACCGCCAAAGAATGCGACACCGGCGATCAGAACAGCGGCTGCCGCAATTCCCGCTCTTCGCCAGGCGGAACCTCGTCGCCGCACTCGAACGAACTCGGCCATCGAGTCGCGGAGCACCTGTTGCTTAAATGCTTCTCGCGGCGGCTCACCCGACAAATATTGCATTAGATGTGTATCTGCGTCTCTATCTTTCATATTATCACCTTACACAATACATTATTCCAAAGTTCTTATCAGTTCGTACTCACGGGCAAAACCGGCCCTTGCGCGCCGCAACAGAGATTCAATCGCCTCCACGGATGCACCGTTGTTTGCGGCAATCTCATTCATACTCAGTCCCCTGAGGTATTTTTCATCAAGCACAATGCGATAATGAGAGGGCAACCGGGCGAGGGCCTCATGCACCCGCAAATCAGAATCCCCAGGCGTGACCGCCTCGGAACGCCACTTCGCAGAGGACTCCTCGTGTCGCTTCCGCCGCTGCTCGCCGGTCCGTATCGCCATATGGCGGTTTCTCGCTACTCCGAACAGCCATGCCCGAAAGGTTGCTCGACTGGGATCGAAACGACGGATCCGCCGGGCTGCAGTGACGAAGACCTGCTGGGTCAATTCCTCGGCCAAGTCATGTCGGGCTCCCGTGAGCGCGACACAGAATCGGTAAACTGCATCAAAGTGCCGCTCGAATAACTGCCGCCATGCCTGCTCGCTGCCGTCCTGTGCGGCGTGTATCGCAAATGTCTCGGAATCCACGTCCATCAGTCGCTTACTCTGATATCGGCATACTATTGTCAATCACGTCTCTATAACTACTTCTCGCCCCGGCCGGCAAATCCGTTGCCGATGCCGGAAAAATCTTTGAAAATTCTATCATGGCAAGCCCGGACGTACACCGGCAAATTTACATCCGCATAGGTCACCGGTGGCTTGTCATGTTGGCGTGATACGGTCTGGCAAATTCCAAGGCCCAGCGTCAAGAGGCGTTTCAAACGGTGAGGAACAACGCGCAACACTGGAATCCAAGAACGACTTAGCTGCGCTGTATAAAGAGCAAGCTTGCTACAACGACGCAGGACAATTACTGCTCGAAGCAGTCGGAGGCCGATGTTTAAAACTGGGTGATAAGCATCCACACACGCCGGAGTCAATGAACAACCTAATCGAACTCTACAAATCTTGGGGTAAGCCCAAAAAAACTGACCAATGGCGGGTAAAGCTGCCTCGTGAGTTCGCCACGCAGGAATAACGATAGGCTTAAAAAAATGTCACGTTGCGGCCCGGTTGCTTGCGTAGACCAAAGTGGATTTATATTTCCCGGTTGTTATTTGCAAATCACGAGGTCATGTGGTAGCTGAATTCGAGCAATTTCGGCTCGACAAGCTTTCGGTAGTCGTCCATGCTCATCCGAATCGCTTTTTCGTGCGAGCCGGCCTGGAAAATAATATGGTCATCATTTTCCAGAGCCTTGTCCATAACCGTCGGCAAATCATATAAGTTTCCAAAGGGAGGCTCTGCTCCAAGCTCACAATCGTCAAATATCTTCCCGATTTCCTTTTCCTCTGCCAATTCGACTGATTTAGCGCCGAGTTGACTTTTCAACGCACCAAGATCAATTTTGGAACACGCAGAAAGTACACACATTATGTATTTGCCGTCGACTTTGACAATGACCGGCTTGGCCACATATTTGCCCGGCTCATGCTCAGTTGCAGCCATTTGTTGCGCTGTAAAAACGGGCGGGTGTTCGCTCACTTCGTAGTGAACCGCTGATTTGTCCAGAAATTCGATAACTCGCATATCAAACCTCCCAGAAAAGTGTTAGCAAAAGTTCTAAAAAAAAGGAGGCACAGGCAATTATAAAAAACTAATTGTAGGCCTGCCTCCTTGTTGCGATGTGCCTTTACGCACATTACCGCGGATAGTGCTATGGCGAAACCGCCTACCTGCACTCGCAACATGTATATTGTAAAAAGAAACTACTATGCATGTCAAGTAAATAGTTGCTGTAATATTTTTTAGCACGAATCTGGCAGTCTTTAAGGGGCATTGGAAAAAGCAATCTTGTCATTTGGCAAATAAAAATAGACAGTACAAAATGTTATAGCTCAGTTACACCTTTTAGTGAAAAGAATGCGGCGAGCATTATTTTGCAGGTAGGACAGTTGGGATTTTTATGAAGGCACCACAGTGTAAACTGCACCGTGGTGCCGTATTTTATAAATGTTAATGCTACTCGTACAGATAGGTAGCCTCTGTTTTTTCGACGGGACGAGTAAGCTGTTCAGAGGTCATAACAACTTTGAAGCGTACATCTCCCGGCTTTACAGCCTCGACGACCACGCGCCAGGCCGCCTTGTCCTGAGGAGCAAGACTGCCCAACGGGAAGAATCTCACAGTCGGACCTTCTTTTGAGCCGGCAGTCGCACCGGCCGACGAAACATATCGAACATTATCTTCTAAGATGCAGGCAATACGGATGTTCGTGGCCGCGGCTGAGCCTTGATTCGTCACCCTGATTACGTACGTCGCATGAGACCCTATTCTGACAGGGTCTTCGACGTCAACGACCTCCAGCAATACCGCAGGAATCCCTGTCACTTCGGTTCTCATGGAAGAGCTCACAGTCTCTGTACAGTAAGCATTTGCAGTTGCGCTATTTAGCAGCGTGCCCGCTTTAGTTGGTATGTATGATACGCGTACCTTTTTGGACTCGTTAGGTGCGAGAGTGCCGAACTCCCAAATTAATTTTGATCCGGAAAGTTTTGTCCCTGTACTTGCCTTTACTGAGGTTACTCCATCCGGAATGCTGTCTTCAACAACAGTATTTTTCGCCGGTACAGCTGACTTGTTGGTAACCGTTATTTCATATGTCAATGGACGACCGATGTACTGCTCTTCAGGGCCGGTTTTCTCGATTGTCAAAATGGGCAGGCCTACAATTGTTGTGGTTGCACCAGATTCGGTCCTAAGACCTGTTGTTGAGCTGGCCACTGCCTTGCTGGTGTATTGGCCTGTCTGCGTGGCCCGCAGTTCAGTTGAGAATTGACGCGACTGACCTGCCATCAGGGTCCCTGCGTCAAAAATAATTTCGCTTTTACCATTGGTTGTTCGTAATCCCGCAGGAAGGGTATCTACGATTTTGACGTTTTGTATGAAACCTGTTCCTGAGTTGGTCACTACGAATGTAATTGGAATCGGATCGCAAAGCTGAACCTCATCCGGCGCAGTCTTTGTCAACTTTAATTCGGGCTGGATAACTTCTACGTTGGAACAGGTTGGAATCACGGGCGTAATAACAGTTGTGCAGGATTTAATAGGTTCGATGTATGTAGCCGTCCCGGAAACTGAAAATTGTTTATTGGCTTTTGGTCCGAGTGATGGTATTTCCCAGATAAGCATTTTCTCATCTTCTTTAGCTGTGGGATTGGCATTAATAAACCTGAAATTGCCTGGAAGTTGTTCGGTTATGATAATATCAGTCAACGTCGTGTTTGTTAGATTTGAGACTTTGATTAAGTAGTTAAACGGCGTATTTAATCCAATTTCCTTTGGAGTGGTCTTGTCTAACTGCACTACTCCGCATTCTGCCCAGGGATATGTCCTTGAAACTATAGACGTCCCGGATTCACTTACAGATATTAGTCCCGGCCTGTTAACAAGGGCAGGCACACTTGTTATGGGGGCAGGCGCCGTTTGTACTGGAGCCAAAGCTGAAGATTCCCGAGTCCGGTTTCCATACAACTTCCCGGCATAGAGACCCGGTTCTGACAGACCGGTATCCCGGATGTCCAGTGCTGTCAAAACATCATCCTGAGGGCTAAGCTGATTCTCGCAACTAAGGGAGCCGGATAAACCGAATAATAGTAAAAGTAATGAGATATTCAAAAATTTTCTCATCATATATCTCCTTTATATCTTTCGGCACAACAAAGCAGGATGATTGTCCTGTGGATTTTTAATCCTCTCCTTTGCTGTTTCCATTCATAAGGTACAACTTTCGTGAATTTCAATTGTTATATCGGTACATGTTTTATCTAAGTTAACATAAAAAGCACAATAGCTTCTTGCCTATATTATAGCAATTCTTCATAAAAAGTAAAGTTTTAGTATCTTAATAATTTTCCGGCATATCTTGCATTAATGGGTTTAGCTGCAAGACCTATAATAATGGGAAATACTGGCCTAAAAAATGGCTCATTTTTATTCGCACAGGTTTTTTTCTTGATCCGGTTAATGAGCAGCTCCTCCAAACGATTTTTCTCTTCTTGCTCGCCGGCAGAGCAAAGAATACAGAACTCAGAATACTTGAGCCTGCCCTGAGCTTGTCGAAGGGCCAGAATTCGGACTTCCGCACGATCCAAATGGGATAGAAAGGATTCTGAAATTGGCTTTGATTGGCTTTGTTTTTTTGCCGCCTCCATCCATTAAAATCTCCATAAACCATTATTATTATTGACTTAACGTCATTACGCCATCCCGAAAATTGGCTTTGTTTTTTCAAATGACGCTCAGTAATATCTGCTTTGGGGGCTGTCATTCTGTACCCGTTCGGCTTGTTTGGGATTTCGGGCTTCGTCCCAGGGACTCCTTACGGAGTGCTTCGGATTTCCGGCCAAAGGCCGGCGATTGGCTTTGAATTGGCTTTGTTTTTTTCGAGCCATAAACGCGATTTATCTTCATAAATCCTTATTATTATTGAGTTAACATTCATTTGACTATCCGGCAAATTGGCTTTGTTTTTTCAAATTAGTATGTATTTTACTCACTAATTCGACTCTTTTTGACGTGCTTTCTGCGCCATTCGGCGTATTTTCGTGCATTTTGCTTGATTGAAAAGAATTTGGGCTTCGCTGGACATCATGAGCCCCCCGGATTAACGATCCTTCGGCTTCGCTCAGGACAGGCTTGCTATTGATGAATGTCGATTATCTACTCGACATACCACATACGAACCACATTATATCCAAAAACAGCCAGAAAAGCAAGGAAATTCCGCCTCTTTACTCCAAATTGTCCTTTATACGGCCCTTTTATTGCGACAAAGCAGCAAGGCTGACGCGGTCGACGGGATGGCTTGGTCCTGCCACAGGTGAGCACTGTCGAATGGATCAGACTCTCTAATGACAAAAAACCCGAACCCGGGCCGAAGGCCAGACAGGTTTGAATTTCAGATTTTAGTTATTTGAATTTATTTCGGTTATAGATATTACGCCTTAGGGTGTCCCTAAAGGTGTATTTAGGATTTCTGCGGGGCTGTTGGGATTATCCGAACAAATGAATCGATTATCGACGAGTTAAACCGGTTTATGTGAACAAGTCAAAGCTAAGGCGAATCAATTTTTCTCAAAATTCTTAAGACAATCCGCTAAATCTGCTTCACTTGTATCATCCTGACAACATTTCAACGTTTGCTTGCACGCAACAGCCTGCTTGTCGCAGAAATTATATAGTTGAAAAAGGTTTTGATATTTGTTCCTTAAAGCGTCTATTTCATCCTGAGAGTAATGCCTGGCTGGAGGACTGACCGACCTTTTATACGCTGGTGTCGAATTGCGCCGCTTATCTTTATCGAGAATTCTATCCCAGGCTTCTACGGTTTCAACGAGCATTTGTGCGGTTATCGCATTCAGTTCTCGTTCGATTTTATCAGCAGCTTCTTTATATTCCTTTGATGCTTTATCGTAGTATTTCACGGCCGGTTCAAGGTTTTCAATTATTTTTTCA
>Ga0307380_10003596_pt1 | contig 21333 bp, 58 predicted proteins | sample UN3MG_FD_202239 | JGI IMG/M metagenome (GOLD analysis project Ga0307380, IMG submission 202239) | Soil microbial communities from Risofladan, Vaasa, Finland - UN-3 | ecosystem: Environmental > Terrestrial > Soil > Coastal area > Acid sulfate soil | place: Finland: Risofladan, Vaasa | collected... | reverse complement strand
TAGCGAAGCCACCTATGACTTCTATGCCACATTTAGGGCACTTCCAGAGGTCGGCATCCCAAAGTTCGTAAGGTTCAATGTGAACGAATGTAGCATCTTTCCCCTGCACTCGTCCTCTTTCTACCATGTCCAAGACGCCGACTCCATTAGTTTCGGGTCGCATCTCGCAATGGCACTTAGCACATACTGGCCTGTGGTATCCGGCTCCTACGACTTGCTTACCTGTCTTTTCCATTGTTTACCTCCTTCTTTAGTCCTAGGACTTGTTCGTCTGTCATGTCTTCTAGGTCACTGATGCGTTTACTTCTTATGGTGTCGGCGGCGAGTCTGGCTAATAGCTCTTCAGGTATCTCTATGCTTAGCTTTTCGTCATCCTTATGGCTAATGTAGACACCATTGAAGCCGTCCCTTGTGAAAAGAACGTAGCCACCTTTTAAGTTATGTCCTGTCCAACCCATTTATTGTTTCTCCCTTTCGGTATTGATTCTGGAGGATAGTTCAATTCTTCCCCATGGGTCTCCTTTTATGTGGCTTGCACCACTTGCAAGGCAGAAATGGCCTAGACCTCTATCTGCATGGACTTCTACTACTTCGTCCTCTATTATGTATCCTAGTTTTGTGTCCTCAGGAAGTCTTTCTAGCCACTTCTTTAGGGCTTTTACTGTTATCGTGTTTTCCATTACTTACCTTCCTATTTTCTAACCAATTGTTATCAGCTCTTTTATTGCCTTGAGATAATAGACGTCTCTGTAGTGGTAAGCGTGGTCATAGCTGTTGCACCAAACCTCTGAATAGTTACCGGGTATTCCCTCTGGGGAATTAGCACCCAGAAATCCCACAGCAAATATTGCTAGGTGGACTGGATTGCCAGGACCAAAGGATACCTCTACTAGGTAATACGTATGTGCTTTCCACCCTTCTGGTGGTGATATTTTGTTAGGCGTTAACTCTAAACGATAATCGGGTTTCACTGTCTTCCTCCTTTACCTGTTCTCCCTATTAGTGTGCAATTACACCCGCGAACACATTCAGGCCTACTTGGGTGTCGATATGATAAAGCCTTATGTATTTTATTCCCTCTATCTCTCTGAGACAACTATGGTCAAACGTTCTTTCAGCATTGAAGTCAATGTCGGGGAATTTGCTTTTGGCTTCTACGCACTCTTTCTCGATACTGTCTAGTGTAGAATATCTACGTGTTTGGGGGTGAGGGCAACCGCAATGTCCATCAACCCTGATTACCTGTCCGAGAATGCTATATCGCTTACTACTTATAGGATACTTCATCTCGTGCATCCTTACGGCGATGTCGTAGGGCAGTCCCAGTCCATCGGGACAGGAAGCCACGTAGTAGTACCAAGCTCTCCAGAAAGTCCATCCTGACAGTCTGCCGGTGATGGAATATGGAACCTCACTCCGACTACCATCTGTATGTATGGCCCAGTTGGTATCAGTTTCGATACTCATACCCTTTTCTTTTTCGACGGGTATACCTGCTAGGTACAACTCCTCTTCGATGTGTTTGTCGGCGTCTTTGTTACCTGCTAAGTTAATCATTAAGCGTCCTCCTCATCTTTATGATACCTAATTATATGACAGCTGACAGAATTCGTTCAATCACATCATAGTAGGAACAAAAAGGGCACACCTTTCGATGTACCCTCTTCGTTGAAGGTGTGCACTCGCTCTTATACACGTTGCCGTGCACTCGTCCTTATACACACCCAAATAGCCCGACTACCAGCCTAGGCTATAACCGTCGCTAGGCTCTAGGACTTTGACGGCTCTCGCAGTCCGTTCGTCGGGCGTGTGTCTGAGCCTTCCACCCTAAATTATGAAGTGACCTCCGTGCAGCCTTTGTATGCACTACACATTCCGACTTCCCTCACTACTTGGGTCCTCGGCCCTTCTTCCATTGGAGTCGTAGATTCTGTTAACCTCCAACGCTGTCACTTCCCTCCTCGGCTCAGCTTTGGGTTGTCGAGTCTTGCTCTCGCATGTTTAATGGCCTTTAGCCGCATCTCGGGCAGAGCTGTATCCAACCCGTTGATTTCGGTGCCAGCTAGTAGGGTGCATACGGCTAATCGCCCTACGTTTGTTCCCGCTATATTGAACTATAGACATCTTAACTGTTCCAGCCAGCAAATTAGCATTCTATAGTTTTTCAGAGAGTCAGCCTCCTTTCGGATAGCTGGCATGTAGTGCTGGGGTCGGGCTTTACCTCTTAGTTCCATATACAATCGGACTTCTGCCGATACCTGCCTCTGGCTTGTTGGGGAAGTAAGAGACTTGGGATTAACTCTTAACGGCTCAACCCGCTCTTCACGGATGTCGTTGCTAAACGAGAGGTCTCAAGTCTTGGAAGTCTTCCACCCCAGCGTGTTTATTTAGTTGTTAAGGTACGCCTTCGCGCTTTCTCATGTAGCGCATTGCTATATCGTGGGAGATATCACCGTAGCTTTCGTCGTGATGGTGATGTCTCCAATGCATTTCCCAAAGCTCTTGCTTGGCTGTAATTGTTCCTCGTATCCACCTGATAATGGCTTTCATTACTATGCCCCTCTCTACATCACTGTATTGATTGGTGTTACTCCGGTGTTGTCACATATGTTAAGGTCACTTATAGGTAAGAAGTATTCGGGGGTCTTTAAGTTCCCCACTTTGCCCTTAGGCCATATCTGGAAGACATTCTTACCTAGTGAGTCGATACCGAAACTATCATAGTTGAGACTAATGGAGTCGTGCTTGCCTAAGTCATAAAATCCGAACTTTTGGGATACACCAATGGCCTGTATCCAAGGGTAACCTGAGCTATGTATGTTCTTACGGCCTCTGCTGATGATAAGAACAATGTAGAAGGTCCTACCCTTTCCGTCCTCAACCTTGCTGGGGTCGAACGTTTTGTATGTGGCTTGTATATCCCTGACTTCGGTTTTGGTTAGTCTCATCTCGCTTTTACTTCCTTCGGAGGAGTTGGTAGCTCGGCCTTCAACCACATACCCTCTGCACCTTCTACTTTGTACAAAAAGTGACCCTCAGTCATGCGTATCACCCCATTATGTATCTTATGTACCACAACCAGATGCATCTTAGGTTCTTCTGTATCTTTGAATGGCGACTTCTTAAAGCACCACCCATAGAACCAGTACATTCCGGTTTCTGTGGGCCATCCAGTTTGCCAGTTGTTCATTGTGCTTGCTCTTCCTGCCATTATTTGGATGGATAAAGCATTATCCTACCATAACTGGATATTCTATACACTGGACGTTTCGGTGCTTGGTAGATTAGTGCCTTATGTTTGATTACCGTGTTTGCTCTTCCCTCTATAATATATGTTATCATTATTGCTCCTCTTTGCTGGGCTCTATTTTGAGTGGGTAGTATTCACCCTTGATTCGGATGTCGGTAATGTTATGAAAGCCTTGCCAGTCTCCAACGATGTGGCTGATTATGAATACGCTTGGTATTGGCTTCCAGTAAGGCCACCCGTCATACATTCCAATGTGGGCTATATTTCCCCAACAACACCGTGGCCAACCACCATCGGTTGTTGCCTCATACTTGTCAGGTTCCGCTTCGAGCATTCGTAGGATAGTCATTGCTCGCTGGAAGTGTTCTTCGTGGGCTTTTTCTCCGTTGCACGCTGCTGGATAGACGTCCTTATAGAACTCTCTGAAGTCGAAGCTCCAGTCAATCGGACCTAGCAGTTCGCCTTCTCTAACCGTTATGGTTTTGGTTTTCACAACTGAATCCTACCCTTGGTAGCACCCTTCCGTGGCAGATACACGCCACTGCAACCTGTTGCAATTTCCAGAAAGCCCCAGTTAAGTCCAATCCTCCAGCCCTTGAGCATCTTTACAATGCCCCAAAATGTCTTGGTGTAGTATAGACTTCTATGCATGACATTCATTGTTAATACCTCAATACCTTTATGAGTTGGATTAAACCTAAGATTACTATTGTTACTACTGCCCACATATTACATCCTCACTTAATCGGTCTGGACAGTTCTAGTATCCTCTTGCATAGCTCCTTGAACTCATCGAACCTTACTACGGACTCGATGTATGTATCTTTGGTTTTGTGGTCGATGGCGATATCACGACCAAAGAGTTGCAGTCCTCGTCTTACTTCTCTCATCATATCTATGTTGTTCATTATCGTGTCCCTTGCTTGAGTAGATTGAAGCCTTCCCTTAGTAGCCACTCAGTCGCTGTTTCGTTTGGCTGTCTTCTTTTTAGGTACAAATCTACCCAGCCCATCGTCGTCTCCTTCGCTTATGTGTCTCCGTTTGTTTGAAGCTCCTCTACCACGACAAGGTGGAGACTTAGAGGAGAAAACTCACCCTGACCGTTATCTTCTGTATTGTTTAGGACTGAAAGAAAGTGTCGGGGTGAGTTTGTATTCGCTTCACTCTGTTTATGAGTGTGCCCGGCGCTATCTAGCTGACGCCGGCTTTTGCCATCATTTCGGCGTATTTGCCCGGGTCTTCGGCCTTTATCTTGGCGATGGCGGCGGTGAGAACCTTTCTCTCGGCCTGGCGCTTCAGTTGATATGCCTTCCGGTTGACTTTCGCCTTATCGGAGGTCATATACTTTTTGCGCATCTCCTTCTGCTTGAGCTCTTTCAGAATCTGTTCCTCGGTAGGAACGAACTCTACCTCTGCAGCTGCTCCACGTCTTTGGCTTGTCATTGTTTGCCACTCTCCTTATTTTATTTGGGTCATCGTCTGTCGGGTACTATCGCTTCCTCATTTACTCTCCTCTCTTCATAATACCTTATTATACGATGTTCGACCTTTGTTGTTCAAGACATCAGATTAGGATGCTTCGATGGTCACTGTTAGGGTCTCTGGGTTGCCAAGCTCTGCGACTCGGTCTTTGGTCAAGTAGATGGTAATGGGGTGGTCTTCTGAGTCTTCCTTGAACCGAACTGTTCCCGGCGTGACCTTGTCTTTGGTTAGTGTTAACTTCATAACTATGTCTCCTTTTCGTGTTTAGTTTGTTTTCTCTGTTAGTCTGGGAATGCGCTGAAATCGGGCACAATGTTGAACTCCTGTACACTGATGGGAGGTAGGAGTTCTTCGACCGGGCTCATCATCTCTGCTCCGGCTTTGACTTCGATTGGCTCGGGTTCCGAAACTACTTCTGGTTCTGCTGGCCTGTCAGTTTCCAGTACTAGCCCGTCTTCGGGTTCGAGTTCTGACTCGGATTCCGGCGTTTCGGTCTCTATTGCGGGTTCTGAAGTTTCTTCCTGTGTGATTTCGTCGTCTGCCATTTATGTCTCCTTTCTTCTATAATGACTTATAATATAATGTATCGTTTATTCGTTGAACGGACATCAGCCTATGAATTATTTTGGTCGCTTTCCGTTGAGTAGCGACTCAATACGATTGCAAGTTTCGAGGTCATATTCTTGACCTACTAAGTTGAATGCGCACTTGTTTAGTTGAATCTCGTCTAGAAGTGACTGCTTTTGCTCGTCTGATAACGAGCGGATTGTTTTGTGAATGTCTCGGATATTGTAACGCGTGTGATTAGTAATTGAATTAGTGTCGTCGATACTCATTTTTCTGACTCCTTTGCTATGATGACTCTATTATATGGAAGTGTGTCTCAAATTGAAAGGACATCAGAATAAACTAATTTAAGTCTTGGCAAAGAGGGCAGATACATTTTTCTACTTCCGTGACTTCTTCGTTTCTCTCAGTAAACTTAGAATGTCGTCTCTTTAAGACATCCAGCGCGGTTTCGCCGTCTAGCGATTCGAAATAGAGATGAACATTCCCAAAGTAATCTTTAGTGTGAATGTAGAAGCTCTGTGTGTGGTGTTGACGAATAAACTCGTCTGCATTGAATGTAGTATGAAGTGGAGAGTAGCGAATGATTGGACGTTCAGGAGGGTGTTCCAGTTCGTGAAGAGCTTGTGCTTGTAGTTCTACGAAGCGTTCTGGGTTTTGTTCCTTGAAGCGTTTTATAGCCTCGTCCATTCGTTGGCGCATTACTGCCTTGGACTGGTTGTAGGCCTTACTATAAGACTGACTATTCATTGATGAGCTCCTTACACGCTCGTATTAACAGGTTTTGTCGTCGGAGTTCGGTAAGGATTTTATCACGATTTTTTAGGTAATGTTCGTGGAACTTTATTTGTATGGCTTCTTTGTGCTCTACTGCCGGGTAGAGGTTTTTGCGTAGTCGTTCTTTCTTTGAGGGGCAGTGACTGCGTTTAAGGATTTTGAGTGCTAGTTCCTTTGCTGACTTGCCTGTTAGCTGCCATTGGTAGTTGTTTTCGTGTGGTCCTACGCTGCCGCCGAACGTATTAGCAATTATGTCTAGTATTTCTCGGTCCTTTTGTGACATTGACAAAAGTAGGGTGCCAGTGTATGCCGACGAGCCTTCTGCATCCCAAAAGCCTACAAGTCCCATTGTATTGATTGGATGCTGGGTCGTATGTGGAAGGTTGTACATGGTATTTAGATTGTTAAGCTTATCTAGGAACTGTTTGCCTACAACATGGCGCGAGAATATTCCGAGCAACGGAATGCAGTTACGTCCATTTGTTGGTAGAGTCCAACCCCTTTTGCTATTTGGGCTAATGCGATTGTTGGAACCTATGAGGTTGTGAATGTATTCGAGTACGTGTCTTTCGGACTGTGAGAAGGTTATCCTTGGATAAAGACCGGAGTATGCTTTATTAACATATAAAGACCCATCGCCTTCGCAGAATAGTGTTACGTATGCCTCTTCGCTATCAGTTAAGTTTGGCATACTGTCTACCTTCGTATTCCTTAAGTGCTTTTTGTATTGCAGTGACACTTTCAAGGCCAAGCTGGTGGATTTTCATTAGTTCTTCTGTTGACATGTCTACCAGATTGTCTATTGTTATCTGGTTACGATAAAGCGCGTTGAATGCTCTGGGAGGAAGGTTAAGTCCTTTTAACTCCTCCGCTTCTATATCATAAGGTCTTTCAGATTTTGTGGAATCAGCAGTAAGTAAGTTCTTCTGTACAAGCCACTGGGGAAAGTCTGGGTACTCTAGCAGATTGACTGTCTCTTTCAAGTAGCGTTCAAATGCGATAGCTTCTGGCAGAGACATATATTTCATTAGGTTTGCTCTACCAAGCTTGCGGTCGCAAGTAGCACAAACATGTCCGAAGTGCTTACCGTTCTTATTGTCCCAGCTCATTAAGAAGTGAGCTTCTCGTTCACATCCAGGGAATTCACATATTTTCATCATACCTAATTATACGATGGTGAGTCATAGTTCGGCTAGGACATCATAATAAAGATTTTTGGGTTAGTGTTGTTGTGCTCGTCTTATCAACTCGCGGGCTTGCTCATCTGTTAACTTCAGTTCATACTCTTCAGCCTGTGTCTTAACGTTGTCAACTGTTGGTAGTCTGTTTTGAGAATCTATGTATTCTCTGATGTCTTGAACAAGCGCAGCACGTTCATCTGCGGCCAATATCTCTTCTGTAGTAACAGCCTTAGGTCTTTCTAGATGCGCTGCTCTGGCGATTGCTAGTGACTCTTTTAGTCGTTGATTGTATTCTCGCCTGCGCTGCTTGTATTTGTCGGATTTAAGGTATCGTTCTCTGGCAGTCTTGCCTTTGTCGCTTTGCTCATATTTCTTTTCTGCTTCCTTACCCTTGTCGGTCTGACGATATCGCTTGACTGCCTCACGTTGTGCTTGGTCTGTTAGGAATGCACCGTAAAGACATCTCTCACAGATCCACTTTCTCAGTTTACGAGAGTAAGTCATAGGCTCTTCGCATGTGGGACATAAATGTTCTTGTTTAGTCTTCGGCATCGCTTCCTCCATGTTTAGCTTCCACATAAATGTCAAAAGCCTCTCCTAGGATGCTTTCGGCCTCTAAAGAATATGTTAGACTCTTGGTCAGAATGATTCCTTCTTTGATGTAGCGACGAATGCTGTTGGCCAGTTGTTTAGCTCTTGATTGTGCTGTTTCGTCGTAGGCATCTGACACAGACATATGGTCAAGTATGCCTGCGATTGCCTCGGCTTGTATGACACTTCTAAATCCACTGGGATTTCCTTCGTAGGTCATGTTAGTCTTCTCCTTCTAAAGCTTTCCAATAGGTTAGGTAGTCCTTAATAGGTTGAAGTTCGGTAACGTATGGTGTGCCCGATTCGAGTTCTACAAGATGCTGTACAAGTTCTTTCCAGGTTCTTACACCGTAGTCGGTTATGTGGTCTCCTGAATGAAATGCCTCGTCGACGTACTCGGCGACTTTTCTCTGCTTCACTTCTGGCAGTACTTTTAGGATGTCTGCGTACTGCTCTGATGGATACACCGAGACTTCTTTGTCCTTCATTATGGCCTCCTATTCTTCGAATTCGATAATTTTACCACCATCAAACCCAGGCTCCATAGCTCTCCGGACTTTTTCTTTGGTGGTATTGTAGATGAGTAGTGCATTGAGTTTTGGTAAGTATTCGACTTCGAAGCCTTTCTCAGCAAGCTGGTCTACAATTACCGATGTCCATCCCATCATTCCTAATAGTATGCAGTGTGTGTTCATCGTTTTGTCCCCCTCCTTTTCGTTGGTGGTAGAAATACAGTATCGAAGGCTTTCTGCGCATTCTTTATATGCACATTCGCTTTAGCCTTCACTCTTTGTATCTTCCTGTTTACTTTCTTAATGTCTTCAGTTATCTTTGTTACGAATTGTTTGTCTGTCATGGTCTCCTCCATAAAAGCCATTTGCTATCCTTCCAGTGTCTCAGGTAGTAGTAACCTCGATATAAGTCGCCCATTATATGAAAAAAGTAATGGTTAGGCGAGTGAGATATCATTACTAATTCTCCCTCGTCTAGTACTTCAGTTTCACCTGCTCCATACTGACCCTTCGGTATAGTGCCAGTAAAGCGTGCTCCCTCGGAGCTGTGCTCGGCAGTTCTTATTGCTAGTACGCGAACATTCACTCTGGTTGGCATTAGTTTTGGAATTGCCCAGCTTAGAAATACACCGTTTGTCCCCAAGTGGAGGTCGTCGTGCAATCCAGCCCTTAATGCATGGTGTCTACGTACGACGAATTCATTCATATTCGTGTCCTTTCCGCAATAGCTCTTGAACGAGCCAGCACAGCGTCGACCTCTGGTTGGATGTTGGTAAGTGAGACGAATTCTTCAAACACTACTGGGTCGATTTCTTTCTTTAGTGCTCTTACTACTAAGTTCCTCACATATGCTTGTCTCGCAGCTCCTTTAGGTGGCATGTCTGTGATTAGTTCGTGTGCCAAGCGTCGAGTATCTGCACGTTCTGCTTTACGTTCTAATGTTGAGCCTTCAACTTGCATTTCGGTTATAAAGGGTTTGGTTTTCTTAGTCATTCTTTATTCCATGATTTGGAGTTCCTGTGTCCAGTAGAAGCCTCTACCCCCTCCGGCATGTCTAAAGAACTGTTCTCCGTCTTGGTAGAGTTCTTCCAAGTGGTCGTCGTCTACTACGTGTCCGATCAGGTTAGCACTCTCCGGCAAGTCGCCGTCGGAGAGAATCTGGAACTTAATCCATCGACCATTTAGGAACCACGATATGTAGGGCCCGACTTCCATCTGGTAGCGTCGTGACGGTGTGGAATATCTTTGTGTCATTTGTCTTATTCTCCTTTAATCTATCTGAGCGAATATTCCCGCTAATTCTCTTTCATCCGCCATGTCGTTGAAGATGTTGAGAACTGTATCGATGTCTCCTGCGTCTACAAAGATAAGTGCGTAGTCATCATACATACTGTATGTAGAGAAGTAACCTTCGTGTTTAAGGCGTCGTATTGTACCGTAGACTGCGCCGGCTTCTTCGTCTGTGGTAAATGATACTGAGATTGTCTTATTCATTTATACCTCCGAAACATAATTGCCATCTACGAGGGCGCGGAAGTATCCCGCAGCGAAGGATTGACTCCAACCGGTAACTTTGGTAATAGCTTCGATGGCTTGTTCCTGTGTGAACTCCTCTGTCCCATAGACTTGGTCGATGGCGTTGAATGCTTCTGCTGCGAGTGACCCTGAACTCTTCGGTTCTTCTGCTAGTATGTACATTTTACCTCCTTTTTATCTTCTCAATGGTGTTGTGTCCTTGCTCCTTCGCCGTATCCTTGCTACATCTATAACCGGGCCTCCTCGGTAAGGCGGACTGCTGAGTTCTGTGTCAAATATTTCAAAGACCTCGCTTATTGAGCTAGGAACGTTCGTTGACTCACTAACTTCTGCTGTGAATGTAGTTCCTAATCTCTTTTCACCCAGAAGTTCAAAACCCGCTTCCTCCGCTGTACGTCGGAGAAGCGAAATTGGTATCGGTCTTGAGAATGTTATACGATATAGTTCAATCATTTATTTCTACTCCCAAGGGAACTTCGCCTCCCTGCACCTCTACTAATTCTACCTCTATATCAAATTCCCGCTTAGGTACTATCTGGCCAATTCTGAATTCAGAGTCAGATGGTCTAGTGACTTTAACAAACTTTTCTCCTCTCCTATGTAGAACCTTATCAGTACCCTCTACTACATAGATGGGTTCTGTAGCAGTGTCTACAATAAGGCCTTGCACCTTTAGTCTGTTCCAATCTTTCCTCAGGATAGAATGCTGTTCTATTAGGAACTTCGGACTCTTCTCTATTTCCAACAATAAATACTTCTGCCTCATCTTAACAGATGAGTAGTGAGGTCTGGGTGGCCAATAGTCTCTCAAGGTCTCTAGTTTAGCTAGGCCCTTTTCTGTTAGCTGTGCCATTTCGTATTTGCCTCCTTCTTATTACCACCTATCTCGAAAATGTACTACGACACTGTCTTCGCGGTCTTCGATATCACCAACTTCGAAGTACTCAAAGAGTAAGTGTTCAATCTCTTCGGCTGCTAGCCACAAATCGCGGCCTTTGACGATAATCATCGGTCTCTGATACTTCGCGCTCATTTCAAGCTCAGCAGTGGCGTCGTACTGTAGTTCTTCAATTGCAGACCGAAGACGTTCGAACAGCTTGCGGTTGTACTGTCTGGAATCCAGATACCCACTGATTGTTGCTTTCATTACACTCTCCCCTTATAAAGGTTCCCAAACACCATTACGTAGGTACCTTATTTCGGTACATCCGAACGCTACGCCGTACTCATCGAGAGGTTCGAAAGAACTATCACTGTCTGAGCGTCCTTCGAAGTAGAGTATTCCATCATCGTCGTAGAGCTGAAACTTATGATGGAGCTCTCGACCGTCGTAATCCATGCTTGTGACGTTCAGTGCTCTACTTTCTAGGTGGTCATAGTTTATGATGAACATGGTTTACCTCCTATCTCTCTTCTTCAGGTATTGCACCTTTACCGACGTCTATGCTAAGTGCATGCGCATACCATCCCTGTTCCTCGAACATGTTAGCAACGTCTTCTGGATAGGCCCAGAAGGAAAAGGTGTTCAAAGGGCCTCCCATATGATTCCACCAAAAATCCTTTTGGCCTCTAGCCCAAGTTCCAAACTTGGTAAAATCCTCTTTGGAATGAGTCCAGCTGGACATACGTACTGTATAGTGATAACGTCGCTCCGTCATTATGACCTCCTTACCTTACTCTCTCGAAATAGTGTGTGCCATATATGTCTAGGATATCTTCTAGGCTCTTGCCTTCGAGGCTGTCCTTCAGCTGCTTCGCGTCGGCTTTATAATAGCAAGGCCTTTGCCACAGTTCGCCAGTAAGTGAGTCCTCAATGGCAATGACCCAACCCTTCCAACCTACCTTTTGATATGGGTGTATTGATATGGTAGCTTTCACTGAATGGCTCTCCCTAGTCTTTACTTGTCATACTCTCGGCTTCCATCCAAATATCGATACAGGCTTTTGCGTAATCATTAGGTGTTAGGAGTCCTTTACGATACTGAGTAGCACGGGTTCTCTGAAGTTCGAGTGCTTTCTTAATGACTTGCTGTCTTCTAGGTGAGTTGGCTAGTGTTGAAGCTTCAATATACTCGCTGTAGGTTGGAACGTTACTCATCGTGTCCTCCTTTATTGATTGTATTCAATTATATCACGGACGACCTTGATTTCGTAAGGACATCAGAACAGGATTTAATCCTTGCAATTTTATGGTATCCAATGGTCATCGTCTGAATGCACGGAGCGTATTTGGAACTCACCGAACATTGCCTCGCCTTCTTCGTCAAAGTATTCCTCGAATTCTTTGTAGGACATATTACCAACTGCGAAGCCGAGCTTACCTGTGGCACTCTTTAGAGCGTTGTATAGCTTTGGACCAACAATTTCCCACCTACGGCCGTTGACGCGATAAATCAATGTTGTAGGCATTCCCGAAATTTGGTAGATGATAGTAAAAATCCACATGGCTTATCTCCTTACTGGCCTTCCTTTGTATCCTACTATTCTAATAGCTCTCTTTTCCTTAAGAGCTACGATGGCAGGATCTGTTCCACTATTTACTGCCTGGTGCCTTAGCCATATAATATTGGAAATGGCCTCCTCATCCCCAGGATTTATTACGAGAGCATAGTAGTCTGCAACCAATTCATTCCCTAGGTCTATAAGTTTGATACTGCCTAATTTTCCATATCCATAAGACAGGGGAACAGAATGTCTGGAGTGCCCTAATTCGTGTGCTAGTACATGCTTTCTGTGTATCCTACTAGGACTATGCCTAACTACAACCTCTCTAGACACAGGATCATAGAACCCCTCTGTACTCTCCTCTTCCATAGTTCTTTCCTCACTGGGGGTTGGTCTTCTAATACTTAGGCCCTCTTTGGGTATTATCATTTTGTCTCTTTTAACCTTGATGAAGACCGCTCTCGACATAGTGCATGAAGTCGTCCCCGTGGTACTCCCAAAAGGTATCTACAGCTTCCTCAAAGGCATCATATGCTTCGCCGTAAGTTGGATAATTAGCTATACCCCCAGGTCGCTGTGCGGCAGTCCAGCCTAAGTTGTAAGTGCCGTCACCTTTACGTTTGATATACATACCATATTCCTTGAGTCGCTCGGCTTTACTTTGTGCCATTGTGTTTACCTCCCTATTTCGGTACCTCATCTGTCTCAACTGTCAGATTACGTCTTGATAGTATACTCCTACTTACCAGACTACTTATAGCCTTAGCAGTTTCTGCTTGCGAATAGCCCCCATTACGTGCTATGCGGATGGCTCCTTTTTGTGAGGCAGCACCTTGGTCATTTATGTAGTCGAAGATAATTCCTTCTACTTCCGTTAGCTCAGGAAAGACGCCTGGCGCTGTAGCTGTTTCATTGACTTCGTAGAACATTATTACAGGCATTATTGTGACTCCCTCATTGATTGTATTACTTCTTTTGTCATATCCTTAGAGACGATTGCCTCTATCATCTTCTCTTTACGTCTTCATTACTTCTGGGTGCTCTCTTATGTACTCGCGGATGGCCTTCGCTTCTTGTAGCTTTCTTGCGTTGTAGGTGTGTCTTTGGTCTTTATGGGTAGCATAGCGCTCTTTTTCGTAATTCAGGCGCTTTTGACGAAGTGTGATTGCTTTTGTAGCTTCGTCGCTATTTGTAGGTGTTATGTTACCAGTTAACACGAGGTTTTTGCGAAGGCGTTCTGCTTTGACTCGGCAGAAGGGGTATTTTAGAAATTCTTGTGCGAGGGTAACAGAGTCTTTGGAGTTTGGTGTCCATTGGTATCCAGCACCGCTTCGCCATTTTGCAGGATAAACGCCACCGCCGAATACTTGCTTGATTCTGTTTAGTACGTCTGGGTCTTTTTGTACGAAGGTTAGATGTAGATAGGAACCACTGCTACCGGATGTCCCGTCGGCGTACCAAAAACCTGCAAGCCAAGTTATTGTTGGAGTGTGTGGTGCCACATCTTTGAGGTTTATCTTCTCGAGAAGAGCATTGAGTCTGGCAGTGAAGGTAATACTAACGACGTACTTAGAGAACATCTCTATTACAGGTTTGGCATATCTTCCCGAGTACCATAACTGCCATGCAGTCACATTGTCGCTAAAGGTTCCGTTCGGCATAAGGCTATTTATATGGTCGAGTATGTCACGTTCTTTTTGAGAGAGACATACTTTTAGAGTGAGCCAGGGTCCGTCCTGACCAATGTATCCGTCTCCCTCTGCAAAGCCTGTAATGAACTGCTCAAGCTCTGTATCCATTTACTCTGACCTCATTCTATCGACGACCTTACTTGTGATTATACGTTCAATCATTTGTTCCTTAGCTCTGACGACGTCGTGTACGTGCTGTTCTACGGTTTGTTGGCAAAATAAGTCCACAATTAGGACGTTCTTGGTAGTTTCCAAACCCTTGTCGACTCTTCCGTACACCCTATCTTCGCACTGTTCGATTGTTGCAGGCGTCCAAGCCAAATCACAGAACACTACAGTGTCTGCCGCGGTTAGCGTTAGGCCCTCACCAGCGGCACCTATCGTACCTACTAATACCTTTACATCTGCATCGTTCTGAAAATCGAGCTCTGCTCTTAGTCTCTCGTTGCTTGGAATCTTTCCAGTGATAGTTCGGTAAGGTATCTTCTTTTCTTTGAGTACCGAACATAAAATGCTTGCATACCTTTCGAAGTATGTGAACACAACCAACTTGCCGCTTGTCTCGTCGATGACATCAAGTAAGGCGAGTGTTTTGTTACTTGGTGTACTTACTCGAGGGGATTCTGGTAATAGCGTGTTCGCATCACAGCATATTTGTCTTAATCTCGTTAATTGTGCAATCGCAGCAGGAGCAGTAATTTCTACTCCACTATCTAGAAGGGCGAAGTACTCTGCTTTCATGGTATCGTACTGAACACGTTCCGGACCTAGCTCGATTGGAACTATTCTGTATTGTTTAGGTGGTAGGTCTTTCATTACCTCATTCTTTTCCCGCCTTATCATGTAGTGACTAAGGAGATTCCTTAGCGCATCTTCGTTCTTGGTGCCAGGGAGTATTCGCTTGATGAGTCTTGGTCGCGGTCGGGAACTGCCCTTTGGTTTCATCCAGATTTCTTCTTCTTCTACAACACAGAACCAGTCACGCCACATATGCCAGTTGCGGTACTCTCTGGGGTTCATCATTCTGAATAATGGATAAAGGTCCAAGGGAGTGTTGCGTATAGGTGTGCCGGTCATAAATAATAACCGTGGTACTCCAGGTACGATTAGATAGGCGTTACGTGTTCTTTTAGCGTCGTGATTCTTGAGGGCATGTGCTTCATCCCAAATTATCATGTCCCACTTAACATCGAAGAGTAGATTGCGATACTTCTCTATAGATATTAGGTCGTAGTTTACGACCACAAAACGTGGTGCGCTTAAATCTAAACCAGCCAATTTATGTTCGTACTGGTTATTCTCATGCGGTGTAAGAGCACCCTCTCCGAGCCATTGGTCAAGCATCCAGAACCATGACGATACCATGGTTTTCTTGCATACGATGAGGTTGTGACGTGTTTGCAGTTTGTCTGCCACAGCCATTGCCTCTATTGACTTACCAAGGCCCATCACACTTCCAACAATACAGCGTGGGTGCTGAATAATCCACTCAACATCTTCTCGCTGATAAGGATAAAGAAGGTTTTGGATTGGCGAAGGGTTAGCGACTATTTGTGTTGCTTCTTTGATGTTCATTACTTGACGTGGCCTTCTGTCTCATATACTCCTCGGAAGTAAGCCTCTACACACGCTTTGGCATCTTCAAAGGTGTCAGCTGTGTCGCTGAGTCGATGTTTTGGCTTCCTCTTAGAGTCATGGGTGAAAACGCTCCAATCGAACTTGCCGTTGTATGGAACTATTATGCCTCGACCCAGTTTACCGAAGTTTTTTCTGTACGCCGGTATAGAGGTATGAGGTGATGTGGCGAGTTTGAATTCTGTCCACTTAGTATTCATTCGTTTGTCTCCTTTTCTTTTAGTCGGTAATACCTACGACGAAGTCGGCCTTCCTTTTTAACAACGTCAGGGTCTTCCCAACGACTATATAGTGACCTTTGTCTCTCGAGTTCGTAGAGAGCACGGTATAGTGTACCATAACCAATTAAGTAACGTGCTTCCGCTGATTCCTTAATCTCCATTGCGATTTGGAAACCTGTGAACTCGTTGATGCTACGACTACGAAGTCGGGTAGCAGCTTCGAGAATTTTTTGTGTCGTTTCAGTTAGTTTGTTCATAACCTCAAACCCTCAAGGAAATCAATGTGTCGCTTTAGGTTCTCTAAAGCATCAGGTTCGTAGAACAGCTCAGTACTTTCGAAGGCCTTTACGGCATAGCAACCACCATGGATTCCTTTTATCTGAGTTATTGTCCATCCTTTATATTCTGGAGGTTGAACACTAAATAAGTCTGTTAGTTTGCTCATTCGCCTGCAGAGCTCCTTAACATGTAGTATAGAGTTGCGTCTATACGTCTCGACATAGCTGGACTGAGCTTTTCACGAGCCACTATGTGCGACCAAGTGTCAATTGCTTTCTGCCGGTCTAGGTCGGGGTTGCCTCGCAATGTATTTATAGTAGTTCGAATTAGGTCTTCCATGGAACCTGCCTTGTGGGTTAGAATGTATTCCCAACCTTCTATTATTTCTTCCTTACTTGGTAGATTGTACATATCGTTCTTACTCCTCACTATATAGGTAATCCCTACCTCGTATCGTCATCCATATTTTCATGGGTTCTCCAAAGTCCAATCCAATTAGACCGTCTCGTAAGAGGGTTTGTAGTATTTTGGTGTTAGCTCTGGCATACCTTGAGAGGTCGCCTACGACGTCATCAATATCTTTGGTAGGTACAGCTGCAACCTTGTATACTGCATTGCGGTCCTGAAGTGCTTGCAGTACGTTCATTCTCGCTCTCTCAACGTGTTTTGAATACATTATGGACCTCCCCTTTAATGTGTATTATACATATCCCAGAAAGGTTTTGGGTCATAATTGTTTACGACTCGTTTACCGAAGTGCTCTCGGAACTTGTAGGTAAGTGCGACACTACTTAATGTCATACCGGTTCCTTTACGGCCTTCAACCATTGCGAAGTGTCTTGGTCTTATCTGTTTGTAGAGATAATAGAAGAGTCTAGGAAGACGCAGCATGCTATCTACCTCTGATATTCTTTCCAGAACACATTGAGCACCGACTGGGCTATTCTTTATATGTTCAACGCCTAGGGAGTTAGTCAGAGACTCTCTTTCACGTATTAGACCTTCCTGCCAGAGCTGAAAGTCTTTATCGTCTGAGTTGGTTTCGTTGGTCATAACTTTACATACACTCCATTACACAATCTATTAAGCCACTCAGCCCCGACGACTGTTGGATGCTTATGATACTGTTCCCCACAAACCGGACATAGACAATCTCCGCTCGCACGAGTAAAGGTCTCCAGGGCCTGAGTATTAAGTTCTTCACTGGTAAACGGTGTCTTAGTTAGTTCACTCATGGTCTCTATCTCACACACTTTTCGGGTTTACATTCTAGTACGTACGGGCCTTCCTCGAACTCTGGATTATTACTCATAATCCCCCCATGCATCAACTTCTCCATATTCATTGGCATGTCTTAGTGCCCATGCCTTTGACTTGAGTGTGATGTACTTACTGCTTATCCTTTGAGTAGTTATAAAATGACTCTCGTCTTCTCCAGGTATTAGTTTGACTTCGTAAGGGATAGCTACCTCATAGATGTGAGGACCAAACGATGCAGCAAAGTTTGGGTCTTCGGCTAGGTAGGATCCTTCTCGCAGCCCTACTCTATGTAAGTCGTTTCTAGTTGAGCCGTGGTATAACTTTCTCACTTCTAATGGAACGTTATTCATCTCTCTCTTAGAATACTTCACGTATGAGGTCAAATAGACTGTTCTGTTCACCAAAGTCCGTTGGCATGCCCTTTCGAATGAAGTTGTCGATGAGTCTGATATAGTATCCCTGACTATAGCCAGTAACGTCCTCAATTTCGGGATGGTCTCTTACGAACCTTCTAAGGGTCTTACCGAATTCAAACCTTTCTTGTGTTGACAGCTTTGCCATTATTATTGTCCTCCCTTTATTTTTCTCTCCACGCAGCTATAACCATTTTACCGTTCTGCGATAGCCAAGTTGTTGCATCTGGTACTATCTGATTAACGATGGACTGACCTTCCTGGGCGTCTTCCTCTGAGTTCGTGTGTATCTCAAACTTGTGGCGCTTAGGTCCTGTACTATAACGTGGATAATCAGTAAAGTATCGGAACCAACCACGTTCTACTTCAGATTGTGGGTAGGGGACGTCGGGCGGCTCTCCGGTAGCCTTCCATGCTCTCCTGTAACGGGCGCAAAGAGCGTGCTTATTCGTGAAACCTGCTTCTGTGAGTGCTTGACTTAGTAGTGCCGTTTTACTTTTCATAGTTAGAGCCTCCTTTTAATTAGAGAGTGCCTTAATGATGGTCTCGTTAAGTACTTCTTGCACGTCTGTAGGTAATTGCTCCCAAATAGCCTCCAGAGGTGTCCCAGGACTCTCGTAGGCTGTAGGCGCATGTAACATTAAATACTTCTCTACTCTTGGGCGCGCGTGAGATGTTAGAGGTAGTGTCTCGATAGCTTCGTCTACGTTGTATGTTAGTAACGCTCGATGTGGTAGTAAGTAGCCCATTTTAACAACCTCCTCTTATCGTGTTTCTTTGATATAGCCAGCAGCTAATAACTGTTCGAATTCCCACTTGGCATATTCTCTATCTTCAGACATGTCTGTTACGAAGTCTATGGCTTCCTTCTCGGTAAACTCTTTGCTACCAAAGAACTTCTGAAGAGCTCTGGCTGTAGGGTCGTCTTCCGAAGAGAATTCTGCGTCTACTATGTACTTCATGCTTACACTCCCTTTTCTAACATCTCAACTATTTTGTCGGCACCACCGAGTTCGAAGACATTGATGCGAAAGAGCTTGTACTTCTCTACAGCGTCTTTATCTCCCCAGCTAATATGAAGTAGGTGGAAGATTGGACGATGGTCGCCTCGGCGCTGGACTATGTAGTTGTCTTCATTGATTTCGCCCACAAGCCGATAACCAAGGTTTCGTATTAACTCTCCAATAGGTTGTGACTTACCGAGCCATCGTTTGCTGGTGTATGCTACTTGCTTAGCCATTTGTCTTACCTCCTTCCGATTTTATCCCTCTCTACCCATAGTGGACTGGTATAATTCAGGATAATCGTCTTGAAATCTTCTTACTACCATAGCAGGTCTAGGATCGCTCTTACCTGTAGCTTTTTCGAGAAATCTGTATACCTTATCTAGCTCGTCTGGATGGTCTATAAATAATTTATCTTGTATATCTTCAAATTCAGCAAGTCTTTGTGGTCGTTCTTGGGAATATCTTGACTTATTTGTACCACCAACCTCAGTAGGCCTAACTTGCATAACCTTCCTAGCAGCTTGTTGCGCTTGACTCATCATCCAGTCTGAACGATACTTGGCTACAATGTCTCGGGTGTATTTGGCTGGAGAGAGTTCAGCCTCTTTACCTTTAGACTGTAGGTCTTCAACCACAGCTATTGCAGTATTAACTGCATCCTCTGGGTCGTCTGTATAATAAGAGTCTCTCGAGTCACTGTCTGTAACAGTGTACTCACCTGTAGACCACTTCTTATTTACACTAACGGTAATCATGTTTGTCTCACCTCCTTGCATATGTCTTTTGGATATCGTATGTAAGTGTCTCTGCCATTAACTCTAGTTGTTTGGCATCGGACTCGTTAAGTTCGTACTCGTCTTGGAGGCGTTTCACAATCTCACTGCGTGGATGACCTGTGTTCCATAACTCGACTGCAGTGGATATAAGCTCTTCAAGCCTGTCGAATTCAACGCTCATCTTTTATGTTCCTCCTTAGTGGACTTACTTAGTGGATGACTTCCGGCTTCAATCTGAACTGATGCATTACTGCACCCATTACTGCGCCTGTAAGAGTAGCCGTTGCACCTACGGACTCGATGAATAAGGTGTTGGTCTCAGAATTGTAGGCGCCTACGAGTTGGTCTTCTACTAGAACATCGTACTCCTCAGGGTATTCAATAGACTGCTTAAATGTCACCTCTACATTTTGTATGTAAATCTTTCGTGTCATCTCTATTCCTCCGTCTTTACTCTTGTTAGTATTGTCTCTTTGATACCCAGAAACTCTTTGTGTGCTTTCACTGTCACTTTACCACATGTTAAATTGTCTACTCCAGCATCAAATGGAGTCCTTTGACTACCCGCTCTAACTCGCTAAAGTCGAATTTCACTATTAAGACACGCCCATAACGCTTTTCGCGCGGAATGAAGACTTTTTCTTTGGAGTACGTTGTCCACTCAATACCTGCTGCATTGAGTAAGTTAGACACGTCCATCATGTCTTTGTAGTTTGTTATCTCTAAGACTGCCTTATCACCCACTCTTACTATTGTTACAAGAGAACCACGCTTAGTTCGCTTTACTAGGCGATACTTCTCTTCTGGCGGAATGTACTTAGTAGTATTACTCAACTCTGTGTCCCTCTTTCTGTCTCTCAATACGAATGTACTCCTTTAACCGTTCTCTCATTCGCTCGTGAATCTCGTCAAGCTCCTTGCCTTCGAAGACTGTTTTCTTCGGTAAGGGGAATGTCGATGGGTCTTTGAGTTTATGGAATTTTATTTTCATTCAGGCCTTCCAATGTATCCCATCCAACCACCAACTATGTGGTCTTCAAGTAACTTGGATGTTGCCCAGATTCTTTTTGCTTCGAGGCGTGCGTACCCTCTGAACTCCGAATACAAGGGGAAGACAATGAATTCATACCCGGAGTAAGGCTTAAAGAGTTTGGTCTCCCTTAGAGCACCCTCGAGTTCGTTGAATGGGCCTCGAATGTCTGTGTGACCTTTACTATCTCTTATCCCAAGCCAGTAGGTTTTCACTCTATACCTCCCACCTACTTCTTTTATCTATACCTACGTCTATATCTGCGATTTCGATTCCGCCGCGGCAGCCTCAACATCTTTAGGGAACGTACTTACAACATCTACTACCCGGGCGATGGGTGCTGTTAAGAGATGTACGACGGACGGTTTGAAATCGAATTTCGTCCTACCAACTCTCGATATCCAGCACATAGGAACCACGGTTTCTGTCCCGTCGTCTGCCTTGAATGTTAAAGCCACAAAGTAGTTGTTAAGTGCTTTCAACAGTTCGTCTCTCATTTGTCTGTACCTCCTACCTACTTCTTTTGTCTATGTCTAGAGCGAGCTGGTATATTGCATCTGCCTCTTGAGGTGTAATACCATAGAAGGCTTGCAGGTCTGACACTACCCGCTCTCTGGTATGTCCGATTTCTATAGGCTCAATAGTGTCTAACACCATCTGTCGAACTTCGGAGTCTCGGA
>Ga0307380_10003595_pt1 | contig 21341 bp, 25 predicted proteins | sample UN3MG_FD_202239 | JGI IMG/M metagenome (GOLD analysis project Ga0307380, IMG submission 202239) | Soil microbial communities from Risofladan, Vaasa, Finland - UN-3 | ecosystem: Environmental > Terrestrial > Soil > Coastal area > Acid sulfate soil | place: Finland: Risofladan, Vaasa | collected... | reverse complement strand
GCATACCGAGGACTCCGGCCTCCACCGCATTAGCACGACAGGGCTCTGCGGCGAAGTAAGCAGCTTTTCTTCCCTCTCAGATATATAGCAATGCTTCTTGGCTTCGTTCATATCGGCGACCATTATGGCCAGGGGTTTGAAAGGACGTCTCTTTCTTTGCCGCAAGAGCCCAACAGCCTTCTCATTAGTAGCATCGCAAGCCAGAAGGAAGCCGCCCAGGCCTTTAATAGCCACGATTTTCTCCTCTCTCAGAAGCCGGGTGGCAACAACCATGGCATCAGAGCCAGCCAGATGGTCTCCACTGGCATCAAGTAACTCCAGCCTCGGCCCGCACCTGGGGCAGGCGTTAGGCTGGGCATGGAAACGGCGGTCTAAAGGGCTATCATACTCTGCCTGACACTCCGGGCACATCTTGAAGAAGCGCATAGTGGTTTTAGGGCGGTCGTAGGGAATATCTTCTATTATGGTGAACCGGGGGCCACAGTTAGTGCAATTGGTGAATGGGTAATGGTAACGCCTGTCTTCAGGATTGAAAATTTCCCTCAGGCAGGCTTGGCAGGTAGCAATATCCGCAGAGACCAGTTGATACTTACCTTCTTCAGCAATGCTGGGGCGAATTTCAAATGTTTTATAGCCTGCCGGAGGGTGATAAGTAACGGAGATGTTTTCTATACGAGCCAGCGGAGGCGCATTGCCTTGAAGTTCTGATAAGAAACGCTCCAGGTCTCTACTTTCCCCCTGAATTTCAATCTTAACATCTTCAGAGGTATTGCACACCCAGCCTTTCAGATTGTATTTAGCAGCCAGCTGGTAAACGAAAGGCCTGAAGCCAACCCCTTGAACTACGCCGCGAGCGCTAATTCGGGCTAACTCTAAGGTTCCGGCCCTAGTCATTAAGTGAATTTTACTTCAAGCAGGTGCGTTGAGCAAGAAATGCATGGGTCATAAGCCCGGACCAGCATCTCTAGCGTTTGCCTGACCTCCTCTTGTGGTCTATCTATCATTTGGGAGACTATTGCCTCAAAGTCCTCCTGAATACTGTTGTGATTTTGATTGGTCGGGATGATTAAGTTAGCCTTAACCAGGATACCCTTTTCGTCGAAAGTATAGTCATGGAACAGGATACCCCTGGGCGCCTCGACAGCTCCTATGCCTCTTCCAGCTTTTACCTTCTCTATCGGCTTTTCGGGCTTTATTCCACGGGCTGCGAGCTTATCAATAATCGCCAGAGCATCTTCAACGGCATGGACAGATTCCACCACTTGGGCAATGTTATTCATGAATGGGTTATAGCAGGGTGCTTTCAGCCCTAGTTCCTCAGCCACTTTCGCAGCCTTGGGCAGGAGCTGACTGTAATTATTGTTGAAGCGAGCTAAAGCCCCTACCATATATGAATTACGATTGTGTTTGCTGAACTTAGCTGTGGACTGGGGGACGCAAAACTCGTTGGTCATTTCAAGGTAATTGGTCACCGGCGTAGTGCCAGTGTCGGTAGAGGCGATATCGCCGCCGATGAAAGCATACTCGTCTGGCTTTTTTAGGGCGATATATTCGGTTTCCCTGACGAAGTCAGGCATTTTAAGAGCTTTGAATAGCTTGACTGTTTCATCTAAATCGGGCAGAGCTTCAACCAATCTCTGTTTCATAGCCTTTAGCTGGCTAACCTCAGGGAATTTGGTGAATCCGCCGGCAACGGGAGTAAGAGGATGCGTTTTCCTGCCGGCTATCAAGTCAGCTAAATCGTTGGCCAGTTTTTTCAGCCTCAAAGCCCTGAGCACTACATCTGTGTGCGTCTCGACCAGTGGGAAAACACTGCCTACATTTAGTAAATCCGGAGCTGCCAGGAAGTAGCAATGAAGCACGTGGCTCTGTAATGTCTCAGCATGGAAAAGGAGCTTCCGCAATAAGATTGTTTGCTCGCTGGGCTGAATACCGAAGGCAGCCTCAGTAGCCTCAATTGAGGCGGTAGAGTGCGCCAGAGAACATATCCCGCAAATCCTGGGGGAAACATGGTTTACATCGTGGTAGTGCAGCCCTCTCATCATCGCCTCAAAGAAGCGAGGGGATTCAGGAATCTCCCATTTCACCTCTTCAACCTTACCGTCTTTAGTATTAACGGTAATATTGCCGTGCCCCTCTACGCGGGTCACGTGATGAACTTTTATATTCATATTAGTCATTTGGACACCTCCAGCCAGCCATCGTAGATTCTGAACTTTTTCAGCATATCTTCTACCGTTAATCCGTGCTCTTTCAAGATTTCCTTCTCTGAGTTAATGTTAGGCTCATCCACCAGGCCGCGGCAGCCCCAGCAGTGGCGACCGTTGGTGATACAGATAGCTCCGCAGCCAGCTCTGGTTACCGGGCCTAAGCACGTTCCTCCTTTATCGAACACGCAGCCATTCTCTGCCAGCTTGCACTCAACGCAGACTGGATAATTCGGCCTCTCCGGTTTTTTACCTAAAAGCACCGCCTTGGTCAGGTCGATGAATTCAAACCGGTTAACAGGGCATTGTGGTAGAGAATAGTCAACCGGAACTACAGCGCTGACAGGACGTGCCGGGATAGTATTATAGTATTTGGCATCTTTCCCATAGACTACCTTGAGCACCTCTTCCATCGGGTAGAAATTCTTGAGACAGTTCACCCCGCCCAGAGAGGAGCAAGACCCGATAGTAACTAGAATCTTTGCCTGGTCTCTGATTGCCTTTATCCTGGTAATATCCGATTCCGTGCTAATGCACCCATCGATAAAGGCTATATCGTAGTCATCTGACCTTTCCGTCATGGCTTCTCTGAAGTTGACGATGTCCACCAGGTTTAGCAGGTCTACTATTTCAGTTTCGAAGTTAATCACTTCCAACTGGCAGCCTTCACAGCCAGTAAAATCGAAGAAAGCTATTTTCGGTTTCATCTATACTGCCTCCTTTAGCTTCTTTAGCTCTGCATAGGTGAAAACAGGCCCTTCCTGGCAGACATAGACATTGTTAATCTGGCAATGTCCGCACTTCCCAACACCACACTTCATCCTTCTCTCCAGGGAGAGGATTATCTGGTCTTCAGGGATGCCTTTCTTCACACACTCAGCAATTACAAAGCGATACATAATCGGTGGACCGACTACAACTGCATACGTATTACTCGGGTCGAAGGTGATTTTCGGGAATAGCGTAGTTATGACTCCAACGTTTCCTGTCCAGGATTCATCGCACGTGTCTACCGTCTCCAGGAACTCCATATCTGTACACTCGCCCCAATTGCAAAGCTCATCGCAGAAAAGCCGCTCTACCGGTGCGCGACAACCGAAAAGTACGGTAAGATTGCCAAAATCAGCCCTGTTGTCCCTGATGTAACTAATCAGTGAACGCAAGGGAAAGAGCCCGATACCACCAGCAACAATCAGGACATCTTTATTCTTGAATGTGTCTATAGGAAAACCATTACCGAAGGGACCTCGAATACCTACGGTGGCCCCTTTGTCTAATTTATGCAAGGCGTTGGTCACATTGCCTGTAGCCCGGATGGATAATTCAAAAGACCCCTTCTTTGTCGGCGAAGATGAAATTGAGATAGGAGCTTCGCCTATACCGAAAAGAGAGATTTCAACAAACTGTCCTGGCTTGTGGCCTAATTCCTTGCCATCGCTAAGCCTGAATTCGAAAACTTTCTCATTCTGGGCTAGAGGTTCAACCCTTGTTAGCTCAGCCAAACGAGGAAGATACAGGGATGCTTTTGGTGTTAGCTGCATTACCATTTCAACTTGCCTCCTTCAGTAAATTAAATGTTTCAGCCGGGCTGGCAATCTGAGCCAGGCAGGCTAAAGCGCACCGGCCACAGCCAACACAGCCTGGTTTCTCATATCTTGTTGTAAGATACATTCCTTTGCGGTACATGCGGTGTCTGAACCGTTTCTCTTTATCCTCTCTAAAATTTTCACCGGTGGCCACCTTGGCAAAATCTACCAGCATGCAGGCATCCCATTGCCGATAGCGCTCACCTTCATCTAAAGTAAGAGCTATATCATCTTGAACATCAAAGCAAACACAGGTAGGGCAGACCATGACACAAGAGCCACAACTCAAACAAGTCTCACTCTTCTCTTTAAATACCGGACTGTCCCAGGATGTTTCCAGTAATCCCGGTACTTCCGAGGGTGGCATGTTGAGGGAGACCTTGTATTTTCCCAGGGCCTGTTTCCTCTGGTTGTCCCGTTGGGCTAGCTCTGATTCTGTCGCTGCCTTTGTCTTGGCATATCTCTTGAGCAGCTTGTCTCCATTATCGGTTCCAACAGCTACTACATAACTATCACCAATATCAGTTAGCATCAAGTCAAAGCCTGATTCAACGGTAGCTGTACCCAGGCTAGGGCAAAAGGCTTTAGGATTAGGATTCAAACAATCGACACCGATGATGGTTGCTTTATTTCTTTTCAGCAGATAATTGGGGTCAGGGTTAGTAGAAGTGTAAACAGCATCACAGAGCTCGATAGCCTTGATATCATAGGGATGAACACCTATGATGATTATGGACTTGGCGTCGGCTACTGGCTCAACACTTGGCTTGTCACCCAGTTTAAATTTGAGGACTGTTTCTTTCTGGGGGAGGAAGTATTTCTTTGGGGGAAGCAGGGTCACATCATAGTCGAGGCATAATTCGCTGGCGTCGGCTAGTTTACCGAAAGCATACTTGCCATCACTGGCTTTTACCCCTACTATCTCCTCGGCTGCCTTTTTCTCGATAAGATTGTTTACAAAGCTGACTAAGTCTTGTTTAGAAATAAGCCTATTTTGCATTCATCCTCCTTCCTTCTGGCTTTGCGCTTAACACAAGCATGCTCTGCACCAACCAGCGGTTTTCGTTCCAGTACCAGCTACACAAGAAGCCAACTATCTTTGTTCCAAATTCACTCGCATCACCTCCTTATTAACTTGATGTTGTCTTATATGTTTTCAAACCACCGCTGATTGTTCTCTTCAAGAGCTAATGGCCGAAGAAATTCTAGCCAGCTTGCGCATGGCACCAGTCGCACTGCCGCTTTAGCCGTTCTCTGTGGAGGGCTGCCACCTTGTCACCATTCAGCGCATTTCCAATAACCTCAACAAGGCCGGCATACGATTTTTCTACAGCCTCTTCATTTATTGAATACAGAACCCAAAGGCCATTGCGCCTTGCTTTTACAAGACAGGCGTCATATAGAATGCCCAGGTTGCGAGAGGCGCGGGACTGGGAAATTCGCATTGCTCTCATAACCTCATAGACACAGCACTCCCGTTGCAGAAGCAAATTTAGAATCCTGAGCCTGGTTTCATCCGAGAGGGCTTTGAATATTCTCAGTACATCACGCATGTCATTATATTTACGGATTTAAATATGTGCATATAGAGGCCAACCGATATTACACCAGCACGCCATTTTTTGTCAAACCTTCGAATTGCATCATAATTATTGTTACCGAAAATGGTATCGTTGCCTCAGAAATATTGTTACTGAAAGGAGGGCAGAAATGACACGAGGCAGCATACAAGAATATAGAGAGGCAGTACGAGAGCGCTATCTTCGAGCCAGCAAGAAGGAGAAAAGGAGAATACTGGACGAATTCGTTAATGTTACAGGTTATCACCGCAAGTCAGCTATCCGCTTATTTCACCGAAGGCGGCAAGTCATGGATGAAGGTTAGGGAGCTACGGAAGCTCATCAGTGGTTTTGGCTGCAGGTTAATCCAGAACCATAAGGGGCACTGTGAAGAGAATGCTCACCTGGAGCGCTCCCATAGGACAGATGACGATGAGTTTTATATTCCTCGAGCTCTGGAGATTAAAAGTGAAGCTGACCTTTTAAATGAAGCTATAGGCTATATCTACTATTACAATAATGTGAGGGAGCCCCTTAATCCGTGAATTGATTAGAATTTTTGAGAAATCGATTGTTTTGAGGAGCTAAGGGGTGGTGTTTTAATCCTACAGGACAAGAAGTGGGAAGTTTTTAGCTCTCAACCCCCTCATTTTTACCATCATTGGTGTAGCTGAATCAGGAGTAAGGATAAAAAGGCAAATAGTTCACCCTTGATGGGATCACCGCCGATAAAATAAGAGGCGAATGGACTTAAACTTTAGCTGGGTGGGCTTAATGCCAATATCCTATGGCAAGCGGGCCGAATCAGCGTTTCCCATGCCTTGGTAGCCATACGAAGTAGCATCTGACCAGCATGGCTTATCACCCGCCCAAACTGGGTAAAAATGGTAAACCTTAGCCTTTTGGGTGGGGCAGTAGCATATTCCTAGGGTAAGGCTGCTGCCTTAAGTAACTGAAGCAGGTTGTGGGTCAGCACCTGTAGTCTGAGCCAGGCAGCATTGGCACCATGCTTGGCACTGGAATAGACACCAGCTGCTAACTCATTATTAAGGATGTGGTGAATATGCTCAATGGTGCCAGCTTTGCCTCGTTGCCACTCCAATAGTTCCTGACCACCCATGTCCCAGATGTTGGTAACCACGGCAAAATGCCGCACCTTAACTCCATCTTCAAATAGCTCACCTTGCTGCCGTCTTACCCTTATCGCCAGGTAGCGATAAGGCTGACTATATATTCTCTCATACCGGCGGGTAGGCACATAAGACACCTCAGCCCATTCTCTTATCATGCCTCGCTTCTCCGTCTTCCATACCCTCCAGGCTTCTTGGGGCAAGGCTTCAATCTCCTGCTTTAGCCCCTGGCTCATGTTAGCGCTTACAGCAAATTGCCATTCCCTCCCTTGCCAGTGGTCTAAAACATCCTGCTGGTAGCCCGCTGAGTCCGAACGTACCTTAACCCGCCATGGCCCTTCAGGTAACATATTTTATAGGCCTCGTCTACTATCTCCCTTATGCCACGCCCAGCGTGTACGTTCCCCTCACGAAGCTCGTCAGCCAGCACCAGTCCTGTCTCTGCCCACTCCACTTCCATAGGCTGCAAGGCGCGGTAACCTTCATAACAATATCGAGCATTTGCCTTAATTGTCTCTACTAACTGAGCATCTACATCAAAAGTCACCTGCCATCCTGGCTTAACCTTGCCTACATAAGTCCATATTACCTGCCGATTGGGCTCCTTAAGCCCGACTAACCTTGCTGATTGTGGAGGAATGAAGGCTCTTTGCAGTGGTCGTTCCTTCATCAATCCCTTCATCGTGGAACTTATCCAGCCACTGTCTGGCTGTCTCTGGTGCTGATGGACGGTAACCAAGCATTGACTCTAACCCTTTATCCTGGCGTAATCTTTCCATGTCCTCAATACAGTCACCACCTAAAGCACTTAATAGCACAAACGATTCTACCATCTGCTCTTGCCTTAGTCCCTTTGATGATTTCTTCTTGGGCAATGTTCGCTCAATTGCTGCCTCTACTCCCGCTTTACGATATAGCTCTACTAGTAGTGCTGCCCCTGCCCATGATGTCGCCTCCTCGGTAAGCCTGCCAGTAATGGTCACGCCCAGGGAGCTGCGGTATTTCTCCATTGCTTTCACCTCCTGGGTGAAAGCCTACTACATCTTGGCTAGCTTTGTCCCAAAGCCACTATCCACGGATTGAGGTAAATATTACAGGTCTTTCAGTGCACCTCTATCCTTTAGAAAAAGTTCAATTGTTTCCACAATAGTAGACGCCTTAAAAACAATACCTAGGTCAATCACTTGTTTTGAAAGGGCAATTGGCATGTCGACTGATGGCGCAGAAATGATTCGGATTTCATTCGTTTGTTGTTAAAAACACTGAAGAAAGAACACCCAGAAAAAATGCCTAGCAATGATAAAAAAGTGCACCGCGATAACATGGCAATTCGATTGCCATTAAGTATCCGATTTCAGTGCTCCTGCGACGATCTCGGAAAGCTCCAGTATCTTGACCTTATCGCTGGCATTTTTATCCCTGAGGCCGTCTTCAAACATTAACATGCAATAGGGGCAGCAGACGCAGATGGTATCAGGATTTTCTTTCAACGCTTCACCAACGCGTTCCAGGTTGATGCGCGTGCCTAGGTTCTCCTCTATCCACATGCGTCCTCCACCGGCTCCGCAACAGAATGACTTATCATGGTGGCGGCCCATTTCGGCCGGCGCCTGGCCTGTGACAGTCTCTATGATCTCTCTCGGTTCACGGTAAATGGCGTTGTAGCGGCCCAAGTAGCAAGAATCGTGGAATACCACTTTGCCTAGGCGCAGGTTTTTCCCAACTATCAGCTTGTCTTCCTTGATTAACTGGTTGATGAAAGTGGTGTGATGAAATACCTCAATGTTAGCACCATACTGGCGGTAGTCGTTTTTCAACGTATTATAGCAGTGCGGGCATTGAGTAATAATCTTCTTAATACCACTGTCTTGGAACTGCTTGATGTTTTCTCGGGCCATGCGGTCGAACACAAACTCGTTGCCCAAGCGGCGCAGACTGTCTCCACAACACATCTCGTCTTTTCCTAGGATACCCCAGGAGATGCCAGCGGCATCCAAAATCCTGGCTACAGCCATGGTGTTACGCTTGCTCCTGGAGTTGAGAGATCCGGCACAGCCCACGTAGAAGAGATATTCGGTCTTGCCCTTTTCGAAAGGTTTAACATTCCTGTCCGCGGCCCAGTTGCTGCGTGTCTCCATGTTATTGAAGAAGGACAGCAATTCTTCAGGGAATTTCGCTTCCATCTCTACAAGGTGGCGGCGCAGGGAGATGATCTTGGGTACATGTTCAATGGATACGGGGCATACTTCCATGCAGGCGCCGCAGGTGGTGCAGGACCAGATGGCGCCCTCGGATACAGTGCCCTGTCCATCATTACTGCCGATAAGAGGCATAGTGGGCTTCTTTTTTTTCTCAAGCAGAGGCCCGTTGTGCAGCAGGTTGACCTTGATATGATGTACAACCAGCCGTGGGTTGAGCGGTTTATCGGTATTAGTGGCTGGGCAGTTGTGGCTGCAGCGGCCGCATTCGGTGCAGGAATAGGAGTCGAAAAGGTCTTTCCAACGGAAGCGGTCTACCTGCCCTGCACCAAATACACTGTCCTTTTTGAACTCTTCACGGGGTTGGGTGTTGACTTTTTCCAGGTTCTTGAAAAAGCAATTGGGAATGGAAGTGAGGATGTGTATATGCTTGCTGTAAGGCAGGTAGTCGAGGAAGCTTAATAGGGCTAAGGCGTGGACCCACCAGAAGCCAAAAACCAAGTAAGCCAGGGTGATTAAAGGAAGCTTGAGCCCCAACAGCATGGAAGCAACAAGGTTGGATACGGGCATGAACGGTGCCGCCCTTTCCAGGCCATGAGCGATCTCACTGCCGTGCATGCCGAAGAAGGCGATCATGAGGATGGCTACCAGTCCCAGCACAGCGAAGGAGTCGCGGGTGCGCGCATCGATATACTTGGGAGGGAAGAATAACCGTCGGCCGATGGCTACAAGAGCAGCCAGCAAGGCAAAGAGCGAAACTATATCAAAAATGAATGCCAGTGCGTAATGCAGCCCGAGAGGCAGCAGGGAAAGGCTAATGTATTCTGGAAAGAGACCGTGCAGGAGAAACTCGGTATTGGCGATCAAGAGCGTTAAGAAGCACCAGAAAAAGATAAAGTGGTTTAAGCCGAAGGGGTAACTCCTCGTTACTACCTTGCGCTGGCCGAAGGCGAAGAAAAGCATGTTCCAGATGCGTTTGCCTATCTCATTAAAGCGGTTGTCGGCTTTTCCAATCAGTACCAGCCTGAAACGGCTGTAACAGCTCCAGGCGAAAAATATTACCGCTATGGAGAAAATGATTGCGAATAAAGCTACATTTGACATTAATTCCCCCGACATTAATTCCCCCGTTTAAACGCGTGATTGGGCGACGGTGGTGGCTACTTTGGCACGCACTTCCCGGATATGGTTGGTGATGGCAGGGACTATTTGAAATAGATCACACACGATACCGTAAGTAGCAGCCTCGAAGATCGGTGCTGTTTTGTCACGGTTGATCGCAATAATTACGTCGGAATGCTGCATGCCTACCAAGTGTTGTATGGCTCCGCTGATGCCACAGGCGATATAAATTTTAGGGCGGATGGTTTTGCCGGTCTGTCCTACCTGGCGTTCTACCGGCATCCAGCCGGCATCAACTACAGCACGGGAACAGGCTATAACACCACCCAGCTCATCGGCTAGCTCCTGCAAGATTTTGAAATTCTCCCGGCTCTGCAAGCCCCGTCCGCCAGAGACGATGATTTCAGCAGCGCCGATATCTATATCCAGGCCTTTCTTAGTGGTATTTATTACATCCAGTACTTTAGTGGCGAAGTCCTCTTCCTTCAATTGCATAGATTTGCGGATACATTCACCGGTGCTTGACGGTTTCTTCTCCGGCAATGGTATGACGTGCGGCCTGACTGTGGCCATCTGAGGCCAGGATCTCTCCGTAACGATGGTAGCCATGATATTTCCACCGAAGGCCGGGCGGGTCTGCATCAGCAGGCGCCTATCATGGTCAATATTGAGGCCTGTGCAGTCGGCAGTCAGGCCGGTATGAAGTTCAGTGGCTACGGCTCCTGCAAGATCCCTTCCCAATCCTGTAGCGCCTATTAACAGTATTTCAGGCCTGTATTTACCTGCAAGGTAGCAAAGTCCCTGTTGATATGGCTCAGTTCTATAATGTTTAAACACAGGCGAGTCCAGAATATATGCTTTATTGGCTCCATAGGCGAAGGTCTCCTGGCAGAGATGCTGTATGTTCTCGCCGATGATGACGGCACAGAGATCAACGTTGAGGGTTTTGGCCAGGTTGGCGCCAGCCCCAATCAGTTCCCAGGATACCCTGGCTGGCTTACCTTCAGATTGTTCGACAAAGACCCAGACATCCTTGTACAGCTTTTTACGGGATTCCAGCTCTGCCTCGATGCTGGCAACTTCAGTTTCAGGGCTGGCCTCTGGAGCGGCAGTTTTTTTCGCCCTTTCAAGTTCATTGAGTATCTTCTGTTGTTCTGGGGTGTAATAAATTTCTATTGCTTCGGCAGGGCAGACTTTAAGGCAACGCCCGCAGCCGATACATTTATCCGTAAGTATGATAGGCTCATCCTTTTCGTTCATCTCCACAGCATCCGAGGGACAGATAGCCTGGCAACGGGCGCCGCAGGCGATACATTTACCGGGTATAAGTCGGGCTACTCCTCTGGGTTTCTTGATTTTCCTTTCCTCTTCCATAGCTTGAAACCTCTTATGACTCAGATTCTTTTTCGTAAAGGCAGATGAAATTCTTTTCTATCAGCTTCTCTACTAGTAGTCCGGCAATCTCTTCAGGTGTACTGACTGAGCTGCCGAGTATTTCACTCATGGTCCTTACGGGAGAAAATATCTTTCGTACCATGGTTGCGGACCCCTTCAGCCCCACGGTATCCTCGTGAAGCTGCATCACCTTGTTGTCCCACAACGCGACCTTTGCCTCCTCAGATATCAGGCGCATTGGAACCGTGGGATAACGGAGGTGGTTTATTTCACGTAGAACAGCGATCATAGCGGGGAAGGATGTTTCGACTATCTCGGAGTGGTCTTCCAGCTTGCGGCGGACCCTTATCTTTCTAGCGACCATGTCCACGCTTTCTATTTTGTCTATAGAAGTTAATTGATTGAACCCAAGGCGGGTGGCGATTCCAGGTCCTACCTGGGCTGTATCACCGTCAATGGTCTGCTTGCCGCAGATCACCAGAGCCACCTCTTCTTCCTGGGCAAGCCGCTTAATAGCTTCAGCCAGGACAAGGCTAGTGGCCAGCGTGTCGGCGCCACCGAAGGCATGGTCGCTCAATAGTACGGCATCGTCAACTCCAAGGGATAAAGCTTTTTTCAATGTAACTTCTGCCGTGGGCGGCCCCATGGAGATGGCGACCACATTGAAGCCGTATTTGTCCTTGAGGCGGAGGCTTTCCTCCAGCGCATGAGCGTCGAATGGATTAATAATCGAAGGTATGCCTTCCCGCATTAGGGTGCCTTTGACAGGGTCAATTTTGACCTGCGTGGTGTCCGGCACCTGTTTAATGCAAGCTACAATTAACATAGCTAAACCTCATAATAATAATCCGTTGCGTAGATGGGGACAGCCTAAAGCTTATCCTACCCGCGGCAAAATATATTGCATAATCAGGAAAGATTATGCTAGAACCTGCTATACGATAGATATTTTTGCTGTACCACTGACAAAAAAGAGAGCATATTGTAGCATATTCGTGAACGCAGAGTCAATTTGGTGTTGCGCGGTGTCCAAGACATACTATACAGTTTCTAAATTATGGTTATACTCAGTATATCAAAGAGACCTCAAACCTTCGAATTGCATCATAATTATTGTTACCGAAAATGGTATCGTTGCCTCAGAAATATTGTTACCCACTCGTGAGTATTCCGCTATGGGGGCTCAACTGTGAAGCAATTTGTTCCTGAGCTGCTCTACCCCGCGATAAGCCTGAACTACTGCGATAGCCATAATAAACCTAGGCACCCACAGCCAGAAGGGGTTCAATCCAAGCACGGCGAAAAGCGCCGGGTCTTCCACCATAGCATGATTGATGCCAACAGAGATATGAAGCCGCTCCAGTTCTTCCTTTAGCAGGGTGCTTTCTTTGGCCTCTTCGATAATAACAGCTCCGCCGTAGAACAGACCAAAAATGACGGCAGTTACCCACATCGTTGCTGTTCGGTCTGGCAGACCCAGCACCTTCATCAGAGGCCTCGTCAGCTTGACCAGGTAGGGGGTCCATCCCAGAGTTTTTGAGCACTCGAGTATAATCATGACGACCATGATGATCCCGATAATCCTTAGGAGCAAACCCATCATGTCTACAGCCCAGCCCTTCAAAACGTCAAGAAATGGAGTTTGGACCATAAGATAAGCCGGCGCAGCAATGCTCTGGCTGGTATCACCGAGAAACTGGGAAACAACAAGCACAGTCAAGATAGCCGCAGTAACACGAACTACAGTTGTCTTGATGATGTTCATGCCTGATTTGTGTTGGATGATTCCTTCCATGATAAGAGAATGAGCAATCATATTGAATATGGCAATCAACGTCATCTGCTCAACAGTGAAGGGAAGGGCTGTTATTATGGCGATAACGGCGTAGAGGTTTATTACCATTCCGGTAATGATTGGCAACGCCGCTTCGGGAGGCAGATTTATCACGCCCGTCAAGGGATTTAGCAGGAAATCTAGCTGATTCAGCCAACCAGTCCACTGAAGAAGAGTTACTACAAAAGAAACGGGGATAATAACCTTGCACATCCAGACAAAACTACTCCACCCCCTTTTGATTCCCGCGAGAAAACCGCTTCTTAATGGGCCTTCAGAGTTGGACATCTTCATGCGCTTTGCCTCACTTCTACCTGGGCGAATCAACTGTGATTGTATTGCTATTCTTTGCGGAATGAAGTGACAAGAAGTATATCAAAAATGGGCTACTTTCGTTGGAGGAGGGGCTAACCTGATGTTTGAAAAAGGCAAAGGCAAAGGTTTATAATTCAATCAGGTTTGAGGCCGGGAGAAGTTGCGGCTGGTAAAGTGCACGAACTAGCAATAACCGAGCAGATGCTGAACATTGCTTTGGATGAGGCAAAAGCAGCGCAGGTAAGTAAGATTACCAAGATTAACTTGGTAATCGGTGAGCTGTCAGGAGTCGTCAGCGATTGCGTGCTGTTCTATTTTGATTTTCTGAAGAAGGATACTGCTGCCGAGGAGGCCACCATCGATTTTGAACCAGTGCCTGCAGAGTTGCGATGTCGAGATTGCCTGGCTGAGTTTGCCCTCCCGGACTCTCTCTGGATTTGCCCGAATTGCCAGAGCTCCAGCATCGAAGTAATTAGCGGACGACATTGCTATGTAGAAAGTATAGAGGTTGAATAATGAAAATAGAGGTTTTAAAAAACATTAGTAGTGCCAATGACACCATAGCTACCAGAAATAAACAAGTCCTGGATAAGCATAAGGTTTTTGCTCTTAACTGTATGTCATCACCGGGAGCTGGTAAAACCAGCCTCATCTTGCAGACAATCGACCGCCTGAGGAATGAGTTGAAATTAGCTGTTATCGAAGGTGACGTAGCTTCTAAAATAGATGCTGACAAGATAGATAAACAGGGGATTCCGGTAGTTCAGATAAATACCGGTGCTGCCTGCTCTTTAGAAGCCCAGATGATTACTCCGTCTTTAGATAAGCTGCCGCTGGAGAATATCGACGTGCTGTTTATTGAGAATGTGGGTAATCTCATTTGCCCGGCTGAATTTGCCCTGGGCGAACATAAGAAGGTAGTAATCTCCAGCATGCCTGAAGGCGATGATAAGCCCGCAAAATATCCACTGATGTTTACTGAAGCCGATGTGGTAGTAATAAACAAGATTGACCTTTTGCCTCACATTGAATTTGACGTAGCCAGCTTCCGCAAGACAGTTGAAGGGCTAAACCCGGATGTTAAGATATTTGAGGTGTCCTGTAAAACGGGCGATGGCATAGATGCCTGGTGTTCCTGGTTATCAACCGAGGCGAAAAAGGCTGCGTCTTGAATTGGACAGGCTTGACCATTTCGTGAGTTTGGATGAGTAATCAGGAGAACGTCCAACCTGAGTTGAGGCAAAAGGCCAACGACATCCTGCACCAGCTGTCTCCAGCAGAACGCGAAGCACTGCTCGTCAAGTGCTGGATTTCACACGATGCACGTTGGTTTATGACAGTCGCCGCAGAGTACAGCATGCAGGTCGTGAACCGGCTCAATCGAACCGCCGCACATGAGATTGGCAAGGTTGAAGCCCAACGTATTGTTCGTGCGCTAAAGTTACCACCGGTGACGACCATGAACGACTACATGCTGACACAAGAAATCCTCTTGGGCCTTGTCGGGCCTGACCTGGCTGATTATGACGTGATCAAGGTCAGCGAGGGCGCGTTTGAAATGCGTGTGCGGCGTTGTTTTGCCTACGACAACGCTGTGCGCGCCGGCGTAGCTGATGATTATGAGTGCGGCGTCTTGGCACGCATCAGCGGCTGGCCGGAAGCCCTGGGCCTAGAGTACGAAATCACCCCACCTTTAGGGAAATGCCTAAAGGTGGGAGGACAGGAATGCATTCACACTTTCGGCTTTAAGGGTGTCACTTATTGATAGGTTACTTTGCCTCGACACATAAGCCGCTTAGCTCGCTGGGCAGGTTGGTTCTGTCGTTGGTTAGTGCTGGAGCTATGGGTGGTTGCCCGTTCTTCTCCATTATTGCCTGACCATCTTCGCTTAGCAAGAATTCCAAAAAAACTACAGCCAGGTCGGGGCGCGAGGCGTTTCGGGGGATGGTAAGCCCATAAACGATTGGCTTCCCGGTTATGGTTGTCATTGTTCCGGGTTCCTTGCCCGTCACCTCCACTCTGGCAGTGGCATAGACGCCTGGTGTTTCTGGTTATCAACCGAGGCCAGGAAAAGCTGACCCCCACCGGGGCACTGAGTCCCCTTCGCCTCTCACTTCCGGGGAAACCCGATTGAATTCCTTCGGTCGGTCGTCTTGCTACCCCCACCTGTTGAGGGTGTGTATCGCGGTAGCTTTGAAGCTGGCGTAGACCTTCTTACCGGCGGCGAGGCCTAGCTCCTGCGCTGACCATTTGGTTACCACGCCGAGCAGCGGAAAGCCGCAATCCACCTCAATTCTCATGAGCGGCCCCACTGCGGTTATTCTGGTTATCTTGCCCCCGAATACATTTCTTGCGCTGCTGATAGGTTGAGTAAGTGTGAGAGTTATGTCCTCAGGCCTGATGAGAGCGTAAACCAGCTCACCCACTGAATGGTCGGAAATAGCTTGAATGGCACTGCCATTCACATCGACAGTCACCAGATTGTCTTCCTTCTCTACCACCATACCGGGCAGTATGTTTTCGATGCCAACAAGCTCAGCCACCTCCATACTGCCGGGTGAACAGAATATCTCGCCGGGGCTACCTGTCTGCAGTACCTCGCCATTAACCAGCACGCCAATCCTGCTGGCCAGGCGCTGCCCCTGGGACATGTCATGGGTAGCCATCACCACGGTCATCTTTTTTTCGCGCATAATCTGTGCCAGCACCTCCTCCACTTTGGACGTGGAAACAGGGTCCAGGTTGGCGGTAGGCTCGTCGAGGAATAGCGCCTCCGGCTCCGTAACCAGAGCCCGGGCTATAGCCACCCGCTGTGTTTCACCTCCTGAAAGCGTCCTGGCATTCCTGCTTCTGCAGTCAGCCATGCCTACCAGCTCCAGTGCGCTCTCCACCTTCTGGCGGATGACCTCATTCCTCTCATGCCTCCACCTGAGACCACAGGCAACATTATCGTAAACGCTCATGGCAAATACTATCGGCTTCTGCTGCACGAAGGACATCCTCCGGCGTGCCTCCAGTCGGGGAGGCCTGGAGCGGGTAACGTCCACGCCGTCGAAATAGACTCTGCCTGAGGACGGCACGTCCAGCAGGTCCAGCAGCCTGAGTAAGGTCGTCTTTCCGGCACCGGTGGGACCGAGCAGGGCAAAGGCCTCACCGCCGTCAATCTTGAGGTTTACGTCCTTCAGGACGGGCTGCCCGTCATATTCCTGTGCCAGATTGATGGTTTCTACCAGATTCATCGGCCGTTACCTCTGCTGAAGCCTGTTCAGGGCTATATTTATCACCAGCGCCAGTGAAATCAGTATTATGCCCAGGGCCATTGATAGCTCGATGTCACCCTTTGACGTCTCAAGCGATATTGCGGTGGTGATAGTCCTGGTAAACCCTTTGATATTGCCGCCGACCATCAGGGACAGGCCAACCTCTGAGATTGCCCGGCCGAAACCCATTATCACCGCCGTCAGTATTGCGAACCGGGCTTCCCTTATAGTGAGAACAGCGGTCTGAACCCTGTCGGCGCCAAGGGAGATGGCAGTTTCGGGTACGGCCTTATCTACGCCACTGAGGGCGGAAATGGTAAGGCCAAGTATTATCGGGGTTACCAGCAATATCTGGCCTAGTACGATTGCCGCCGGCGTGAACATCAGGCCAAGCTCCCCCAGCGGTCCAACCCGCGACAGGAAGACAAAGACAAAGAGGCCGATGGCAACAGTGGGCACGCTGTAAAAGGTCTGTATCAGATTGATGACAAACCTCTTGCCCCGGAAGCTGTTGAAGTGAATTACACTGCCCAGCGGCAGACAGATTAAAGAGGTAATGCCGCAGGAGGTGGCCGCAAGCGCCAGCGACCTCCCGGCTATCTCCATGACCTCCGGGTCGAGCGCCACTATCAGCTCTACTGCCCTGACCAGTCCTTGCCACAATTCCGTCAATGCATCTTACCACCAAGTAGTTCTTAAGAGGAGGGTTCGGCTCCGGCACAGGGGATAAACAGGGGCATGCCGTACTGCCTGGTGCCGTATTTACCGAGCAGCTCCTGTATCTCGGGTGAGGTGAGGAAATTCACCATATTATCCGCCATTTCACGGTTGACCTTGGGGTTCTTGTCCGGATTGCAGGCAATCACCGAGTACACGTTAAGCAGCACGCTGCCCTTCTCCGCAACCGGAACCAGGTCTATCTTTCCCTTGTAGGCGAGGAAAGTACCCATGTCAGAGAGGGTATAGGCCTGTTTCTCGCTGGCCATGAGCAGGGTCGGCCCCATGCCTCTTCCCGCCTCGATATACCAGTCCCCTGCCTTCCTGATATCCTCGTAGCCAAACCCGGCGCTTTCCCAAATCGCCTTTTCCTTGCCGTGGGTGCCGGAGTCATCACCGCGAGACACAAAAGCCCCGCTGCCAGCCCCTTGAAGTGTCCTGAATGCGTCCTCAGGTGACATTCCCTTGATGCCTGCGGGGTCGTTGCTCGGTCCCACAATCAGGAAGTAGTTGTAGGCAAAAGGCACCCGCTCCAGGCCGTATCCTTCAGCAACGAATGCCTCCTCCTGCAGCTTGGAATGAACGGTAATAACATCCACGTCTCCCCTCTTGCCATACTCCAGAGCGATGCCCGTGCCGGCATAGAGTACGTCTACCTCAACCCCGTACTTCTCCTCGAACATCGGCTCAAGATACCCCCAGAGGCCGGTGTCGTAAAGGCTGGTGGTCGTGGCCACTCGAAGCCTTTCCTTCCTCGGTAGAAGCTCATCTCCCCGGGCGGAGCAGCCGGCTATACTAAATAGCAGGCTGGCAGGTACCAGTATGCTCAACAGGAAAATAGCTGGTTTCTTATACATGCTACTCCCTTTTCACGTTTCAAAACTATCTCTAAGAATAAGAAAGCACCTCCAGGGGAGGCGCTCGGCATGGCAGCAATAGTGCCATGAGCAATCTCTCCTTTTCAAACACGGGAGGCGTCACCGTTTCCAGTGGCACCCTATCGGCCAATGCCCTTAGGCAAACCCTTAGGGCAAAAGGCTCGGAAAGCTTAATATTAAGTTTCGGGCATTATAGCAGGAAGAATTGACACGTACAAGCCAGTTATGCTAATTTATTCGCTGTAAGGCAGCGTAGCTCAGGGGTAGAGCAGGGGACTCATAAGCCCTTGGTCGCTGGTTCAAATCCAGCCGCTGCCACCAGTTTTTTAAGCCTATTTTACGCATCTGCAGAGCCCCCCTTAAAATTTTGCTTAACAAATACTCGTGAATTTTGCTATAGTTTTGCGATACGTTCATGGCACATTTAAACAATAATCACATTACCGATAGAATTCAAGCTTGAATACACTTCAATTTTAGATAAGCCCAAGTACAGCCAGCAGATAAAGACTTCCGAAGGTAACAACATAAATCCCCATTATCCAAGCTATTATCCTTGGCTTTAAAAACACCGCGAATATAGTACCGAGTAATCCCCAGAAAAATACTGATGTTGGTACATAAACTTGGGGAATTCTGAAAAGCCAGGGTATCGTGTAATGTGCTTGAGAAGAATGTGGGTCACCAAAAAACCTGATTGAAAGACCATATACTGCGTCACCAAGCAGTGTTCCGGGAACATTGAGTAAGAACAACGTGTCTGTGTGTTGGCGAAACCAAACAGAGATAAAACCCACTGCTATACCATAAATTATGAACCCCGTAATAGTAATTTTCTTCATTATTTCAAATCCAGCCGCTGCCACTTTGTTTGCTTTCTTACTCTATGCAAATTCGTCTTTAGATAGAGCAATCAGTACTACGGCTGGTATCCCTAGAATAATTAAAGACAATACAGCTGCAATTGAACCGGCGAGAGACCACCGCCATCGCTTCCTTAGTATGGCGAGTATTCCGCCTACTATAGCAAGTAGGGCAATTAAGACGGCCGGTATGGACATACCGAATATGATACTTGGCACAAATGGAGGCATATCTCCTTTGCCAAAACCGCTACCCGCATCACCCAAACCGATAGAATAACTGGCAGTTCCTAATAAACCAAGAAGTCCGGAAAAAACAGTCAAAATTCCTCCGATTATCGGTTTCTTTGTCTTACTCATAACGGTTAAAATCCAGCCGCTGCCACTTAGTTTTTGAGCCTGTTTTGCGTATTTCTTAAGTCCCCCTTGAAATTTTGCTTAACAAATTTGCTTAACTTTTGCGCGTGAATTTTGCGATAGTTTTCTCAACCTTAATACTACTGTGGAAATATGCCATGTTTACTCTAATAAGTCAAGGTAATGCATAATATCAAACCAGTCACGGTTGATGTGTATCGGACGATGAAGCAGGAGGAGATTAGTGAGGAGCATAAGAGGTTTGGGCCGTTGGGATAGCAGGAGCTTTATTTCTCTCGAACAAACGCTGGCTATTAGCTATAATATGACTGTCAGGTAATACCTTGCGGTAGCGAGCTCGAAATCATGAATAAGACAAAAGTCGCCCTGGTAAGATGTGATACATACGAAGAGGATAAAGTCCTTGAGGCCGTTCAGACGGGGTTCGACCTTCTCGGCGGAGTTTCCATTTTCGCAAAACGCCAAGAAAGGATAGTAATGAAACCGAACGTGCTAATTGGCACAAATCCTGAAAACTGCGTGACTACACATCCGGCGGTGTTCAAAGCGGTGGGGAGATTACTCGCGGAAGCGGGCGCCAGTGTCTACTACGGTGATTCACCATCGTTCGGCAAGTGTGAGTTTGGTGTGAGAAGAGCCGGTCTGAAGCGTGTCGGGGATGAATTAGGGTTCAGTCTAGCTGATTTTGATGCCGGCAGGCAGGTTAGTCACCCGGATGGGTTATTGGTGAAGAGCTTCATGATTGCCAACGGCGTTTTGGACGCTGATGGGTTGGTAAGTCTGCCCAAGTTCAAAACGCACCCGCTGGTCCGATTTACCGGAGCGGTTAAGAATCAGTTTGGCTGTGTGCCTGGCTTGCTGAAAAGTCAGTATCATGTTAAGTTGCCTGACCCCTACGATTTCGCCACCATGCTTGTTGACTTGAATACTCTCGTCAAACCGCGTCTTTGTGTCATGGATGGCATCATGGCTATGGAGGGCAACGGACCGCGAAGCGGCAAACCGAAGAAGATGAACGTACTGCTGTTATCCAGTGACCCCATTGCTATAGATGCAACAGCTTGTAGAATAATTAATCTTGAGCCCGCAGTTGTGCCAACATCAAGGCCAGGAGAGCAGGCGGGTCTGGGAACATACCATATCGAGAGCATTGAAATAGTCGGGGAAGATATGGAACAGTTCTTCGACGAGACTTTTGAGGTAATTCGGACTCCTCCAATGCCTTGCACCAGCAGCCGATTGCAAACCTTCGCCAAGAATCGAATATGCGAGAGACCGGTTATCGACAAAGCAAAATGCACCAATTGCGGCACCTGCGTCAGGATGTGCCCGGTTGAACCTAAAGCTGTTGATTGGCACACGGGTGATACATCCAGGCAACCTACACATCGGTATGACCGCTGCATCCGCTGTTACTGCTGTCAGGAAGTATGCCCGGAGGGAGCCATTCTGCTGGAGAGTCCATTCCTGGGCAGGTTCTTCTCCCGTGCTTGATGTTGCAGAGACTGCTTGAGCATACTAGGCTAATGATGACAAATAGATATTGTCAGGCGGTAGGATGTTATGATGCGATAGAGGCTCACAAGCAATATTCACCTATTGTTAACGTTAAAATATAGCTTCTTTATATCTGGACTGGTCTGTGGGGGTGGGCAGGTCAATTCTATTAGGAGGTTACTGATTTTTCTATTAGCCTATTTAGGTAGGTATTCATTTGTTCATAAGAATCTTTGTCAACAACTCTCAAATATTCAACCCAACCATATATTGACTCTGACCCTACCCCTTCTTATAGGCCACTGTGAATTAGAGTTTTCTCGGTTTTATTAACGTATTCCACAGGGCTTAAATCGCCCAGAGAGCTGTGTGGCCTGAATTCATTATAATCTATTCTCCAGG
>Ga0307380_10003593_pt1 | contig 21341 bp, 23 predicted proteins | sample UN3MG_FD_202239 | JGI IMG/M metagenome (GOLD analysis project Ga0307380, IMG submission 202239) | Soil microbial communities from Risofladan, Vaasa, Finland - UN-3 | ecosystem: Environmental > Terrestrial > Soil > Coastal area > Acid sulfate soil | place: Finland: Risofladan, Vaasa | collected... | reverse complement strand
CTTGCTAAATAACAGAAGCCCGGCATTATACCGAGCTTTCTATATTTAAATAACTTTGATTTTCTTTTTAAATTTAAGGTTTATGCCAGGCGAGCCATAGCCTTCACCCGTCCAGCGAAAAATAGTGTCGCTAGGCGGACTATGGAAGACGTCAAGGATCCCTGCGATATTAAAACTTCTTTTATTATCTTATTTTTTATATCCAGCAGGAGAACCCTAAACTGTTCCTTTTTTAAGTCTTTAAGAAGCGGGATATAATAATTTGCCACTTCCTCGCTGCACCTGAAGCTTACATTGTTTCCGTTTTTCTCGGAGACTGCTCTCCTGCCTAGTTCAATTGCAGCCATTACCTGTGCTGTCTTTGCTCTTCCAATCCCATCAATTTTTATAAACTCCGAAAGCGATAGATCCAGCAGATTTTTTAAGCTGCCATATTCGGCCAGTATTTTTTTAGCAAGATCAAGAGCAGAAAATTTTTCTTTACTGTTCCCTACTCCTGTTCTAAGTATTATCGCTAAAAGTTCACAATCAGAAAGATATTCAGGTCCTTTTTTTATAAGTTTTTCTCTGGGTCTCTCAAGTTCGGGCCACTTGTTGATTGGTAAATAATCCGTTTCCGTCTTGTAATGATTCTTCAAAAGGTCTTTCTCTATGAATTTCATATTAAACAAAAATAATAATAGCTTATTTACACATTTATGTAAATATATAAATTAGAAATTAAGATCTTAATAACTATGATATAGAAATATTTTTGACTTCAAATTAATAAGGGGTATAATAGTGATTGAACAATTATGGTACTTAATTGTGCAGCATAATGAACAGTAAAGGTGCTTAATTATTCATGCTATATCATATATTTTATAATACATAAACTATTTCAGGAGAAAAATGGACGAATTATTATTTCAAAACCCGTGGTGGAAAGATAAAAAAAATATAGAAAATGATATAAATATCAGGAAATTAAAGAAATGTAAATATACCTATAAGCCTCAATTATTTAAGGCCGCTGATCTTAAAAGCGATGCAGTCTATACGCTCAGAGGGGCCAGGCAGGTTGGTAAAACAACATTAGTAAAATTAATAATAAAAGATTTACTTGGCAGAAATGTCAGTCCTAGAAATATCTTTTATTACTCTATGGATTTAGTAAAAGATGATAAAGAATTGTTTGAAATATTTGTATCCTGGCATCAAACCGTTAAAGGAAATAGTAAAAGAAAATATATTTTTTTTGATGAGGCAACTTTTGTACAAAACTGGGAAAAATCAATAAAACATATTGTTGATACCTTTGGGCTGGAAAATAAGACTTTTATTCTAACTGGTTCATCAGCTATTGACCTGAGAAAAGGGTCGGAGCGCCTTCCTGGAAGAAGGGGGGTATCCAATCCTGATAAATTATTGCTGCCCTTATCTTTTAAAGAATTTTGCAATCTCACTGGATTGAAAGTTATTCTAGAACATAAGAATATTATTAGTCTTGATTCAATCTCAAAAAATATTCCTGAACTGAAAATTTATCAAAATGAACTCAATCTATATTTAGATAAATATCTTATTTGCGGAGGATTCCTGGAATCAATTAACTCGCTCTTTGGTAATAATTTAATAAATGAAGAAACAGTTGAAAGATATATTTCTGTAATATTCAGTGAAATTGAAAAAGTCAGAAAATCAAGAGTAATTTCAAAAAATATTCTTTTTTCTGTAATAGATTCACTTAGTAGCACTATTAGCTGGAACAAGCTTGCAAAAAAATCTGGCAATATTTCTACTAACACTTTGATTGATTATATTATTACCTTTTCCGATTCTTTTACCTTATATTATCTGGAACATTTTGATAAAAACAAATTAACAGGAAACCCGGCAAAAGAAAAAAAGCTGTATTTCTTTGACCCCTTTTATTATTATATAATCTCAAGGATCATTAATTTACCTTACACAAAAATTGATAAATCTACTCTTATAGAAAGTCTTATAGGAGCACATTTAATTAGAAATTTTGAACAGGGTATTTATCAGGGATTTTCCAATATTGAAAAAATATTTTACTGGAAATCCGCCAAGGGTAAGGAAATAGATTTTATATTAAGTAAGTCTAAGAATAATATCATACCTATAGAAGTTAAATATCAAAATATAATAAATCCCATAGATTATATAACCATTAAAAAATCATTTAAAAAAGGAATAGTAGTTTCTAAAAATACTTTCTACATTGAAAAAAATATTGTCATATTACCTGCTTCCTGTTTCCTCTACTTGCTGAACTAAAGATAATTATATTTAGATATTTCTCTATTATTGTATAATCAAGAATCTTCTTTTCTTCATAGTGGAATTACCTGAAATTAAGATTAATATTATTTTTTCCAGCATAGGCTTTAGCAAGTGATATAAACATTGCGCCTCTGTTCTTTTTAATTTTCCCGGTAAGGTGTGTACCCTTTACTATGCTTAAAAATATTCTTATCTGCTGCTCAGAAATCTTATCAACTATGGTTCGAAATGCTCCCAGACTGTGGTTATCTTCAAGCTCTTCTGCTATTTCTTTTACTAGTAGCTCCTTTTCTCTAGACCTATATCTATTTGGTCCAGGATATTCCTTTAACACACTGTTATTGGAATATTTTCCTTTTGGATCATTGTTTTCTTCTAATAGCTTCCTTTCTTTTCCGGAGTCTTTAGACTCTATAAAGTTACATTTTCCCTTTTCTTTTAATGATTCTTTTATTTTTCTTCTAATATCGTTAACGTCCTCTTCATTTTCTTCTGTCTTTTCCTTCATCTCACTCTCAGAGTTTTCCACAACCTCTCCACTTCTGGCCCTATTAACGTTATCTAAATTAGGATCATTAATATAAGTATCACTAGGGTGGGTTTTTCCGTATTCTAGAAGACGGATTTTCCGTATTCAGAAATTCTTTAATTTCTGGCTTTAATACATAAATCCTATTAGAATTCCCCTGTCCCATTCTTTTATCAATTATTAATTTGTATTTAACAAGCTTTCTTTTATATGTAGTAGCAGTTTCTTTGTTTATTTCTAGAAGACCAGACAGATCTTCTATGCTAAAAATTAAATATATGTAGCCTTTTTCATCTTTCCAGTTATTCTTAATAGATAGATCTAGTCTGTCTCTTAAAATGGAATACATCAATTTAGGACCTAGCCCTAGACCCTTATACACCGGGTTTTTAAAAAGTGCTTTTGGGACCTGATAAAATCTAATGGTTACTTCTTCTTGAGCTGTATAAAACCTGTTTAATGGGATAGAATTATATTCTTTGTTGTTTGAGTAGCCGTTGGGGTTGCTGGAAGACAGTCCAGGTTTTTTACTTATATTTTTTCTATTTATTTCTCTATTGTTCATAAAACTATAAATTAGTAGATCATTTTCAAGATAAAACCAATTCTTTATCGCTCATCTCTTAAATTATCCTTACTCGTTATAAAACTTCCTATTTAAGTCTTTATATAAACAAAAAAGCTCAGCAGAATGCTAAGCTTTTCATATTCAAATAACTTTGATTTTCTTTTTAAATTTAAGGTTTATGCCAGGTGAGCTATAGCCTTCACCCGTCCAGCGGAAAATAGTGTCACTAGGCGAGCTAAGGATGAAGTAAGGCTGCCCTGTGATATCAGCACTTCCTTTATTACTTTATTCTTTATATCCAGAAGAAGAACTATAAACTGTTCTTTTTTTAAGTCTTTAAGAAGCGGGATATAATAATTTGCCACTTCCTCACTGCACTTAAAACTTTTATTATTTCCGTTTTTCTCAGATACTGCCCTCCTGCCCAGTTCAATTGCAGCCATTACCTGAGCTGCCTTTGCTCTTCCAATCCCATTAATTTTTAAAAACTCCGAAAGCGATAAATCGAGTAGATTCTTTAGGCTGCCGTATTCGGTCAGTATTTTTTTAGCCAGATCAAGAGCAGAAAATTTTTCTTTACTGCTTCCAATTCCTGTCCTTAGTATTATCGCTAAAAGTTCACAATCAGAAAGATATTCAGATCCCTTTTTGATAAGTTTTTCCCTGGGTCTTTCGAGCTCGGGCCACTTGTTGATTGGTAAATAATCCGTTTCCGTCCTGTAATGATTCTTCAAAAGGTCTTCCTCTATGAATATTCATATTAAACAAAAATAATTATAGCTTATTTATGCAATTATGTAAATATATAAATATATAATTTAATAACTTCCTTTGACATATGGTACTAAATTTAGTACCATATATTTTGGTGATGTAAAATGAATACAATTTCAGCAAGTAAAGCAAGGGATAATCTATATAAAATTCTCGATGAAGTAAAAAACGGTCTAAAAAGTTATACAATTACTTTAAGAGGTGAGGCTCAGGCAGTAGTAATTAATCCTGAAGAATTAGAAGCATGGGAAGAAACCCTTGATATTTTAAGTGATAATAAACTAGTAGCACAAATACTAAAGAGCCAGGAAGAGATTAAAATGGGTAAATACCTAAATGAAGATGACATAATAAAAGAACTAAATATCTCTAAAAAAGAATTGAAATAAATGAAGGTTAATTATTCTAAAACCTCTCTAAAACAATTAAAAAAACTTACCAAGGCAAAGCAGATTGAAATTTTAAAAAAAATCGAAAAACTTAAAAATGATCCTGATGCCGGTAAAAAATTAAAAGGGCCCTTAAAAAATTTCAGATCACTAAAAGCCTGGCCTTACAGAATAATATATCAATACTCCGAAAATGATAGGGCAATTTTTATAAATATAATCCAGCAAAGGCAGAGTGCTTATAAATAATTTTAGAATAATTTTTTACTTTGATGACTATTCCTTTATCCAGAATGCTTTTTATATTACGTGGATGGATACCCTTAACCAGGATATCTTTAGATCTGGCGTAGCCCCATTATGCATCTTGAATATTTTGATAATCTTTTCATGTTTTTTACTTGACATATCTTCTTTGGATATTTTCATAGGCATATTATGATAAATGCCGTGGATTTTATCCGGTAGTTTTTAAAATATTTCCCGGGATTATAATGAGAAAATTTATAGTATATACTTGTTACCTTCAGAAGAAAATTCTTATTAATTACTGAATCATATATATGAGTTCAGAAGAGACAGGCCCCCTCACAAGGTGCTTGCAATTGCCGATACTTTTGATGACTGGCGCTGTGATGATTATATAAATAATGATTATATGGATTTCTAGACCAAATATGATTTTTAAGGGTTTTAGCCTGCCCAAAAATAAATTTGCCGGAGCATCAAAACTATCTAATGCACCTTCTGATTGATAAACTGTTTCTATTCCATATCTTCTTGAATCAAGAGTGGAGTTGATATCAACCTCTTTACCATTTACATAAATCTGACCACTAGTTTTCTTATAAACACCAGAAATTGTTTTTATTAATGTTGACTTACCAGCTCCATTATTCCCTACAATAGCAGTAATCTCTCCTTCATATAATTTTAAATCAACACCATTAACTGCTTTTATACCGCCAAAATCTATTGGCACCCTGTCTGGTTCCTGGTGCTTAACAGCTGCAAGAACTCTTTCTCTTGATTTCATAAGAATTCCCCTTAAAAAAATTAAATATTTTTATTTGTAAATAATTCAGGAAATTTTATTACCATGTACAGTTTCATATACAGTTATAACATTCTCTATTGGCGTATCCGGCTGAAAAGCATGTGATGGTGCAACAATATAACCCCCATATTTACCCAACGTCTTTATTCTATGAAGCACTTCACTTTTTACATCTTCAACAGAACCATTTGGCAATGTTTTTTGCTCATCAATCCCGCCATAGAAAGCTATATCCTTTCCAAATTCTTCTCCCAACTCGTATGGGTCCATCCCAATGGCAAGGGGTTGAACAGGATTTAACACATCAAAACCTAATTCAATCATATCTGGTATTATTTGCCTTACACCACCACATGAATGATGACAGTATTTAAGGCCATATTTTTTAACAACAGATACAAGTTTTTTATATCTAGGTTTTATATATTTGCGCCACATACTTGGGCTTATTGCTAATCCGTTCTGGGTACCGAAATCATCTCCAACATATACGCCATCAACCAACCCTTTTATTTTTTCCATACACTTTTCAAGGAAAGATATAGCAAGTTCATTAACCTTATCTAAAAGGATTTCCACATTTTTAGGTTCCAGAGCTAGGTCAACAAAAAACTGTTCGCTGCCTCTTTGAAATCTCGCAAAGTCAAAACATCCATTCATGTTTAACCAGACAAAAAAATCTTGATATTTAACTAATAATTTCTTATAAGCTTCAAAATCCCACAAGTCTAAAGAAGGTTGTTTTACCTTGATAATTTCATCAATAGTAGCGTTTATTAACGGTGAGCTATGTATTTCGATATATTTTCCAAAAGGATACCCCATTCCTGAAAAACTATATCCCAAGCTCCGAGTATTTTACCATTCTCTCTCTTTGAAATTAATGGCAAACCCCACCAGCTTCCAATCGTTTTTTCTAAATTAACAAGGCAAATTACGATAGACTGGTCCACTCCAAACTTTTTTTGCAATTTTATTTCCTGATCAACACCAAATCTCCTTTTCGAAGCGCCGGGACATTCAGCAGTACATGCCCATAGCTTTTAAGCAGGCGGAAATCCGGGTCTTTAATATACTCACCGGGCTCTCCAACCTCAATGCCTGCGACTGCTATATTCTTGAATCTGCGTGCATTCTCATCGATGCCGAATTCAATGAGCTTTTCGATGTACCAGTTGATGTTAGCGTTTCCTTCACCGATGACACAGTTTGTATGGGCCAGGCCGTTATTGTCCGAAATATGCACATGGATAATCTTCTCTTTGATGCATTCTAAATCGTTAGGTCCCGACCTGAGGATATTGAGATGCCCGATATCTATATTGGCAGCCAAGTTCGGTGCGCCGATTTCTTCAAGCAACATTTTCATTGCCTCAATGCCGTTGCATACATACAGGGCTTCGGGTTCTAGTTCGAGCATCACTATAATGTCGTATTTCAGGCACCAATCACAGTACTCTTTCATTATTGAAACAACGTTTTTTACTGCTTGTTCCCTTGGTAGGTTGAAATCGATATTCCCGACCCCTTTCCCCACCATTACTTGCCTGCCCCCGAGTTCTTTGATGAGCAGGGCAGCAAGCTTCAGCTGCCTCAGGGTGGATTTGGCTTCTTCAGGATCATTGGATGCAAGATTGCCATCTGCGCACGTGACGATGCTCGACGCTTTTACTCCGTACTTCACCATTTCTTTTGCAATTGCTCTTTGTTCTGCCACAGGGAATAGCGCAGGATTGAATATCCCAAATGCCAGAATGTCGATATAGCCGATGCCAAAGTCGGCTATCCTTTGTATTGAGGCCTTTAGAGGGACTCCTGCAAATTCGTATAAAATTGTACCTACTCCGATTTCCATACATCATCTCCTACGTTAAAAGTCAAATTTTCTAATGTTTATGCTACACCAGTTATTATAGATACTATTTCGTTAGGATTAGTATCCTTTTTTAACCTTTCCCCAACTATTACACCATTTCGTAACACTACAATCCTATCAGCTAATTCAAAAACATGAGAAATACTATGGCTAATTACTATAATAGACACATTATATTCATCTCTTATTCTCTTAATTAAATCTATAACTCTTCTCTGCTGCTCAGGACCAAGATTATTAGTAGGTTCATCAAAAATCAGGATCTTTCCTCCCCAATAAACTGCTCTTCCAACTATAACAGATTGTCTTTGTCCACCAGATAAATTACTAACATCAGCAGATAAATCTTTAAGTTTGACTCCAACTCTTTCCAGCATCTTTTCTGTCTCTTTTTTCATATATCTTGTATCCATAATTTTAAATAATTTGCCAAGTAAATTATTTTGTAATTTTTCCCTACCTAAAAATAAATTTGCAGGAGCATCAAAACTATCTAATGCACCTTCTGATTGATAAACTGTTTCTATTCCATTTCTTCTTGAATCAAGGGTGGAGTTGATATCAACCTCTTTACCATTTATATAAATCTGACCACTAGTTTTTTTATAAACACCAGAAATTGTTTTTATCAATGTTGATTTACCAGCTCCATTATCTCCTACAATAGCAATAATCTCTCCTTCATATAATTTTAAATCAACACCATTAACTGCTTTTATACCACCAAAATATTTAGATAATTTTTTTGCTTCTAAAACTACTCTCTTCAATTTAAATCCCTTCCATTTTTTATTAGATTATTTTTTTCTTTCCCATTGATCCATAAGAATCGCAAACAAAATAACCCCACCCTTAACTGCATCTCTATAAAAAGGGTCTACTCCCAACAGGTTAAGACCGTTATTTATAAGTCCCAAAATTAAAACACCTACCATAACTCCTCTAACTGTCCCAATTCCACCCTGTAGACTAGTACCACCAATAAGTACTGCACCAATTGCATCCAGTTCTGCACCTAATCCCGCATTTGGTTGACCAGAAGTACATCTTCCAACCATAACTATGCCCGCAAGTGCAGCACAAAGCGCAGAGATAAGGAAAGTATATATCTGAACCCTTTTAACCGATATACCAAAAAAGCTTGAAGTTATATCACTTACTCCTACTGCACTTACCCTTCTTCCAGCGGCAGTATAGGAGAAAAATATCCAAAAAATAATAACAACAACAATTAATACAATTGCTGGCATTGGAACTGGACCAATATTTTCATGTCCAAGAAAAATCAAGCTTTTAGGAAGACCCGTTATGGGCATTGCTCTTGTAATTACAAGTGTTCCACTATAAAGAATAAATTTCATGCTCAAAGTTACCATTATTGAAAGATTTCTTCCCCGTGTACTAAAAAAACCATTTAAAAATCCTATAAATAAAGCAACAGAAAAGGCAACTAATAAAGCAATAGCAGTCCCATAATAAAGTGATACTTTAGCACAAATAACTCCAATAAAACCTAATGCAGAACCCACTGACAAATCAACATTGCCCGCTTTAAGAGTAGTAAATACTCCCAATGAAATTAGTCCTAAAATAGAAATTTGACGTAATATGTTTAACTGATTATTTACGGTTAAGAATGCATCACTGCCAAATGATAAAGAAACATAAAAGATAAAAAAAACTATTAAAATCCCATAATTTCTCCAAAAAATTCTAAAATCAAACTCCTTACTCATCATAGCTCCAATACATATCTCCAATGAACAATTTGTAATAAATTTTTTTGTAGTGAATGGGAGAAAAAAATATTTTCTCCCATTCACATCAGCATTGATTAACCGAGGTTATTCGAAAAGATTAAGGTTATATTCGTCCCACATCTCCTCAACATTGTCAGGAGTTACCACTTTACATGGAACTGAAACAATTTTTGGAATTATATCTAGTTTTCCTTGGGCAATCTTTATAACTACATCTCCAGTCGCTTGACCAATCGCTTTACAATTAAAAGCCCAATCATATATTGTTCCACTTCCCTCCTTCATTATATTAGGTATTTCACCATACCAACCTTGGCTACATAATATAATCTGATCTGTTTTACCTGCAGCTTCCACTGCATTAAAAGCACCTAGTGTAATGGAATCAGTATGGGTATAAATAGCATCTAAATCTGGATGTGCGGAAAGTGCGTCCTCTGTAAATGCAAGGCCATCTTCTGTTGTCCAATGATCAGATGATGGTTCTCCTACAATTACCATATCTGGATAATTCTCCATTACCCTTCTAAAGCTTTCCCCTCTTTCATATACTACAGATGCTCCTAAAACACCCTGAATATGTAGCACTTTACCCTTGCCATCAAGTAACTCTACTAATAACTCTGCAGCTTCTTCTCCAATTTGCCAGTTATCACCCCCTACAGTACTAACAACTTCTCCACCATTAGTTGCTCTATCAATACAAACCACTGGAATTCCCATATCATTTGCTTTTTTTACTACAGGGATCATAGCATCAGCATCGTTCGGGTTCATTACCAGTATATCTATACCCATCTGTAAAATATCTTCACCATCATTTACCTGCTTTGTAACATCCTGTGCAGAATCAATTATTATGAACTCCTCACATCCTGCTTCTCTGACTGCTGTTTCAAGATTGTCAGACCACACTACACGAGCAGCATCTTGAAGACTACCTGGTAAATAACCAATTACCAAACCTTCTAATGGGAGTTCTTCGGCAGGAGCGGCTTCTTCTGCTACTTCTTCCTCTGGAGCGGCTTCTTCTGCTACTTCTTCCTCTGGAGCGGCTTCTTCTGCCTTACATCCTGCAAGTGAAAAAGTTGCTACCATAGATATACCTACCAACATCACTATCAACCATAATAATAGCTTTTTCATTTTTACATTCTCCTTTTAATTGTTTTACTTATACATCAATTTTTAATAAAATCTTTTCTGAGATTTGTTTAGGGCTGTAGTTTCAACGAAGCTTAAATTATACCTGAACAAATCTCATTTTTCTTTTAACATAAAACCTCCTTTCTATTTTTTCTACCTTCATCTAGCCAAAAGAAAGATCCCGATTGCTTTGATGTAATAATCACCCCCTTAATTTAACAAAAGTGATCTTCACGAAACTCTTAAATCCTTGTCTATAAAAGGTTTCAGACACTACTTCTTTTTTAATTATCCTTCACCTTCCAAATCTTCGATTTCGTTAAACCCTATTAAGTTAACAATACAATATACATAAAATTTACTAGAAAAATATATTTACTACTTATGCCAGTATATTTCCCACCCAAGATATTTACCAAGAGCCTCATTAAGAACCTTCGCAGAAAGAGTTCTATTCATAGCTACATGATGTTCAAAACCATTTTGACAGATAAAGTCCATTAACTCCTGTAATCTATTTACCTTACAAACAGCTACACCTCCAGGGGTATTAACCGGATCATCGGTAAATTCTCCTTCACCAAAATAAACCTTGATTTTACCACGACTATCATCTGTAGATAATTTAGTAAAAGTCATAGGACCTGGAGCTATTTGAGCCTTACAAGCACCAAAACAATAATCATATCCCAGGCGGGATCCTAGGATATCCAGGTTTGAGATCTCAAAATCTGTGGCAAAGAACCCTTTGGGAAAGTTAGAACAGTGAGTATTTATACATTTATCTTTCTCATTTAAATAATTATTGTTCCAATCTAGAAGTCCTGAAGGTCTTCCTGATACTAGGTATAACGCATACATTGAAACTGCTCCAGTTACATCTGTTTCACAAGCCATCGGTTTTCCTTTTTCTCCAGATAAGCTCATTGGAAGACAAGCAGCACAACCATAGTTTTTCTGGATTGAAGACCAACACTGCATAGCCCCTGCTATACAATCATTATCTATCATAAATTTATCTACACTAAGAGTAAGTTTTGCTGATTTTATTACACTTTCTTCCTTAATATAGTCTGGAACTTTTCCGTAAGATTTTATCTCTGTTACTTTATCTTTTACTTTAACTGAGCCTTTTAATTCATTTGCATATGCAATTATTTCTGAAAGATCAACAGGTACTACAGTTATTCCTGATTTTTGAAGAATCTTCTCAGAATATCTTACAGTTTGAAATGGAGTAGGCCTAGTCCCTATTTGAGCAATCCTAGCCCCTTTTAAACCTCTAACAACCCTACAAACCTTAGCAAAAAATTCAATATCATCACTAAATTCTTTACTTGTAATAGGGTAAGTATGTAAACTGGTATTAGTAAATTTTATATTATATTGGTATAAATTATTGCATACTGAAATTTTTCCGCAGAATGAGTCCCTTCTATGGTTGATATCCATGTTATCTAAATCATCATTAAAAGCCTGTACTAAAATAGGAACATCAAGTTTAGCAATGTCAAGAGTATTTACAATTCCTACTTCATCTCCAAAATTAGGAAGACTTACAATTATGCCATCAATTTTTTTATGTTTATCTCTAAATAAGCCAGCACATTTTCTAGCATCCTCAATAGTCTCTACTGCACCATATTTAGTATCATTTTCAGATAATGCTATATAATTATATCCAAGTTTATCCAGTCTAGTTAAAATTTCCTTTCGACCATCTTGAGCTAATTTATGATTAAAGAATCCTCTGGTACCAATAATTACCCCAAAAGTAGTATCTTTCACTATTTCTCCTCTTTAAAAAATACTTGAACATTCTAAAGTATAATCTTTACAGAAATAATACTTATTAATAACTATTTTAATTTATACTGAAAAATCTTATTCTAAATTCTTATATTACAAAAAGATTATAAATGCAGTTTTAAAATTAAATATCAATGTGTTTCCCTAAGACATTTTATCCAACATTTTATATAATTTTTCAACTATCTTATACTATACTGTAACTTACCGCTTTCAAAAAACAATTTAATATTAACATAATCTATTTAGATGTCAATTAAAAATTTCATATTTTATATTTTAATATAAAAATTTTTAAGCTAAAAAACCCCTATATAACCGTAATTTTAACATTATTATGCTAAATAAGTACTATTTTTAACTCATAATAGTCTTTTTTCACCTAAATATGAAAAAATAAAATTTTTAATTTTTATATTAATTATTGTAAAATGTAAATTTTTATTTACACTTCTCCACTTATGAGTTAATATTAAAACAATATTAAATAATAATTAGTTTTCATTAAAAGGGATGTAATAAAATATGAGAAAAAGTGAAATTTGGAAAAAGGCAATGGATGTTTGGAATAATGAGGCAAAAACAATCAGTTGTCTACCAGAAATAATTGATATTCATAATTTTATTAAATGTGTAGAAATAATTAAGAATTGCAAAGGAAAAATTATTACTGCAGGCCTCGGAACATCTGCAGCTGCTGCTAAGAAGATTGCACACTCACTATCATGTATAGAACGTCCATCATTTTTTCTCTCTTGTGGAGATGCCGTTCATGGGGGGCTAGGATCAGTTCAAAGTAACGATGTAGCTATTTTAATTTCTAAAGGTGGAAACACAAGAGAAATTATAAATATTATTCCTACCTTAAAAACAAAAAAAGTATACATCATTGGTGTTACAGAAAAAGAAAATTCTATATTAGCACAGAATTGTAATTTGCTAATAAAAGTAAAAATAAAAAAGGAAGCTGATAACTTTAACATGCTTGCAACATCCAGCACTCTAGCAATTGTCGCAGTTTTTGATGCAATATGTATTATATTAATGTCATGGATGAATTATACAAAAGAACAATTTGCAATAATACATCCTAGTGGAGCAGTTGGAGAAAGACTTTTAAAAGAATTAAAAGAAATAAGATAGGAGACGACTTATATGAAAGCTGCAGTATTTGAAAAAATAGAAACTATTAAAATAAAGGAAATTAAAAAACCTAAATGTGATCATAAAGGAATTATAGTAAATGTCAAAGCATGTGGAATATGCGGGTCTGACATTAGAAATTATCATGTGGGTCTTAAAGATGGTATTAAAAATCAAATAATGGGACATGAAATTGCAGGTATTGTTGAAGAAGTTGGTTCAGAAGTTAAAAAATTCAAAGTTAATGATAAAGTTGCCATAACACCTGATGTAAGTTGCGGAAACTGTTATTATTGTAAAAGAGGATTAGTAAATCTATGCCTCAATCATAGAATGATAGGAACACACTGGCCAGGTGGATTTGCACAATATATCTATCTATCTTCAGAAATATTAGAAAATGGAATAATAAATAAAATACCTGAAGGAGTTTCTTTTTATTCTGCAACTATTTCAGAACCAGCTTCTTCAGTTATAGCTTCACAAGAGAACGCAAAAATCGGTCTAGGAAATGCAGTATTAATCATTGGCGACGGTCCAATCGGTTGCCTTCATCTTGAAATTGCAAGAGCAAGGGGAGCAACCACAATTATTATGGCAGGATTAAATCGTTTAAAATATGCAGCCCTGTTTAAGCCTGATTATCTTATTGATGTAGCTTCAAAAGATGTTACTTTTGAAGTATTAAAAATTACTGATGGTCTCGGAGCTGATATTGCAATATGTGCAAATCCTGTTGCAGAAACACATAACCAGGCAATTGAATCAGTTAGAAAAAGAGGGAAAGTAATTATTTTCGGAGGATTACCTAAAAAGAAACCTATGACGACAATAAATAGTAATCTTATCCATTATAATGAACTTACTTTAATCGGTGCATTTTCATATCCGGGTTATATACACGAACAAGCTCTATTGGCAATTAAAAATGGTAAAATAACTACAAAAAAATACATAAATGAAATTGTCCCCCTTGAGGGGATTGAAAATGGATTTAAAATTGCTGAATCAGGTAAAGCTTTAAAAGTTCTAGTTGATCCATGGCTTTAAAAAAATTAAAAGCAAATATTTTTTTATTTAGAAAAATTATTATTTTTTAAACTTTAACACAAAAGGAGAATTATTGTAATGTATGAGATAGATAGCAAGCTAAATGAACTTGAAAAAAGAGGCAATCCAATCAAAGTGGGCTTAATTGGAGCAGGACAAATGGGGAGTGAGATAATTACTCAGCTTGAAAAAGTTAAAGGAATTAGAATTGTATCTGTTGTAGATATTTCATTAGAAAAAGCTTTAGCTGGTTATAAATATTTAAAAAAGGATGTTGAAATTATAAAGACTAACAATATTAAAGAAGCAGAAAAAGCAATCTGTTCAGGGAAAAAAATAGCTTCTACAAATTATAAGCTTGCAACTTCATTATCTCAAATAGAAGTGGTCATAGAGGCAACTGGTTCTATCGAAATGGGTGCTCTTATTGCTTTAGATGCCATAAATAATAAAAAACATATAATAATGATGTCAGTAGAATGTGATGTTACTGTTGGTCCAATTTTACGAAAATTTGCTGAAAATGCAGGAGTAATTTACTCACTTGCAGCTGGTGATGAGCCATCAGCAATTATAGAATTATATAGATTCGCAAACGCTCTAGGATTTACTGTAATAGCTGTTGGGAAGGGCAAAAACAATCCACTGAATATTTATGCAACGCCCGAAATACTTGAAGAAAGTTCCAGAAAGAGGAATATGAATGCAGTAAGACTCTGTGAATTTGTAGATGGGTCCAAAACTGCTATTGAAATGGCTGCGGTTTCTAATGCTACCGGATTTGTGCCAGACATAAGAGGTATGCATGGTGCAAATTCAAAAATTGATGAAATAACAAAAATATTCTGTCCAAAAAAAGATGGTGGCATTCTAAATAATATTGGAGTTGTAGATTTTGCAATTGGTGTACATCCTGGCGTATTTTTAATTTTTACAACCGACAATCAAAAAATAAGAGAAGCCTTGATTCAAAGAAATATGGGGTATGGGCCTTATTATTTGCTCTACCGTCCTTATCATTTATGTAGCATTGAAGTACCATTAACAATAGCTCAAATAGCTATATATGGAGAGTCATCTGGGCATCCTATGGGAAAACTTACTTCAGAGTGTATAGTAATCACAAAAAAGAATATGAAAGCTGGTGAAATACTTGATGGTGTAGGAGAATATTGTTATAGGGTAAGCATAGAACGTATGGATATCGCTAAAAAAGAAAACTTTTTACCGATGGGACTTGCAAAAGGATCAAAGTTGAAAGTAGATGTAAAAAAAGATACTATAATAACGAATGATATGGTAAAAATACAAGATGACACTACTTTATTCCATTTAAGAAAAATACAAGACAATCTTTGTTCTTAAAATTAATTAATTTAAAAACAATGCTACTCTATTAATTTATAATATTATATAAGTGTATACTAAATAAACTATAATTTTTTTGAAAAGGATTTTAATGTTTCTATTAGGAATTGATATTGGAACTACAAGGTGCAAAGCAGTTGTATTTGACCCTCATGGAAATATTATCGGTAGTAATTTTAAAGAATATGGAATTGAAAGTGATGATTCGGGAAAAGCAGAACAAGATGCAGAACTAATTTGGAGGATAACCTGCTCAGTAATTAAAGGAGCTATAAAAAATATAAATAAAAATGATATAGGAGCACTTGGTTTATCAGTCCAAGGCGATGCTGTTATTCCTATAGATAAAAATTTTAACGCTATGCACAATGCCATACTAGGAATAGATTATCGTTCAAAAAAAAACGTGGAATTGTGTGAGGAAATTTTTGGCAATAGAAAATTATTTAATGTTACTGGTATGAGGCCGCATCCTATAAATGCTTTATTAAAAATCATGTGGTTAAAAAAAAATATACCAAATATTTATAATAAGGCATGGAGGATCGCAACTTATGAAGATTATATATTTGGTAAGTTTGGGGTTGAGCCAATAATTGACTACACTATGGCCTCAAGGACTATGGCTTTTGATTTAAAAAAACGCACTTGGTCACCCAAAATTTTAGATAAATTCGATATAAGACATAATTTATTTAATCAAGCAAAACCATCAGGAACAAAAATTGGCAAAATAAAAAAAAGTATAGCTGATAATTTAGGACTTTCAAGAGATACAATACTGGTTACAGGAGGTCATGATCAGGCTTGTGCAGCACTCGGATCAGGTTTGATTAAAAAAGAAACAGGTTTAATTTCAACAGGAACTGCTGAAGTACTTTCAACAGTACTTCAAAAACCTATTCTTAATGATACTATGTATAATAATTATTATCCTTGCTATCTTTATATAGAAGAAAATATGTATTTTACATTTTCATTAAACCACGTTGGAGGTTTATTATTAAAATGGTATAAGGATAATTTTGAAAATATTAAGGCTTTTAAGCAGGATCGAGGTAAAAAAGATGTCTATGGGTATTTATTAAGTAAAGTTCCAGATAAGCCCTCAAGAATTTTATTCTTACCTCACTTGAATGGAAGTGGTACGCCATGGTGTGATTTTTCCTCCAAAGGTGCAATTATTGGTTTAAACATATCAACAACTAAATATGATATATTAAAAGCAATTCTTGAGTCTTTAACATATGAATTGAAGATAAATATAGAAATAATGAAATCCGCTGGAATTATAATTAAAAATTTAAATGCCGTAGGAGGAGGTGCAAAATCTCCGCTATGGCTGCAAATAAAATCTGATATTCTTAATCAACCAATCAATTCTCTCCGTGTAAGAGAGGCGGCATGCCTTGGGGCTGCGATTCTTGCTGGTACAGCCATTGGTGTTTATTCAAACATCAATGAAGGAGTAAAAATGACAGTTAATGTACTTAAAACATACTATCCTGATAAAATAAAAAATAATATTTACCATAATATTTATATGATTTACAAAGATATATACCCTTCATTGAAATTAATTAATAAAAGACTATCTTTGTAAGAAAGGAGTATTTTAAATAAATGGATAAATCAAATTTAAGTAAAATACCACATAAGTGCCTTCTTAACATCAAGGCAGTTTATGATATTCTCCAAAGTGCTGAAAAAAAAGCAGCTGACTTTATCCAATCTAATCCAGGAGAAATTGCCAATTCAACTATTGTTGATATTGCAAGTAAAGCTAAATGTAGTGAAGCAACCATAGTAAGACTTTCAAAAAGGTTAGGATATGAAGGATTTCTAGACTTAAAAGCAGATTTTGCAAATGTTACAAAAGAACATTACCTTGAATATGAAGAAGTCAATGAAATGGATGATGTTATTACTGTAGTAAAAAAAGTATTTGATTCTTCCATCGCTGCAATTAATGATACTTTTGATATTATGAATAGAATAGAGTTTGAAAAAGCTCTTGATGTAATTCTTAGTGCTAATAAAATAATGTTTTGTGGAGTAGGTGATGCTGCTCTTGTAGCTAAGGAAGCATACCAAAGATTTACCCGTATAGGACAAAACTGTTATACTTCAATTGATTGCGATATTCAACTCATACTAAGTTCTCAACTAGATAAAAATGATGTTCTAGTTGCCATATCTTATTCCGGTAGAAGTCAATCTGTTGTAAAAGCTGTAAAAATAGCCAAAAAATCTGGTGCGAAAGTTATTGCCATAACCAACTTTCCTATTTCACCACTCACAAAAAAATCAGATATTATTTTACAAACAGCAGTATTCTCTAAGTATGCAACCGGTGAAGTAATTTCAAAACGTATAGTTGAACTTTGTATTATAGAAAGCCTATTTATCAATTATCTTCTAAAAAAAGGACAACCAGTTATAGATACTTTAAGAAAATCAAATGAAGTAATAAAAATCAATAAATTATGAAACAGTATTAGTAGAATCTTTAATTCTATAAATATCAAACAAAATCCATACGTTAAGTAAAGTATTAGACAGGTACTTAAATGCTCTAAAATGCAAATGCAATAGTATATATCTTGCCAGACTTTCCATAGATTGGCTATCTTTTGGATATATTTTTTTCTATAATATACACCAAACCTGGAATGCCTCCAAAATAATATAAGCACTATTGTTTTCTTTGTAATTAATCCTTTAGTTTGTAACATTTGAAATACCTTATACCTAAAAAGTGGCTCAAGCTCATCTGCATTTATTTCTATATGAGATGGATAAAAGTTTCCTTCCTGGCCAAATAAGCCGTCACTTACAAGTATATGAAGATGGGGATTGAATCCCAGAAAGTCACCAAAGGTTTAGATAGCTACTGCCTTTGCAGGAACTCCTTCTTTATTATCATCTAATTCTGTGTAATATAGTTTTAGAACTTCCCAGGCAATCTTTGAAAGTTTGGAAAGTAGCTTTCTATTAAAAAGAAAATACTTTCTTAAGATCTTTGGAATAGAAAATATAAAGTGCCTGTGGGGAACTTTTTTTAATACATTTGTACACAGCCATTCCCCAAATTCAATAACCCTTTTGATATGGCATGAAGGGCAGAAATTCCTGCACTTGCAGGAAAATGCAAGTAGATACTCATGGCCTGCAGTTTATACATCTTACCCTTACAAATCCATTGGCAAAATATTTTTCGTATAAGTAGTTTTAGCCATAAAGAGCCCCTTATATCCTCGTGCTATTGCTAAATCAATCATCTCTTTTGTAAAGGAATCACCTAGCCAAGCTAAAAATTCAACTGGTTTATTGAGTGCTTGCTCTAAGATTGTTTTAGACTCACTAAGTTCATAAATAACATGCTCTTGGGTAGCAGTGAGTACCGGCACACGCCATTAGTCTTCGAACTCCCACCTAGATACAAATGATTAAATGTATACGATTCTATATCCATACCGCGACTCGTCATTTCTTACCACCTAGCCAACCATTGTTCTTTATCTTTACCAGTAAGCTTATTGGCCACTACAAAAACACCCCTTGAAATTTTTTGGTTTTCAATAAAGGAAATGCTATTTCATAATCTGACAAATTGGCGTCATCAAATGACAACATAATTGGTTTAGCAGGTAATGATGTATTTTGGGTAATGTATTGATAAAGCTGACCAGTATCAATGGTCTCATAACCTGCTTCTTTTAAATAGTCTAATTGTTGTTTAAAATCACTTAATTTGATTAATCCATAACCAAGCATTTCTTGAGAACCATCAGCTGTAATCCGGTGATAAAGCAAAACAAGTACTCCTTGATTTTGAGATAATTCTAGCTGTGACTTTTCAGAATGTTCTTGAGTTTATTCCTGAATCTGTTCTTATTCTTTTTCTACTTCCGGTACTTCTTCTTACCCTACAACTTCTCCTGTTGATTCTTCAACAGCTTTAACCACTGCTTCTTCTTTAACCACTTCAGCCTCACAACTTGCTAAAGAAAATATTCCAATCACTGATATAATAAGTATCCATAAAAATACTTTCTTCATATTTAATTTCTCACTTTAATTATGTGATATCTCAATAGAAAAGACTAAAGACTTATTTTATTAATTAGTACTGTTTATTATAATTTATTACGATAAATTTATACTAATTTGTTAACATTTTTTGCTAATAATATCATATTTACTCCTTTTCTTTAAAATTTATATTTTGTGGTAGAATTACCTGAAATTCAGATTTATATTATTCTTCCCAGCATAGGCTTTAGCAAGTGATATAAACATTGCACCTCTGTTCTTTTTGATTTTCCCGGTAAGATGTGTATCCTTAATTATACTTAAAAATATTCTTATCTGCTGTTCAGAAATTTTATCAACTATAGCTCGGAATGCTCCTAGGCTGTGATCATCTTTAAGCTCTTTTGCTATTTCTTTAGCTAGTTGCTCCTTTTCTCTGGACCTATATCTTTTTGGTCCAGGATATTCCTTCATCTCACTCTCAGAGTTTTCCACAACCTCTTCCCTACTGGTTCTATTAACGTTATCTAGATTAGTATCATTAACGTAAGTATCATTAGGGGCGCATTTTTCGGATTCTAGAACATGCTTTTTTCGGATTCTAGAATCCGCTTTTTTAGGATTCAGAAATTCTTTAATTTCTGGCTTTAATACATAAATCCTATTAGAATTCCCCTGCCCCATTCTTTTATCAATTATTAATTTGTATTTAACAAGCTCTCTTTTATATGTAGTAGCAGTTTCTTTGTTTATTTCTAGAAGACTGGCTAGCTCTTCTATGCTAAAAATTAAATATATATAACCCTTTTCATCTTTCCAGTTATTCTTAATAGATAGATCTAGTCTGTCTCTTAAAATGGAATACATCAATTTAGGACCTAGTCCTAGACCCTTATACACCGGGTTTTTAAAAAGTGCTTTTGGGACCTGATAAAATCTAATGGTTACTTCTTCTTGAGCTGTATAAAATCTGTTTAATGGGATAGAATTATATTCTTTGTTGTTTGAGTAGCCGGTGGGGTTGCTGGAAGACAGTCCAGGTTTTTTACTTATATTTTTTCTATTTATTTCTCTATTGTTCATAAAACTATAAATTAGTAGATCATTTTCAAGATAAAACCAATTCTTTATCGCTCATCTCTTAAATTATCCTTACTCGTTATAAAACTTCCTATTTAAGTCTTTATATAAACAAAAAAGCTCAGCAGAATGCTAAGCTTTTCATATTCAAATAACTTTGATTTTCTTTTTAAATTTAAGGTTTATACCAGGTGAGCCATAGCCTTCACCCGTCCAGCGAAAAATAGTGTCGCTAGGCGGACTATGGATGAGGTCAAGGATCCCACTGAGATTAAGACTTCCTTTATTATCTTATTCTTTATGTCCAGAAGAAAAACTATAAACTGTTCCTTCTTTAGATCTTTAAGAAGCGGGATATAATAATTTGCCACTTCCTCACTGCACCTGAAACTTTTATTATTTCCATTTCTCTCGGAGATTGCCCTCTTGCCCAGCTCAAGGGCAGCTATTATCTGAGAAGCTTTT
>Ga0307380_10003592_pt1 | contig 21344 bp, 11 predicted proteins | sample UN3MG_FD_202239 | JGI IMG/M metagenome (GOLD analysis project Ga0307380, IMG submission 202239) | Soil microbial communities from Risofladan, Vaasa, Finland - UN-3 | ecosystem: Environmental > Terrestrial > Soil > Coastal area > Acid sulfate soil | place: Finland: Risofladan, Vaasa | collected... | reverse complement strand
GCGGGGATCGGATCCGTGCCCAACTGGATGATCGGGTTCTCGTCGAGGTTCGCCATGAGTCCACCACGGCCGCGGCCGTGCAATCAACGCGTAATTGCCTTCATCCGACGTCTCGGTGCCACGATGGTCCGGCAGATCGGCGACCGACACGAAGGTGTAGCCACCCCTCCCGAACAGCACCCGTCGCGTTCGGTTGGACAAACGCCCGGACCCCACAAGGTCGAGCGCATCGGTTTTCAGGCGGTCGGCCCGGCCCGGATGCCGACGCGCTAAACTAGCAACACCCCCCAGAATGTCAAGAAACCGGCGCCCCGCTGGCCACAAAATCGCCCCAACTGGCCGAAGCACGCGGTTCAGGGACGTTTCCCGGTCGAGCCCCGTCGGCCGAGCCCGTCGCGCCGACCTCCCCGGAGCCTGTCAGGTCGTCCGCGTAGGCCGACGTGTGCCAGACGGGCGTCAGCAGCAGAAAGTCCTCCTCGCCGATCGCCTTGCGGGCCAGCACGGCCAGTCTCCCGGGCCCGGTATCCGCGTCACCGGTGATCATCAGCGACAGGTACTTGCGGCTCAGGTCCATGTAAGACTCGAGCCAGCGGATCCAACCGGCCGCCTGGACGTCCCAGGCCAGGCCGGTAGACAGTGGAAAGGACAGGGCGGCCTCGAAGTCGTCCGAGTCCAAGGCGGCGATGTTGCGTCCGGACTGCCCGATCGCGCCGGTCCAGCTGCCCAATTCCGCCCCGTCGCGGCCCGATCGGGTCTGCCCGAACCAATCGCCGAGAGAGACCGCCGAGGCCGCTGCCACCCATGAATCGTCCACGGTCTGGTCATCGATTCCCGATAGATCGATCTCGCGACCCTCGAAGATGGACTCGAACCGCCCCGGAGCGTTGAAGAAGCGGGCCACGTCATGGCGCAGGGCGGTCAGATCGCGCACCACCCGCAAGGCCGGCAGGAGCCGGGCGCTGCCGGGCCCGGGCCACTGCGCCGTCGGCACGCCCACATACAGGCACAGCGGAAAGGGCCGACCCCGCATGTCGCCGCCGTAATCCTGGATCGACGCCAGCACGGTCATGCCGGACTCCGGTATTCGGATGAAACATCCGCTGGACTCCAGCCGCCGGTTCGTCTTCGGCGAGTCGGCGGCGGTCTCGCTGCGCACCGCTTTCAACCGCCCGATGAACCGTTCGTAGCCTCTGAGAATCCAGTCGTTGAACTCGACCGCCCAGGCTTCGTCCGCCGTCGAGCTGTAGTAGTCCGGGTAGGTGGGCAGCTTGCCAAACCAGCGGAGCTTCGGATCGGGGCTCTGCTTGGTCGCCCTCGGTTTGAACAGATCGGTCCAACCCATCTTGGGATTATCTCGTCCCCGGCGCCCCGGCAGGGGGACCCCCCAGCGGTGTGCCGTCCATGGCCATCGGTAACCTACGGTCTCCTGCCGGCCGGCACAAGGCCGCGGCCGCCAGCGCACCGCAGCGCTAGCGATCGTCCGCCGCTCCCGATGCGCTCCGCTCCAGCTTGCCGATCGGATTGGGCAGAGGACGCACCAGGTTGAACACGAACTTCTCGCCCACGATCGTCGTGTCGGTCTTGAGGCCTCGAACCAGATCGCTCTGACCTTGGCGCTTCAGCGCCTCGACCAGGTCAAACTTGTGCACCGTGAGCCACTTGCCGTCGTCGGGCACGCCGTAGCGGTGCAGGTAGGCGCACAGAGCCAGCGGAGAGGATTGGCCCAGCACTCGCTTGACCGCCGGATAGGCCCGCGATGATCCCTCGATCTGCCAGCCGTCCACCAGCGACACCGACAGCTCGCCGCCGCCGGTGCTGCCGCTCCACCGCCAGACGCACTTCTGCGACCGGACCTTCTCCTCGTACAGCGTGGCTACCCGAAGCGGTCGTCCGGAGTCGCCGGTCGCGGACACCGCCAGCCCGAGATCCAGCTCGACCGCCTCGTAGTAGTGCTGGGCCGTGTCCTGAACCCGTTCCTTGCCGTAGGGAGGCATCACCGGATCGCCCCCGGAGACCTCGACGGCCAACTCACCCGCGACCCGGTCATCGCCCAGCCGCAGGAAAGTCCGCCACTCCTCGCAGCTCCGGTAGAAGGCGTCCCGCTCGCGGGCCAACCGATCGTCCTTGGGAATCGTCGCCTCGATCGGCTCGAACGCCTGCCGGGCGTTGGATATCTCCACCAGGAAGTTCGTGAAGTCCGCGAACTTCACCGTCTCCAGGGCATTGAGTTCTTCGCCACCCGGGCTGAGGTAGGGCCAGCCGTCGAACGGGTGTTCCCGTCCGAAGTACCGGTCCTGCACGCTGCAGAGGATGTCGGTTAACTCCTCGCTCAGCAGCTCCTGGGCCCGCCGTTCGAAGACGACGAACTGCCCGGTCAGCTTCTCGTCGTCCAGACGCGCCTCCTGGCGCAGAGCCTCGATGTCGCCCCAGGGAATGCCACGCTTGTCGCGCTGGCTCGGCGGCTGCTCGAAGCGGCGCGGCAGCTCGGCGGCGGCGGCGATTCCGTCGGCCAACACCCGCCAGCGGCGAACGAACTCGTCGGCCAGCGACTGCGCCGCGGGCTCGCCGGGCGCCGCGTCGGCCACCTCTCTGGGCACGCGGGCACGCTCCGCGAATCGACCTTGATCCGAAGGCCACCAACTGTCCACCGCCTGACCCCACCAGTAGGCCACGTCCTGCCAGTCCGGATCCTTCAGGTCCGCCTGCGTCCACTCCCCGTTGTCATCCTGAAACGTGGTCCAGAACGGCAGGGCCGACAGAATCTCGACCAGCGACTGCCGGAACTCGTCGCCCACGTCATCGCGGTTGACGCCGGATCCGGCCCCCTGGCTGCGCATCATGCCGGAAAGGGACTGCCAATCGCGGGCCCGCCCGAGCAGTCGCTCCAGGTCGCCCAGCTCCTTGGCCTTGTACGCCTGGCCCCAGGCACGCACGTAGGCCTGGAAGTACGTCTGGGCCGCGTCCTCCAGCCCCTCCAGGCAGGCCTCGTGCAGCGGGATGTTGTCGGACTCGCCGGGGAAGTAGAGGCTCTCGTCGAAGTCGCGCAGGGCCAGCTGCAGGTTGATGCACTCTTCCGACCGGTCCAGCAGAAACGTGGACGTGGCACAGATGGGAATCTGCAGTCCGCTCTCGCGCTCTCCCGGCGATTCGGTCGCCCGTGGAGACGATGACGATGAAGCCCGACGACGCGTTCGGCGGGTACGCTTTCTGGGCCGCTTAGAGTCCGCCTCCTCTTCCTCATCCTCCTTGGGCTTGTCTCTGCGCTCCACGCTGTTTTCCTCGCTCCGAGTGGGCAACGCGATCCGGTAGACCGAAGGCTGCTTGCCCAGGAAATCCTCGTCGGACGCCAGTTCCGCAAGACCCCACGAGCCCACCCGACCGAGCCGGGCGTTGATGCCGGCCAGAAGCTGCGTCGCCACGCCACGCGAGATGAGGTACTGCTGGGTCTCGTCGAGCAGGGCCAGATCGTCCGGCCGCCAGTACTCGTCGAACTTGGTCACGTCGACCGTGCTGGCCAGCTCCTTGTCGGCCTCACCCAACACGGCGAACAGGTCCTCCACCCATTGTTCGGGTGTACCGGGATCCGCGTCCGGGTCCAGTGGCGCCGCCACCAGCTTGTCGCGGAGGCCCCGCAGGATGTCGCGAACCGCGACGGCCCCCTCGGTCAGCACGATCCGGTCGTGCGTGGTGCCCCCGCCCGGAACCAGCGTGAGGAGCGGGGCGTACTCGTCGGGCACCTCGCGGACCAGGTTCTGGAACTCGTCGAAATTGCCCTCGTGGTAGTCGATCTCGGCCAATCTCGAGGTCTTCAGGCTTTCCCACAGCACCCGGTCCAGTCCGGGGAGCCCGGTGGCCTGGCTGCCCCGTTGCAGGGCCGCGATCGAGGCCGGTATGGTCGACTCCGGCGGCGACGGGCACCGCGCGTGGGCCTCGGTCAGCTTCTGCTGATACGCGATCCACACCTCCCGCTGGGCCAGCAGCGCGTCGCGCAACGGCTTGATGATCATGTACGGGCCGCTCTGCTCGCCCTGCCATTTGCAGCCGTCCAGCGCCTGGCTGAACCGGTCGTAGCTGGTCACGAACGTATCTTTGAACTGGAGCAGTGCCTCGCGGGTCTCGGGGTCCCGCTCGCCCAGATCGAGCATCGCGGTGTAGGTCGTCTCGACCTCGGTGCACTGGGTCCGCAGGCGTATCCATTCGCGCACCAGCGGATCGGGATGCCGATCCGTCAGCTCCGCGTAGCGCTTCAAGTACTCGTGCACCTGGACGACGCCCTGGCGAACCGTATCGTCCGTCTGCATCGCCCCGTCGCGCAAGGCCAGCGCGGGATTCTGCCAGTTGCCGACCTCGCCGCGGATGACGTTGAAATAGTTGGCCGCCTGGTCCCAGAAATGTTCGCTCTGGCTGCGCACGAACGTCTCGGGGTCCTCGACCACCGCACCCATCGCCCGCAGCCCCTCGAGCGTCAGATGCTCGGGCGGGGCCTGCTCGCCCGCGCAGCCGACCCAGACGACGTACTGCTCCAGGGCGTCCATGTACTGCGCCGCCTTCTGCCGGCCCTCGTCGTCCCAAGGCAGTTGGGCCAACTGGGCCGACCGTAGCGCCTCCCCCACGTCCAGCAGCACCTGACGCAGAAGCCGTTTCTCGAAGATGCCGGCTTGAATCGTCTTGAGGTGCTCGACCGGCTTGTGGGTGCCCACGCCCCAGGAGAGCAGGGCGGCCCAGAAGCGGTTCTCCTCCAGGCTGCTGATGTCCCGGCTCAGGTCGCTGGTCAGCACCAGGGCGTTGTCCGGCGTGGTCTCGTCCGTGGGGCCCAGCCGCTGGGCGTCGACCCGCGGCGTCCCGATCACCCCGTTGAACTTCACCGAGCTGGCCGCCAGAGTCCCCACCAGTCCCACGCCGAGCACGATGCTGGCCACCTTCAGCATCTTGGCCCACTTGCGCTTCCGCAGGGCCTCCTCCTCGTTGCGGAAGACCAAGCCGTGCTCGGGGAACACTTTTCTGAACAATACGTCCTTGATGAAGTGCGGGCGCTTGTTGGGGTACAGATCCAGGCTCTGGAACTGGGCGCCCGCCTCCGGACCCAGACGCTCGGTCAGGTGCTTGAGGATGAGCTGCCCTTCCTGAGTGGCACTGGTGAAGTAAGCGCCGCGGTAGATCAGGTTCTTGACCGCACGCGGGTTCTTGATCATGGGGAACAGCGTGCGAACGTAGGTCTGCAGCGGCTCGCGCAGCTCCCGGAACTCCTCCGGGAAGCTGTAGGCCAGCCCCAGATCGCCCTCGTCCGCGTCGTCGTTCATCCGCCGCAGGCGAAGGTCGTTCAGCCGCCCGTACAGCGTGTCGAAGTCCCCCTTGAACGTCTCGGGATCGTACAGCTCGTTGAATACCCCCGGCCTGGACATGCCGAATATCTTGTTCTTGATGGTGATGTCCCGCTCGGCCCGGTCGAAGTACTGCATGAACCCGACGATCTTGTCGCACTTGGTGATGACCAGATAGGTGGCGAAGGTCACGCCCAGCTTGTTCTGCAGGTCGCGCAGCCGCTCCAGCGTGGTGTTGGCGACCTGCTCGATCTTCTCGGGCGGGTCCTGCAGCAGGTGGTCGGCCGAGATGCACACCAACGCACCGTTGATGGGATAGCCCTTGCGCCCCTTTCCGACGGTGGCCAGGAACGCCTCCCACTCGCGGCGGTCGGCGTCGTCCTTGGGGTTGCACAGCCGCCCGGCCATGTCCACGAAGATGGCGTCCTCGGTGAACCACCAGTTGTAGTTCAGCGTGCCCAGCTGGTACCCCTCCGGCTTGCCGGTCGAGAAAGTCAGCCCGCCCTCGTTGATCAGCTTGGTCTTCCCGCAGCCCGAGTCGCCCAGGACGATGTACCAGGGCAGGTCGTAAACGCTGATGCCCAGGCTCTTGCGCATCTCCCGGATGGCGGTGAAGAACTTCTCGTTGTTGGCCTTGATCGCCGCACGCACGTCCACCGCGGCCATTCCACCTTCGGCGTCGGCGGCTAGGTCCGCCGCCAGCTTCTGGCCGCGCTTCCTTTTGCCCCGACCGAAGATCCGGGAAAGCAGGAAGGCCAGCAGGCAAATGCCCAACACCGCCCCACCCACGATCAGGATGACGAAGAACAGGGGCATGCCCGGGAACAGGAACCGCTGCAGGATGTAGATCGCGCCCAGCGGCGTTCCCAGCCCGGCCATGGCGACCATCATCTGAACCTCCCGCGGGAGGCCCCTGTAGAGTTGGAGCAGTTTTTTCATGGCCCGTACCTCATGCCCCGCTCAAGCGGGGGGCTTGCGTCGCACGATGACCCCTGCCGCGATCCCCGAACCCCTTACGACCGGTCGCCCCCGGCATCCCGGGCCTCGACCCAGGCCGTGGCGCTCTCCCGAATGTCACCCACCGCACGCTCCCAGGCCATGCGGAAGGTGAACAGCGACAGCCCGATGACCACCACAAAGATGGCCAGCACCACCGTCAGGCTCGCCCCCAGGCTGTAGGTGATCTTCAGTTCCTGGTTGTGCCGGTAGGCGTCGGGAAACATCTCCTTGGCCCGCGTCGAGGCGTAGGCGGGCAACCGACTGAACAGCCGCCGCGTGTAGTCGGCCAACTCCTGCGGACGGTCGTGGAACTGGCCCTTGAACCCCAGGCGCAGGACGATGAAGTAGAGGCTCAACTGCTCGGCCAGTTCGTCCTTGTCGCGGCGATCGCGCCGCTCGGCCAGCTCGTACTCCCGTTGCAGTTCGTCACAGTCCCGGAAGAACTCCTCGCCGCCCAGCGCCTGGGCGTGATTCACGATCTCCGGGTCCGTCTCGAAGGGGTTGTCGAACCAGTAGTCTCGACCGGACCAGTCCGTGTTGATCATCACGTAGTCGAGCAGGTAGACCATCGCCCCCTTGATGTGATCGTCCCAGCCGCGCTCGGTCACCGGGTCGTTGCGGGCCAGGTCCTCCGCGTCCCGCAGCGCCGAGAGCGCTTCGTACCGGACCGCGTCCGGGTCGGGCACGTTGCCGTGCTTCACCTGCCGCCTGAAGTTGACCAGGAACTCGAATACCGGCCAACACGACTCGGTCAACCGCAGAGACGGCTGCGCTGTCTGTTCTGTCATGCTCGTTTCGCCAGCACCACGTACAACGACGGGTTGAACTTCTCCAAAGCGGCCAACTGGCCCTCCTGAATGCTGACCCGAATGCCACGCTCCTGCTCGCATTCACGCCAGTAGTCCGTCCGGTCCGTACCAATGGTCTTGTTGATTCGGAAGTAGTGCAGCCCCTGTCGCCGCGGCAAGGTGCCGGCCGGCGGCGACTTGATCTCCAGCTTCAGTCCGCGCACCGCGATGTTGGCGATCCGCGGCGCCCGCGTCGGCGAGGCCAGCTTCAGGTTCAGGGTGCCGTAGACGTGACGCTCCAACTCCTGAATCTCCATTTCGTCGGAGGTCAGGGCCACGAACAGATCCAGGTTCTCGTCGATCCAGGGACGGTCCAGCTCCACCTCCAGCCCCTCGCGGTTCCGCAGGTCCTTCTTGCGCGTGAAACGCCGCTCGACGTAGGCCATCGGCCTCATCGATTCGAGCAACATCTCCAGATGCTTGCGCAGGCGACCGAAGGCCTCGCCCGGGCGCTCGTGGTCGTACGTCGGAATCCCCGAGGGCACCAGGTCGTCGTGGAACACGCTGAGCCGCCCCACCAACCGGGCAAGAACCACGAACACGTCGTAGGGATGCAAAAGCGAACACTGCAGCAAAGCCTTGAGCTCGCTCCGGGCCTCGTTCAGAGCGTGCAGCTTCAACAGATGCTCCGTGTTGGCCGCCACCCCGTCGGTGAAGAGCATGTGGTGCTCGCGGGCCTCCTTGGCCAGCACCTCGTCCTTGGCCTCGATCTGATCGGCCAGGGAGGTCAGCAGGGCGCTGAGCCCGGCGTCCGCCTGGAGGGCCAGCAGCGGGCCGGCCCCCAGAGCATCGAACTCCGGCAACGCCCCGGGACGGTCGCTGCGCTTGATCAGCCCCACCCGAACGGTCTCGTAGCCGGTCTTGTCCTCACCGGCCACGAACAACCGGGCCCGCATGCGGCGCACGTAGACCAACTGCGGGTTCTCGCCGGTGTTCTCGTCGCGCCGCATCAGCGCCTGGGGCTCGTAACGGGGCGTCCCGTCCACCTGGTCCGGGTTCTCCAGCGAAACCGAGTTCGCCCGCACCTCCTGGAGCTGCGGGATGCCCAGGTAGATGTCCACCGGGCCCTCCGCCGCCTCCAGGGCCTTCTGAAAGTTCAGCGGCTCGATGTGGGTGTTCGACGGAATGTCCACCCAGGTGCCGTCCGACATCCGCAGGCTGCACTTGTCCAGACGAAGCGTGAAGTTCTCCAGCGGCTCAGACGCCACCTGCAGGTTCACAAAGCCGGTGCCGAAGGGCCGCACCGCATCGAACCCCGTTCGCACCACCGTCTCCATCCACCGCTGCCCGGACTGCAGGTGGTGGGGACGCAGAAACATGCCTTCTGACCAGTGGACTTCGGTCCAGAAACTCATTGGGCACGATCTCCTCGGTTGCACGCCCTGCCTGCGCCGCGAACGCGGACACGCGACCGGCCGAGCCCGTCGCGGCCCGCCGCCGCCGGCCTGGGCGAAATCTTGAGCCCCAATCCCGCCGGGTGTCCCCTGGCCAAACGAGGGTACTCCTATCCATCCCCCCCGTGCAACTTCCGCTCGGTGGTGTTCTCGATGTACTGCCCGTAGTTGCCCCGGCTTTCGTTCACGCCGATCTTCACCGACAGCTCGTGCGTATACGCACCGGGCGGATGAAACTTGGCCGGCGGAACCGGCAGCACCTCGCCCCGGTTGTCGATGAACTTGGGGAACACGTAGATCACCGACTTGTTGCTGTGCAGCGGACCGGCGAACTTGAACGTCGTCTTGACCGTCGTCTGCTTGTCGATCAGCGCCCCGCGCAGCCGACCGCCCGCCTTCGTGCCGTAGTACTGGCTGTCCTCGGTCCGCACGAACACCTGGTCCTTGGGAAGCCGGAAACGCCCGTGGGGCTCCTCCATGTCCACCTTGTCACCCGGCTGCGGACGGTCCCGGTACCACACGTCCGAGGTGATCCCCCGGTCGGGATTCAGCCGATCGTTGGCATCGACCGCCAGATCCTTGGGATAGATGCTCACGATGGTGACTTCCAGGGGCTCGCCCGTCCGGGCGGCAAGTTGCCGGTCCGCGTGCATGGCCGTGTTGACGTAGTCCTCCTGATGGATCAGCATCTCCCGGGCACAGCCCGCCGTGACCGCCAGCGCCGACCCAACGACCACCAACAACACCATTGCCTTCGGACAGATCCGGCCCGTCAGAAACCGCGACTCCCGCCTGATCATGGTTGACTAACCTTTCTCTCTGCTGTGCCCGTAGGTCTCCGCCACTCGCTGATTGCGCAGCTCTCGAATGCGCTGCATCAGCAGGTGATGACCGTCGTCGCGCAGGTAATCCTTGACCTTGCGATTCGGATCCTCAGCAACCCCCAGCGTGCCCTGCAGTTGCGTCTCCAGCTCCGAGGCGATCGACTCGATGGCGCTGTCCGAGGCCAGCATGGTCGCCTCGATCCAGGCATACAGCACACGCAGGCGCATCTTGGCCAGCCCCGCCGGCTTGCCGCCCTTGGGCGTCACGATCTGGTGAACCGTCTTGTAGAACTCGTCGCTCTTGGCGAACGCGTCCCAGGGCACCTTCACCGCGGGATGATCCTTGGTGTACTTGCCCAGGAACACACGCAGCGTCTTCTCCGCGTCGTCCACGAACTTGGCCAGCTCGATGAACGTGTCCACCAGACGTTGGGCGGCCTGGACGTTCGGTTGCAAATGGCCTTCGGCCAGCTTGGGCTTCGCCTGGGCCAGGCGGTCCCACAGCTCGGCCAGCACCTTGTCCGCCCCCTCCGCGGTACGCTGCCGCTCCTTGTGCAGCTCGTCCTTCAGGGCCTCGATCTCCGCGTCCTTGTCCGCCCGGAGCTGGTCGGCATCGGCCCGACCCTTCTCGATCTGGACGCCCAGGTCTCGCTGACCTTCCGCCAGCCGATCGGCTCGGTCGTCCTGCTCGACGTGCAGCTCCGCCCGTTGACTTTGAAGCAACAACCGCTCGTTCTCGACCTGGGCCTGATGCAGCTCGGTGTTCTTGGCGACCAGCTCGGCCTCCAGGTCCTGCCGCTCCCGCTCGACCTGCTTGAGCCGGGGTCGCTGGTCGGCCAGTTGGGCCTCCAGGTCCGCCAGTCGGGCTTGCCCGGCAGTGGCCTGCTTCGTTGCGGTTTCAAGATCACGCTTGGCGGCGGCCAGCAGATCGGTCAACCTGGCTCGCTCGGCGTCCAGCTCCTGGAGCCGCTTGCCCATCGTGGCGCTCGCGTCGGGCGCCCCGCTTCCGCCTTCGGTGCTCTCAGCGCTCATCCTTCGGCGTCACCTGTCTGTACTATCTCTTCTTGCCCACCCATGAAGCTGGAGGGTGCGCAAGTTCCGGCCCCAAGTCAAGCACTCGAACGGGTTCGCTCCCGCGGTTAAGATGACCCCGCGCAGTGTACTAGGCCCAAAACGCGTTGTCGACCACCCCGACGTGGGGTCCGGGCGGGTTTTTGCCGGGTCGGTGCAGCCCGGGGCCAAGGGCGGCTCAGCGGCCGCGATCCAACGCCGGCATGTACCACGCAAACGCGCAACTGCTGAGCCACAGGCCGTCATGGGTGCTCGTCGCGTTATCCTCAAACCCGCCGGAATCAGCGATCACGACGCCTCTCGGCTCGCCGAAGCGCTGCACGCCGCCGTCGTCCTCCAGCAGGAGCTGGCCGCCTGGTCCCCGCACGTGCTGCGCTTCCTGGGCCGACTCCGGGAGACCGAGGACGGCTCCGCCTACTTCGTCGAGCACGAGCCGGCCGTCGTCACCCCAGCCGCCAACCCCTTCGACCCCGACTCGCCCAGGGTCGAGCAGCCCCGGCTCTTCCAACTCTCGGCGGCTCTGATGCACGCCCTGCACACCATCCACCGCTCCGAACGCGAGGGCGCCAACGCCCACGGCGGACTCTGCCCCGGTGTCGTCCTGCTGTCAGCCGACCAGATCGTCAAGCTGACCGACTTCGGCTTCGCCGGCGCCTTCTGCGCCACGCTCGGAGCAGAGAGCTACCTCAACCTGGCCGTCCGACCCGGCGCTGAAGGAGTGGACGACACCGAGGTCACCGGCACGTGGCAGGTGCTGCCGGATCATGACTTCGACCGCGACGACCGCATCTGCGCCTTCGTCGATCCCGAGAAGTACCGCACGGGCAACACCGTGGGCTTCGAGCCGGGCTCCGACGTCATCGCCGCGGCCTTCCTCCTCTACCTCTGGTCCCAAGGCCACCATCCCTACCTCCGGGACTACCCCGACGCCCACCGTCTGGTCGGCATGTCCGAGTTCATGACCAAGCTCATCTACCGCCGGTACGGGCAGAGCTTCCGAGACTCGCAGGACCCCACCGTGCAACGCTGGGCCGAGCTGCTCGACCGCATGCTGGCCCGTCTGCCGAAAGACCGTCCGTCGGCCGCCGAAGTCGCCCTGGGCCTGGCCGAGGTCGGCATCACGCCCGACAAGAACGCCAAGCTGCCCACGCCCAAGGATGTGCAGGTCCAGAAGAAACGGGCCACCCGCCCGCCCAAGAAGCGCGCCGGAGCCTTCGCCGCCGTAGCGGCCGTCGTAGTCCTCGGCGCGGCGGGGGCCATCTTCGGCCTGTGGCCTCGGGACAAAACCGACCGGCAGGGCGCCACAGGTCCGGCAGGGCCGGCCGTGACCCGGCCCGAGGACGCCGCCCAACTCGCCCAACCGGCCGACAACGCAGAACCCGACGACCTCCCCCCGCCCTCGCCGCTGGCCGGCGCCGTCGCCCAATTGCGTGGCGTCCTCTCGGAATCAGCCGTGTTGGCCCCCGCCGCTGACCGGCTCGTGCCCGATCAGGACGGCGGAGGGCAGGACCCGCCGGTGATCTCCTACCAGTTCGCCGGCCTGCCCCAACCCGAACGGTCGCTGAATCTCGCCAATGCCGACACCGACGAAGGGCCGACGCTCTCCAGCGATCAGATCCAGACGGTGCGCAGCGACGTCGCCCAGCTCGAAACCCTGCTGAGGCTCGACGCCGAACCCACCGAACTGATCGCCGACCTGACCGCCGGCTGGGCGGATCAGCCCCTGGGCAATCTCCTGGACCGCACGCGGATCAGGCTGCGCCCCGATGCCCCGCCGGTCTGGCGACTCTCCACACTCAACGACAGGTGGCGGGCCGACGACGTGCCGCTCCGTGTCGTCTTCACGCCGGCAAGTGATGCGGCAGACGCGGCCCCGGATACCGACCTCGCCCCGATCACGCTGGGTCTGCGCCTCATCGACGGCCAAATCTCGGCCGCCCGGCTGTTGGACGGCGATCGAGCCGACCTGCAGCGCGCGGTCAGCAGCAGACTCCTGGAGTTGCAGAACGCCTCACTCCAACAGCGGACCCAGGAGTTGACCGAAGCCACCGCCTCCATCAACGCTGAAATCGCCGCGAACCCCGCGATGCTCGCCGCCGCCAGCGGCACCGCACAACTCACCGCGTCCGCACAAGGCCTTCGCCCTCGGACGTTCAGCCTCACCTGGAGCCCGGGCGAGCTGCACTTCGCCTTCGCGCCGACGCAGGGTCGGCGCGTCGAGGATCTTCTGCTGGCCCACGCGGCCGTTCCGGCTTTCAACCGCAAACTGCCGCCCGACCACTGGATTCGCCAGGTGTCGGCCGGCGACGCGTTCGAGGCCTCCGAACCGACCGACGGCCGATGGACCATTGCCATTCCGGCGCTCTGGGCGCCCCAGGGCATTGCCGCGGAGCAGCTTGACTCGGCCGACGTGCTGCCGATCCCCGTCCCTTGGCCGGCCGACCTGCGCGACCCCGAGGCGATCGCCGACCTGGCCCTCGCCACCGAGGCGCCGCCCTACTGGGCCTTGCTCGACGATTACCGACGCTACGCCGGCGACCCCTTCTTCATGGCCGGCGCGCTGCGCGGCGAGGCAACCGTCGTCGTGGACGCCGTGGAACGCCAGCGCTTCGCCGGGAGCCCCATGGAGACGTTCCTCTCCACCCGACCCCAGTACATCCTCCCCAGAACGGAGCTATCCGGAGAGCCGGCCCTGCGCGCCGCCGCGCCCGGCGCGGCGCCAACGGCGCTCGATCTGCCCGTCCGAGCGAGCTGGACGCTGCAGAACGCCCCGCCCGGCGTGGATCGCGACCAACTGACCGCGGCGGTCCAGGGCCTGGCCGCACTGCCACAACTCAGCGTGACGCTCAACCTGTCGGCCGACAACCGGGTTCAACTGACCGGCGTTTCCGGCCTGGTCAACGCGTTCGAGCCCAGCCGGCCTGGTGCGGCCGCCCTCGAGGAGCGGATCGGCCTGCTCGGCGCTCGGCAGACGCTGGACGCCGAACTGCAACGGCTCCTGCCCCAGGGCGCCCAACAGACCCCGCTGGCCGACAACGCCCTCGACATTCTGCGCAGGATCTGGCGGGCCAAGGGCGCCCCCGAGCGAGCCGACCTGGGCGATCTCCAGGCGCTATCGGCCGCCCTGCGCGACCGCGGCGGGCTTCGGTTCGACAAGACCCCGCCCGGACAGAGCGAAGCCATCCTGCCCTCCGTCTTCGTCGAGTTCTTCTGCGGACCGCAGTTCTGCTACGCCGTCACCTGGAGCGCCGGCAACGACACCCTCAGCGGCGAAAACCACGTCACCGTGGACCCGCCGACCCTGCTGCAACTGTGCCCCAGCCAGGAGGTCTTCGCCGTCGTCCGCGGCGATGCCGGCGCCCGGGCCGACACGCTGGGCGGCCGCCTCTTCGCACCGGTCTTCGCCGCGGCGCCTCAGGCCATCGGCGTGCTCAGCGAAGAGTTCTTCACCTTTTACCTCGGCCTGGTCCTGGCCTTCGATGACGCCCTGTGGCTGCTCCCGAGTGTCGAGACCCTGTCATTCGCCGGCCAGGAAACCTATCTGAGGGATATCGTGCGGGCCGAGTCGGTCGAACGGAGCAAGCGCTGGGCGACCCTGCAGGAGCTACGCGACGGCAACTCTCGTTCGGATTTCGCGCTGGTCTCGGCGCTCTCGTCGCCGCCGCCGCCCGTACCGCCGGGCGCGGGCGAACGGTCGGCCATCGAGACGCTCGTCCGGGCCACGGCACCGTGACTTCCCGGCCCAGTTCCTTGACAACAATGCGGCCGTCCCGGTGAATGCCCCGCGGGCCTGTCCAGAAGGCGCGCTGGAGCCAATCCGGCCGAAACCGGCCGGTCACGGCGCCGGGCCCGCTCCCAGTCGAGGCGGGGCGCCGCCTCTGTGTGCCCAAGGATCGACTACGACGACTCGGTCCATCTTCCTTATGCAGTGGATCCAATCGGATGCTTAAACGGTTACAAAGGCTGATCATCGGAGTGTGCCTGGCGGGCATGTGTGTGACGCAGGGATGCATTTTTGACGACCCCGACGTCGGGCTGCGGGCCACCATCTCGTTCGGGTCGGACTTGGCCATCTTCCTGCTGGAAAACCTGACCGCCGGTCTTTAGCAGGGCGCGACCGCCGCGGACCGCACGCCGCGGCCAAGCCAACGGTCGCACCTCCAAGGATCCGAAACGCATGCGGTGATCGAGACAGAAAGGAAGCGACTATGTCGGGCAAGCGGCTTTGGCGCCGAACGGTCCTCGGCCCGGTGTTGGCCGGCGGTATCCTCTTCTCGGGCCCCTGCGGTATCACCACGCTGCAGGCCAAGGATTTCCTTCAATCCGCTCTGATCCGCACCACGGTCACGACCCTGGCCAGCGTCGTGGAGGCGGCCACCATCGACGCCGCGACCGAGGAGCAACCCTCCGGGGACGAGCAATAGACGCTGGAGGCGGAGCCAATCGCTAACCCGCCGCAGGCGGGTCTCAATCGCGCAGCGTGCGGAGGTCTGGAGGCATGACTCTTCCACACCGGTTCGCCTGGGTCACCGCTGTCCTGACGGCGCTCGTCTCTACACTGCCGGCCCAGGCCCAGTCGCAGAGCCCCCCCGAGGCCATCGTCGACCTGAACGAAGGCATCCGCGCCTACCTCCAGGGGCACTTCGACAAGGACAAAGAGGACTACACCAACTATCAGACCGCCATCCAGCGGTTCACCAACGTGCTGGACAAGGTGCCCGACCATCCCACCGCCCTGCTGTTCCGGGCCCTCTCGCACGGACAGGTCGGCCTGCTCGAACGGGAGAAGAAGACCGACGACCAGAACCGGGCCACCGCCCTCGGCGAGGTCCGCGAGTTCCTCACCGACCCCGAGAGGCGGCAGGAAACCGAGGCCCAGCGCCAGATCATCATCAAGGCCCTCGAAGAGGAAGGCGAGATGGAGGTCTCCCGGCGCTGGATTCTCGAGTCCCAGCGCGACGCCCTGACTCGCTCACTGCGCCAGGCGGATCGATTCGAGCAAGAGGGCGTCGAAGACCTCGAAGACCGCCTCCAGACCTTCGAACAGCGCGTCCGCCAGGCCGCCGACCGCGAGCGGGAGCACTACGCCCGCATGCTCCAGGACGTTCAACGCCTGGTCGCCGGGCTCGAGTCGCCCGAAGCCGTCCTCCGACTCCTCCAAGTCATCGCCCTGACCAAGGTCAGCCGCATCGACGAGCAGGCCGCCCTGGAGATCGTCACGGGCGAGCGGGCCGATTCGCCCACCGGACTGTCGGTCAAACAACTGCGCCAGGCCGCCATCCTGAACCTGCAGGACGCCGCCGACCTGCTCGAGGCACAACTTCGCACCGAGCTCTCCGGCCTGGACGCGATCCGCACCAAATTCTTCCTCGGCGTTATTCGGTTTCGCCAGGCCGTCCCCCGCCGCGCCCCGGACGAGGACCCCGACCGCGACCCCGACCTCCTCGCCCAGGGCCGCGACCTGATGGCCGACCTGGCCGCCTCCGACCAGACCGACCGGCGCTGGCGAAGCTACGCCGAACTCTATCTCGGTCTGATCACCACCGAACTCGGCGGCCTGGAGGACGACCCCGAGCGACGCAGAGAGCAGTTCGACCAGGCCCGCACCCATCTGCGCGCCGCCGCCGAACTCGACGTGGTCCGCGAACCGGATGAGGAGCCCTACTCCGACAGCGGACGTACGGTCCCATATGTCGTCTGGCGACAGCTCGACGCCATCGAAAGAGCCGAGGGCGCCGAACCCACGCCCCAATACCGGCACGACTTCCAGCTATCGGTCCTTACCGGCGCCCATCGCGACACCAACGTCGTCCTGCTCGGCGAGCGAACCGACCTGCCCCGCGGAATCACCAAGGAAGAGGATTTCGGCTTCACTTTGAGCAACGTGCTGGACTACACTTTGGACATGGGGTTGCTCGACAGCCGTCTGGACCGGCTGACACTGGGGTTGCAGGGCCGGGTCGGGCAGTTGTGGCACGTCGACATCGACCAATTCGACGAGCAGGCCTATGGGGGAAGTGCGGCCTTGCAGTACGCGCTGATGCGGGAGAAGGAGGGGTTGGGGCCGGTGCACCTGCGCCTGCAATACGACTACGACTACACCCTGCTCGGTCGGGATGCCTTCGTGGAGATCCAGACCCTCACGCCGAATCTGCGCGTCTACTCCAACGAGCGCCAGGCCACCACCGAGTTCTACTTCTCCTACTCCATCCGCGACTACCGCGAGCCGCTCTACGACCGCCGCTACGACCGCGACGGCGAGTACCTCACCCTCGGAGCGTCCCATCGTTTCAAGACCGTCAACATGACCGAGTTCTATCAGTCCAAGGGCATCGAGCCCTGGGGCCTCGACGGCGACGACGCCCTCCGACAGGACGACCCCGAGTATCCCGCCCGATACCTCACGCCCGTGCTCGGATTCAACTACGCCTGGGACCAGACCGAAGGCGACGAGTTCGACCAGAAGGCCTACATCCTGTCCTGTGGCATGGAAATGCCGCTTCCCTACGGCCTGCTGTTCACCACGCTGGCCGACTTCGAGTGGCAGGAGTATGCCCACGGAAGCCTGATCGACTTTCATCGCCGCGGCCGGCGGGACCTCATCCAGCGCTACAGCGTGGGCCTTTCGCGCGACTTCGTGCTCCGAGGCGGCAATCTGGCCAATCGCTACACCCTGGACGTCGACCGCGTACTGATGACCGTCCGGGCCCACGCCTCCTGGACGGTCGACGACAGCAACGTCCAGGATCGCCTGGGGCAGGCGATCTTCGAATACGATCGTGTGGTCTACGGGATATCGTTCGCCTTCACGTTCAACTAGGGCGAAAGATGACGGCATGTTGAGCAGGTCGTTACGAACCGCCGCCTTGGCCTTGGTGCTGTCCGGGTCCGTCGTCTGGGCCCAGGCGCCGGAGGGGCCCCACGCCGTCGTGACCGCCCTGACCGGCGACGGCGCCACCCGCGGAAAGGCGGGCGACGCTTTCCCCTCCGGGCGGTGGGTCGAGTACCTCGGCGACTACGTCCTGCGCCCCGGCGAAACCATCGTCACCGCCCAGGACGGCACCGCCGTGCTCCTGCTGCCCGGTTACGAAACCGTCGTCCAGATCGGTGACCAGGCCGGGCCGACCAGCCTGACCCTCGAACAACTGCCCGCCGCCGACGGTGTCATCCCGCTGTCACCAACACTCACGGCCGGACACGCCTACGTCGTGCGCAAACCCGACGATCCACAGTGGCTGGTCATGCGCTGCCGCACCGCCACCGACGAGGGATACATCCTCTCCCGCGGGGCGTCCTACGCCGTCGAGGTCACCTCGCGCGACGTGATCTTGGCCGTCTCCAGCGGCGAGGCCCTGTACTTCGACGGCCCGCCGCCCGCCGACCTGATCGACGAGAACGGCGAGCCGACGCCCCCCGACGCCATGGCCGCCGGCGCGGGACGTCGCCTGCTGCCCATGCGGCAGCCCGGGCCCGTCGCCGACACCAACATGATTCCAACGGCCATCAGCCGAATGGACCGGACACTCTACGCCTTTGCCCTGGACAAAGGCGCCCAGTGGGTCGAGCGGGCCGAGCAGGGCGACCTGACCCCCGCCCGCGGCGCTTCCCGCGGCGCCCAGCGACTCTTCGCCGGCGAGGTGGGCGTACCCAGGACCACCTTCGACCAGCCGCGTTCGCAAACCGTGGCGGCCGCTCCTCGTGTGACCACCACGCCGTTGCGGACGGTCACGCCGACCCAGCCGATCGTCCAGAACACAGCTACCAGGCTGATCCAGTCGCACGTACCCACATCCGTCGTCGTCGGCTCACGACTCCGCCGCTCGAGGATCGTCGGCAACCCCGGGACCACCGGGGGAGTCGTGGTCAATCCGCAGCTCGAGGAACTGATCCGCCTGCCGGGGCGGTGATGATAGACCTGGGATACATGGGGGACCCAGGCTGGGAATAGAAGCCTTTTCCGGTCAGAAGAAAGATGGTGCTCAGATGTCCAGAGTCATCGCGAGCTTGATGATCGCATCGCTTTGCGTGGTCGGCTGCCAGGCACAGTCCGGCGGGGGTGGCGGAGGAGGAGCAGTGGCCCCCGGAGCCGTTATTCCGGACTACGATCCGGAACCCGAACAATCACTGCCCGGGCTGCCCGCGTTCTCGGCCTTCCTCTCCTCCCAGCGCGCCGTGCTCATTCGCGGAGACGACCAGGAAGGCCGCACAAAGGTGACTGCCCTGGCCTCCGACCTGGCCACCTTCGAGTGGCAGGTGGACCCCCAGGACGGCTTCCTCTCGGTCAGCGAGCCAACCTCGGTCGAAAGCGAGACCGCGGTCAGCGGCAGCCAGATCCTGATCGAAGTCGTCGGCGACCCGGGACCGACCGGACGCACCATCATGGTGACCGCCACCGCCACCCAGGAAGGCACCGAGGAAACCGACACGCGCAGCCTGCAGATCCTGGCCGTCCGACCCAAAGGCGCCCTGACCGTCTCGGTCTCCGCGGCACGCAGCCGCGTGGCTCCCGGCCGGGAGATCACCGTCACCGCCCTGGTCACCGGCGGCGAGCCCTTCGTCAACGGCTCGGCCGGCGACGGCTGCACCGGCACCGATACCGCCAGCCCGCCCGACCAGAACCCGCCCTACCGGATCACCTGGAGCTTCAGCAACGACGCCGTCATCCTGCAGGAGGGCGTGCCCGACGACACCGAGTTCCGCGTCAACTGCCTCCAGGAGCGGGACGAGTTGACCATCTCGACCGCCGTCTACAAGGCACCGGTCGGGCTGGGCACGGCCATCTTCACCGCGGAGGCCCGGGACAGCACCGGCAACCGCATCGCCTCGACCGTGCCGGTCGCGGTCGCCCCGGACGCCGAACTGACCGTGTCCCAGGCGTCATCGGCCAGCACCGCGGTTCCGCCCGGAGGGGAAGTGCAGCTCACCGCCCGGGCCAGCGGCGGCGAAGGGCCTTATCGGATCACCTTCACCGCCTCCGGAGGCATCGAGGGAGCCGACATCTCCCGCGTGAGCGGTGGCATAACCCTCACCCGTGAACTGACCGACGGCTGCCAGAACGTCGAGTCCGAAGAGGCCTGCATCGTCAGCTACTCCGCTCCCAATAACCAGGAGGGCGGCGAGCTGGTCAGCGTCTCCATCCAGGACCGGCTCGGCAGCATCTCCAAGTCGACCATCCCCCTGATCATCACCTCGGAGGACGCCCTCCAGGTATTCGGCATCTCCGACGCGGTCCGCGTCGATCCCGGCGGCACCACCGACGTCACGGCCGTCGTCGCCGGAGGAACGCCGCCCTACACCGTCACCTTCGCCAACGCCGGCAACGGCTCCATCAGCGGCGAAGGACTGAGCACCATCGAGACCTGCGGCGAGCCCGCCCCCGGCATCGCCGCCATCGACGGCAACATCGCCTCGGCCGTCTACAACGCACCGCTCGAGGTCACCAGCGACGTCATCACCCTTACGGTATGCGACAACGTCGGCAACCGAACCAGCAACAGCCTCTCGCTGACCATCGCTCCGGAGCGGCCGCTCTCCGTGGACCTGACCTCCGACGCCATCCGCGTCGAGCCGGGCGGCACCACTACCATCACCGCCGCGATCAGCGGAGGAACCGGACCGTACACCGTCACCTTCGCCGGCAGCGGAACGGGCACGCTCGGCGGCGCAAACCTCACCTCGATGGCGGCCTGTGACGGCGGCGGCAGCGGCGTCGGCATCGCCGACACCGATCAGATGGACGTCGTCGCCACCTACCTCGCCCCGGTGGCCATCACCAACGAGGTGGTCGACGCCACCGTCTGCGACAGCGCCGGAAACGTCGCCCGGGGCAGCGTCGCCCTGACCATCACCACGGACACGCTGGTCGCCTCGGCCAGCGCTCAGCCCAGCGCCACCACGCCCGGCGGCGACCCGGTCACCATCACCGTCCTGGCCAACGGCGGAACGACGCCGTACAGCTACACGGCCAGCCTCGAAGCGGGCGGCCCGGGCGGCAGCGTCACCATGAACGCGACCACCGGCCAGGGCCAGTACACGCCCCCCGCGGATGCCGTCGGCACCGCCGTCATCCGCATCGCCGTCGAGGACGCCGCCAAGCAGAAGGCGACCACCTTCGTTAACGTCGGCGTCGCCGTGGACCAGGTGCTCAGCGCCACCCTCTTCGCCAGCAACAGCATCGTCGGCACGCTCGAATGCACCGAACTGACCGCGACCATCATCGGCGGCGTCCAGCCCTACTCCGTCGAGTTCCGCATCGAGGGCACACCGCCAAACCTGGGATGCCTCGTGGATCCGGCTGACCTCAGTACGCTGGGGTGCACCGACGCGGACGCGAATTTCCCCGACACGCCCTGTGTGCCCGGCTCAACACTCACCTTCGACGTTCCCAGCGCCAGCGGCCAGGAGCCCGTGGACGTCGCCGTCGGCTTCAAAGGACCGGGCGTAAACACCACCAACATCGTCCGCGTCACCGTCACCGACAAGGTGAACGCCCGCGTCGAGGCCGCGACCGGCATCATCATCGGCAGCCCCGCGCAGCTCTCGGTGGCCCTGTCGGCCAACCCGCGCACCGTCATCAACAATCCCAACGCCAACGTCTGCCTGGTCGCCGACGTCACCGGCGGATCGCCTCCCTACATCCTGAGCTGGCAAGCGTTACCGTCCGGCGCCGGCGCCTTCGAGGACCCGACGGCCGCATGCCCGGGCGCGACCAAACAGTGGCATCCCTTCGGGCAGCCGGCCGACCCGGGCGACTACACACTCCGACTGACCGTCACGGACAGCCAGAATCAGCAGGTCACCGATTCCGTGGCCGTCACCGTCGTGTCGGCCATGACCGGCGAGGTCTTCGTCGCCCCGCCGGCCGTGAAGACCGGGCCTAACGCCTAT
>Ga0307380_10003591_pt1 | contig 21344 bp, 18 predicted proteins | sample UN3MG_FD_202239 | JGI IMG/M metagenome (GOLD analysis project Ga0307380, IMG submission 202239) | Soil microbial communities from Risofladan, Vaasa, Finland - UN-3 | ecosystem: Environmental > Terrestrial > Soil > Coastal area > Acid sulfate soil | place: Finland: Risofladan, Vaasa | collected... | reverse complement strand
CCTTGCCCTCGAGGACCTCGTCGTTGATCGTCTTCTCGATGTTGGCCTTGTCATCGTCGTTCAGCGGCTTCATCCCGCCCGATCCCTCGATCACCCGCAGCGAGGTGGGGTCCGCGGTGAGCTCGACGCTCGTCTCGGCGGCGTCGTCGCCGACCGCCAGCGTCGCCTCCCACGAGTTGACTCCGATCACGAGGTCATGCCCGGCCTTTGCGGCGGCGCCGGCTCGCCCGGTCCGCACCGAGAGGGCGCCGTCATCGGGCCCGAGTTGATGAGTACCTGACGTAAGCGACATGCGCCCAGCATAGTGTCGGGCGCCCGACCAAGGAGAGGATCAGAACAGATGGCTACAGAACTCGACCACACGTTCACGACGACGAAGCCGATCGACGAGAGCTATGCGGCGGTGACCGACCTCGAGCGGGTAATCCCCTGTGTCGAGGGCGGGAGCGTGACTGAGGTGACGGGACCGGACTCGGTCAAGGCCGAGATCCTGCTGACGATGGGGGCGATGTCGATGACTTTCGTCGGCACCGTCGAGCTCGCCGAGAAGGACGCCGACGCTCATCGCGCCGTGTTGCGGATCAAGGCCAAGGACTCCGAGGGCCAGGGCCACGCGAACGCCGATGTCGTCTTCCAGCTCAACGACAGCGGCGGCGAGATCCATACCAAGGCGCAGATCACCGGCAAGGCCGCGTCGATGGGGGAAGGGGTGGTGATCGGGGTCCTCGACGGGCTGATCACCGACTTCACCGGCAAGCTCGGCGAGATGTAGGCGAATGACGACCGTTGAGATGCGCGAGATCCGCGACGGGGAGGTGCCCTACGGCGCCGGCACCGCGATCCAGGAGGATCCCGATCGCCCCGCCTTCCGCGGCAACGGGCCCGACGACTACGTCTGCGTGCAGTGCGGCAACGTCCTCGCCGCGTCGATGCACGCGATGCAGATGACGAAGAAGGTCCGGGTCCGCTGCGGGCGCTGCTCAACCGTCAACGTGGCGGTCAGCGAGGAGGGCGAGGACCCTGCCGTCGCCGAGCGCCGCCGGAATCGCTGACGCCGGCCCTCAGATCAGCGGGGCGTCGGCTTACCTGCCTGCTTTGGGAAGTCCTTCGGCTTCAGGCCCGGCGGTGCTTGATCGGGCGTGATCAGGGTGCCACCGAACGGCGCCCGGGCGGTGGACCCGAACGTGTCCGTGGCGTCGGGAGCGCTGTCGGAGGCTGACCAGAACGGCTTGAAGGTCGTTCCTCCTCAGGGGTCTGCGCCGGGGCCATTCTACCTCCCCCTGCAGGTAGCCATTCCGTTGGCCGGCGGCGCCGAAGACGCCGGAGAAAGCTGCCTTGCGGAATCCCGCCTCCGATATGCTGGCCCCGCGCAACAGGAGAAACTTCGGCAGCAGAGTGGGGGGACGGGCCAGATGACTGGTCGACACGATCGGATTCGTCAGCACGGGGGTTGGCTACCCGCGCTCGCCGGCCTGCTCCTGGCGATGCTGCTCGCGGCGCCGGCGATCGCCACGGCTGATCAGTCCGGAGGGGCGGAGGCCTCGCGGGCCTCTGTCGCTGCCGAGCGATGCAAGGACAAGAAGCGCAGCTGCGGAAACGCTCGCAAACGTGGCCCTAAGGCGAAGCAGGACAAGGCGAAGACCAGCGAGGAGTCCGCTGTCAAGATCGATGTGCTCGCCAACGACCGGAGGCGACGCTCGCTGAAGATCGTCGCCGTCAAGGACCGCAATGCGACCGGCTCGGTCTCGATCGTCGGTCGCAGATCGCGCATCAAGTACGATCCGGACGGCCGCTTCGAGGCTCTGGCTGCCGGAGAGAAGGCCTCCGACAGCTTCACCTACAAGGTCAAGAACAAGCGGGGCAGGCGCGACTCGGCGACGGTCAAGGTCAAGGTCAGGGGCCTCGACGATCCCAGCACGGTCACGGCAACGCCGGCCCTCTACCCGGAGTACTCCCCCGAGGTCACCGACTACGTCACCCGTTGCAACGGCGACCCGGTCCAGATCGACGCCGACGCCGGCCCCGGGAACTCGATCGACGTCGACGAGCAGGGCGCGCGTAAGGGCGAGTTCACGACCGGGGTTCCGCTGCAGGCAGGTCAGCGGTTCTCGTTCGTCCGCGCTACCGGCGCCGGCCAGGCGACCCACGACGTTCGCTGTCTGCCGGCCGGCTTCCCCGAGTGGACGTACGAGAAGTTCGCCCCGGCCCAGCAGCAGTGGTACATCGTCGTTCTCGGTCAATACGTAATCGTTATCGATGGCAACGGCGTACCCGTCTGGTGGTTCGACGACCCCGGTTCGCCCTCTGACGCGAAGTTCCTCGAGAACGGCACTTTCGCCTGGGTAACCGATCGGGGAACGCCGATGGCGAGATACGAGATGCGCATCCCCAACGGTTCGCTGGTGCGCGAGATGAAGACCGTCGGCACGATGACCGACGGCCACGACCTGCAGTTGCTGGCCAACGGCAACTACCTGCTGATGAGCTACAAGCAGCGGGCGACCACGGTTGATCTCACACCCTACGGCGGCCCGAATAGCGCGAACGTTCTCGACGCCGAGGTCCAGGAGGTCACGCCGGGCGGCGCCGAGGTCTGGTCATGGAACAGCGCCGGCTACGTCGGGCTCGAGGAGACCGGTCACTGGTTCGATGATTTCGTCCTTGCCAACCCAACCCAGTTCGGCCCCGGCTACGACATCGTGCACATCAACTCGGCCGAGGTGACGAGCGACAACTCGCTGCTGATCTCGATGCGCCACACCGACGGCGTCTTCAACATCGACCGCACGACCAAAGAGATCAACTGGAAACTCGGTGGTACCCCCACCCCCGAGAGCCTGACCGTGATCGGGGATCCCTTCGGCGCCAATCCGTTCGGCGGCCAGCACGACGCGCGGATGAATCCGGACGGGACCCTGACCGTGTTCGACAACGGCGAGACCCGGAATCGACCACCACGGGCTGTCCGCTACGAGATCGACGAGAGCGCCGGGACGGCGACATACATGGAGTCGGTGAACGAGTCGGCCGCTCCGGGAGCCTTCTGCTGTGGATCCGCACGCCGCTCCGACGCCGGCAGCTGGGTCGTCTCGTGGGGTGGGGGGGCCACCGGCGGCCATCCGGTCAGTGAGTTCGCCGCCGACGGAACGCGCACCTTCAGAATCACCTTTGAGATCGGCTTCACCTACCGTGCCCACCCGGTCCCCTTCGGTGAGCTGGGCGCCGCCACCTTGCGCAACGGCATGGATGCCCAGCATCCGCGGTAGGCCTCGACGAGCTCGCCCGATGAGCGCAGGCACCGTGAGTGGGCCGAAGCTGGTCGTCGGCGCCTCGCCCGGGCCCTGGTAACGTCGCCCGGGATGCCTCGCCTGCGGACCCTGCTGATCGCCGTCGCCGCGCTTTTCCGCCCTGTCGCTGCTGCCCGCGACCGCTGCCGCGAAGCCGGGCACCAAGTGACTCTGCAAGCCCGGTCTCGACGAGAACCCCTGCAAGACCGGCCTGGAGACGACCCTGGTCCGTTCCCCGGGGGGAAAGGCGGTCGGAACGCTGACACCGAAGGCGACGCGGCCGCCCAAGATCGACTGCTTCTACGTCTATCCGACGGTCAGTGATCAGCCGACCCAGAATGCCGACCGGACCATCGATCCGGAGCTGCGCTCGATCGCTCTCTATCAAGCTGCGCGCTACTCACAGCGCTGCCGCGTCTACGCCCCGGTCTACCGCCAGGTGACGCTGGCCGGCCTCGGGGCCGGCGGTTTCACCCCCGAGTCACTCGAGATCGCGTATGCCGACGTGCGTCGAGCCTGGCTCGATTACAACCGCCGGCGCAAGGGCAACCGTGGCGTCGTGCTGATCGGGCACTCGCAGGGCACCTTCATGCTGCAGCAGCTGCTGGCCGAGGAGATCGATGCGAATCCGTCGGCCCGCCGCCGGCTCGTCGCCGCGATCCTGCTCGGCGGCGGCGTCACCGTCGAGCAGGGCAGCGACCGGGGCGGCAGCTTCGAGCACGTCCGCGCCTGCCGCTCGGCGCGGCAGATCGGTTGCCTGATCAGCTGGGTCACGTTCAACGAGACCGTGCCGGCCAACTCGATCTTCGGCCGCACCGCCAACGAGGGCGAGGAGGTGCTGTGCACCAACCCGGCGGCGCCTCGCATGAGCTCTCGGAACCGCAAGCTCCGCTCGGTCTTTCCGAGCGAGCCGTTTGCCCCGGGGACGACGATCGGCGTGGCGACAGGTCTCGTCGGTGCGCCCGTGCCCGACGTGACGACTCCCTGGTACGAGCTCAGAAACCACTACTCGGCCCACTGCGACGACGGCGATGGGGCCAACGTGCTTCAGGTCGAGGAGCTGTTCGGCGCGCCGGCACTCAACCCGGTCCCGACTCCGGCCTGGGGACTGCATCTGGTCGACGCCAACATCGCGCTCGGCAACCTGAACTCGCTGGTTCGCCAGAAGGCTCGGCGCTTCGTCCAGACCCGCGGCTAGCTAGGCCCGGGTCATGCCGCCGACCAGCATCCCGGAGCCGAGGTGGGCGCCGAGCACCGGTCCGACCTGCGTGCAGAACAGCGGCTGCGAATCGAAGATCGCGGTGCCCCGCTCGACGAGTCGCTGAGCGTCGTCGGGCGCCTGGGCGTGCTGGACCACCCAGTCGGTGGCGCCACGCTCGTGCAGCTCGACCAGGTAGGACTCCATTCGCTGCAGCGCCTTGGCGTGGGTCCGGACCCGGCCGACCGGGGTGATCTCAGTCGCGAAGGTGAGGATCGGCTTGATCTGCAGCGCCGTACCCAGCAGTGCCTGGGCCGCACCGATCCGCCCACCGCGGCGCAGGTACTCGAGCGTGTCGAGGCAGAAGTAGATGTCGAGGTGCTCCTGAGCGGCGGCGACAGCGGCTGTCACGGCCTCGATCGACGCGCCCCGCTGTGCCTCCTCCGCGGCGGCGATCACCAGACAACCGAGGCCGGCGGCGCCGGTCTGCCCATCGATCACCTCGATCCGCCCCTCGATGCCGTTTTTCGCGAGCTCCTCGGCCGCGGATCGGGCGCTGTCGCAGGTGCCCGAAATCCCGCCGGCGATGTGGATCGAGACGATGTCGTGACCCTCGCTCAGGATCGGCCGGAAGCAGGCCTTGAAATCGCCGACGGAGGGCTGCGACGTGGTCGGCAGGCTCGGCGACTCGGCCAGGCGCTGATAGAACGCAGCGAGGTCCTTGTACTCGTCCTCCCGTTTCAACTCGCCATCCCAACCCACGTAGAGGCTGACCTGCTGGACCCCCAGTTCCGCGATCAGGGACGCCGGCATGTAGGTCGTCGTGTCGGTGATCACCGCGACAGGCCTGGTGGATTCCGCGCTATCGGCGGCTCTGGCGTCGGTGGAGGGCTCCGGTCGCATTCGAGAAACCTATGCGGTTGAGGATCGTTGGTGTCGGGCGGAAGGCGATCTTGGCCTCGGCGGAGGGAGGGTCTGCACGCAGATCCACGTTCCGCTCCGAGCGCTCAACTCCGTCTCGGGTTCGCGACGGACAGGCCTCGGAAACCGTAAGGGGCCGATCACTGTGGCCTATAGGAGCCGACCACCGTGGCCTGGCGGGCGAGCGGCGGCTCGACGGTGCGATCCGCGAGGCCGGTCTGGAACTCGCCGAACTCTGCAAGCGCAGCCAGCGGGTTCGATCCGTCCTCGGTCGAAACTTCGGCGACGTGGACGAACACGGTGCCCGCCGCCTCCTCCTCGAGGCGCATCGAGGTGTAGCTGAGTCCCTCGGGTTCGCCCTCAGACAGGGCGGCGAAGACCCTCTCGATCGCTGCCTGGTTCTCGTCTGCGGCTTCGTTCCTGGTCCGATACTGGACGACGACCCTGTTCATCTCTGTGCTCCTGGGCGGTAGCTGGCGTAACCAGACAGTCACGGTAGCCCTTTGCGGAGACACCCGCTCAGGAGACCCTGAGGCGGTCACGATCGAACCAGGGATCGGCGGCCGTGTCTTCGAGCGGACCGGCTAGCGGTCCGCTTTGATGAAGTCGAGGAGTCGTCGGGCGCTTTCGTTGGCGAGGTCGGGCCGGTAGCTGGAGGGCGCCTCGCCGTTGAGGCGCTGGAGCCGGAGCACGTCGCCGGCGGCGAACCCGGGGAGCAGGCCGCAGTAGAAGAACCCGAGTTCGACAAGCAGGTCCACCGCTGGGCCGACCCCCGGATCGCCGAGCGGCAAATCGACATGGGCCAACGTTGCGGCCGCCTGTTCGGCCGGCAGCTCGCTGATCAAAGTGCCGAGGTCCTCGCCGATTCCGTCGACCGATAGGTGCAGCAGAGATCGCTTGGCGTTGTAGGTGGTCCCAACCGACGAACGCTCGCGGGGCTTCCGCGTGGCGCCACGACCGCGTGGCGCCCCCAGGCTCGTATAGAGCCCCCCAAGGAGCGCCGCGTAGCGCTCGGGGAGCAGGACGTCCTGCTCGGTCAGCGTGCCGATCGGCTGGTAGACCACGGTGGCGGCCAGGCGCCCGGCGGGCTGGTCGACTTCGACCTCGACGTATTGCGTCTCGGCAGGCACGTAGGCAAGCATCACGCCCGTCTCGACCCCTCCGAACCTCAGCGAGGTCTTCTGCATTACCTCGTGGGCGGTGGTCGGGTAGTGCATGAAGCCGGCGAAGCCGTCCTTCCGGCAGCGCTCGACGAGCGCAATACCGAGCTCGCGGAGCACGCCGCTGCCGCGGTATGCCGGGTCGACGACCGTGTTGCCCGCCTCCGGCACCCTGGCCTGCCGGTGGCGCACGGTGAGGCCGGTGTGGCCGACGATCTCCCCCGTATCGGCTACGGCGATGACCGATCGCAGGCGGTTGCTCCCGATCATCCGGGCCAGTGCCTCGGGGTCATAGAAATCCTTGGCGGGATAGGAATCGCCGTAGCAGCGCTCGAAGCAGCGGGTCAGGCCCTCGGCGTCGGCGGGCTCGAGCTGTCGAGTCGAGACGCCCACCGCGTGCCCGCTAGGGAGCGACGAAGGTCCCGGCTTCGTGCAACTCCCTGGACCGGGTTGGGTTCTGCGCTCGTCGCTCGCTCGCCGCGGGATTCATCGCCGGCCCGCATTTCATCATGCTCGGGTGCCGCGGTCCGCCGCCGCCTGCGGAGATCGGTGGGCCGGCGCCGGCCCGCAGAGCGGGCTAGGTTGCGGTTGATGGAGTCGTTTCGCCAGCAGCTCGGCGTCCCGGTCAGCGGCGCCTCGGTCGCGATCGTCCGGATCGGGCTCGGGGTCCTGATCGCGATCGAGGCGCTCTATTACCTCAGCTCGGACGAGATCGCTCGCGCCTTCCTCGATCCCAACTTCCACTTCACCTACGCGGGCTTCGGCTGGGTCCAGCCCTGGCCGGGAGTGGGGATGTACATCCACTTCACCGCGCTCGCCCTGCTCGCCGTGGCGCTGACGCTCGGCGTTTGCCACCGGATCGTCGCACCGTTGCTGACGGCGGGCTTCCTCTACGTCTTCCTGCTCGACAAGACCGAGTACCTCAACCATTACTACGCAGCGATCCTGCTGCTTGCCCTCCTGGCTGTGATCCCTGCTGATCGGGCGCTCTCGGTGGCCGCCCAGCGCCGGCCCGAGCGACCGCCGACCGTTCCCCAATGGTCGGTCTGGATACTGCGTTTCCAGGTTGGCGTGATCTACGTCTACGCGGGGATCGCGAAGCTGGGCAGCGATTGGCTCGCGGGCCAGCCAATGGGTATCTGGCTCGCCGAGCAGCGCGACCTGTTTCTGGTCGGCCCGCTGCTCGATGGTGCGGCGGCGGGGCGGATCTTCAGCCTCGGCGGCCTCGCGTTCGACCTGCTGCTGGTGCCTCTGCTGCTCTGGCGGCGCACGCGGGCGGCGGCGTTCGTCCTCGCCGTCGCCTTCCACCTCGCCAACTGGGTGATCTTCGACATCGGGATCTTCCCGCCGATGATGCTCGTCGCGACGACGATCCTTTTCGATCCTGACTGGCCGCTCCACGTCTGGCGCCGGCTCCGGCCCGCCCCCGCCGTTGAGGCAGCTGCCGTCCCGGCCGCCAGAACGAGGCCGATCGCGCGACCTCTGGCGCTGCTGCTGGCCGCGTTCGTCGCCGTGCAGATCCTCGTCCCGTTGCGCCACCATCTGTACCCGGGCCTCGTCCACTGGACGGAGGAGGGCCACCGCTTCGCCTGGCACATGAAGCTGCGCCAGAAGGACGGGCTCGCGACCTTCTATGCCGTCGATCCCGCCACGGGCGTCCGGCGCGAGCTCGATCTCAGCGGCGAGATCACGCAGCGGCAGCACCTCCGTGCCTCGGTCTGGCCCGACATGCTGGCTCAGTTGGCGCGCCGCCTCGCCGAGCGGGAGCGGGAGCGCGGCGCGGCGGTCGAGACCCACGTCGTCGCCCCGGTCTCGTTGAACGGCCGCCCGGCGACGGCCCTGGTCGATCCCGACGCCGACCTCGCCTCCGTCTCAGACGGGCTCGGAGCCGCCGATTGGATCGCGCCGGAACCGACGGAGCCGGTCGAGCCTTGAGCGTCCCGACCGCGGTTCGGTTGTAGGCGAGCGGCCGACATCCGCTTGACAAACGTGAGAAAGTTGAGCCTGATGGAGGCGAAGGTGGGGATTGGTTTGAGGGGTAACTGGTCGGCGGCATTTCTTGCGGCCTTCGTCGGGCTTCTCGTGTTCGCGCCGGCAGCGAGCGCCGGGCTGCCCGACCAGCTCGAGGTGCGCGGCAGCGTCGAACAGGTCCAGGTGACCGGCGCGAATCCGGGCGAGAGGGTGAAGCTGCTCCGACGCGGCGAGAAGGTCGATGTACAGCCGGCGGGCGAGCTGGGCGGGATCGTTTTCCGTCGGGTCGAGCCCGGTGGCGGCTACACGGTTCGCCCGGCGGACGGCAACGAGACGGATCGGCTGTGGGTGCTCAAGGACCGCTCGAAGCCGCCGAGCGAAGACCTCTACACGCAGACGATTCCGGCGGGTGGCTACGGCTATTTGACGACCCGCGACGGCACCAAGCTCGCGATCAACGTCTCACTGCCCGGTCCCGCCGGGGACGGGCCCTACCCGACCCTGATCGAGTATTCCGGCTACGGCTACGCGAACCCGGCCGGGCCGCAGAGTGGGATCGGGCCGGTCGCCAACCTGCTCGGCTACGCCGTCGTCGACGTCAACATGCGCGGCAGTGGCTGCTCCGGCGGCGCCTTCGATTACTTCGAGCGGCTGCAGTCGCTGGACGGCTACGACCTGGTCGAGACCGTTGCCCGCCAGCCCTGGGTGATGCACGGCAAGGTCGGCATGCTGGGCGTCTCCTACGGCGGCATCAGCCAGCTGTTCGTCGGTGCGACGAAGCCGCCGAGCCTGGCGGCGATCACGCCGTTGTCGGTGATCGACAACACGCAGACCACGCTTTATCCCGGCGGCATCCTCAACACCGGCTTCGCCTTCGAGTGGGCGCAGGACCGGGTCGACGACTCGCAGCCGGCGGGGCCCGACAGCGGTCAGGGCTGGGCCTACAAGCGCATTCAGGAAGGCGATCTGATCTGCAAGGCCAACCAGGATCTGCACCCCGAGGCCGTCAACCTGCTGGCCAAGATCGACCGCAACAGGTTCTACCGGCCGAAATCTGCCGATCCGCTGGCGCCGGCCAAGTTCGTCGACAAGATCGACGTGCCGGTCTTCATGGCCTGTCAGTGGACCGATGAGCAGACCGGCGGCCACTGCCCGACGTTGCCGGCGGCCTTCACCGGCACCGACCGCAAGTGGTTCACATTCACCAACGGCGTCCACACCGACTCACTCGATCCCGAGACCTTCAACCGCTGGTTCGACTTCCTCGAGCTCTACGTCGCGAAGCGGCGGCCGCAACTCTCGCCCCTGGTCAAGGCCGGGGCGCCGGCGCTCTACGCCGGCGTGCTTGGCGTCTCAGGGGTCACGCTCCCCGATGATCCGATCCAGGCCGAGCCCGACTTCGACTCGGCGCTGGCGGCTTTCGAGGAGCTGCCGCCTGTCCGGATCCTCTTCGACAACGGCGCCGGTGACTCGCCGGGCAAGCCGGTTCCCGGCTTTGAGCGCTCTTTCAAGCGCTTCCCGCCGCCGAAGGCCGAGCCCAAGTCCTGGTACCTGGCGAGCGACGGCAAGCTCAAGGGCAGGCCTGTCTCGGACGGTGCCGAGCAGTTCAAGTGGGATCCTGACGCGAGGCCGCCGACCGACTTCACCGGCAACACCGGCTCCGGTGATCTTTGGACAGCTTCGCCCAGCTACGAGTGGTCGCAGAACCCGGAGGGCCGCGCGCTCTCCTACGTGACCTCGTCGCTGAGCTCGGACACGGGGGTCCTCGGCGCCGGCGAGCTACAGCTCTGGGTGCGATCGAAGGCGAGCAACGTTGACCTTCAGGCGACCGTCTCGGAGGTGCGCCCCGACGGCAAGGAGACGTTCGTGCAGGGAGGCTGGTTGCGGACCGGTGCCCGCAAGGTCGACCGTGAGCAGAGCTCGCTGACCGAGCCCGTGCCGACGCTTCGCAAGCGCGACGACAAGACCCTGCCCAAGGGCAAGTGGGTCAAGGTCCGGATCCCCCTCTACTACGAGGGCCACGTCTATCGCGCGGGCTCGCGGATCCGGGTTACCGTCTCCGCGCCCGGCGGCGATCAGCCGACTTGGGCGTTCGCCGAGACGGAGCCCAGCAGCACCCCTTGGGTTGCGATCAGGCATTCGGACAAGCGACGGTCGCGCCTCGTCCTGCCGGTCGTACCCGGCCTCGGAGCGCCGACGGAGCTGCCGCCGTGTCCCGGCCTGCGCGGGCAGCCCTGCCGGGACTACGTGCCCCTCGTCAACAAGGACTTCGGCACGGGATGAGGTCCGCGCCCGGCATCCGGCTCCCGCTGGTCGCCGTCGCGCTCGTCACAGTCGCGCTGCTGCTCCCTGCAGCAGCGGAGAAGGCGGGCCTGCTCGTCAATGCCCGCGGCTAGCCGCGGGATGATCGAGAGCTACGAACAGGCACGCGAGGAGCACCGGTGGCGCGTCCCTGAGCGCTACAACATCGCTGCCGACGTCTGCGACAAACACCCCGCCGAGAAGCCGGCGATGATCTTCGAGGACTTCCGCGGCAGGCAGCGGCAGGTGAGCTGGGGGGAGCAGCGGGCGCTCGCCAATCAGGCGGCGAACATGCTGGCGGCGCGCGGCGTCGGCCGCGGTGACCGCGTCGCCGTCTGCGCGCCGGCCTCGCCGGAGACGGCGGCGATGTTCCTCGGGACCTGGAAGCTTGGGGCGATCCTGCTCTCGCTGTCGGTGCTGTACGGCGACGAGGGCATCCATCACCGGATCAAGGACTCCGAGCCCAAGGTGCTGATCACCGACGCCGACAACGCCGAGAGGATGCCATCGGAGTTGGTCGGAGAGGTGATCGTCCTCGACCCTGAGCTGCTCGCCGCCCACAGTGAGGAGTTCGAGACCGTCGATACCTCATGCGACGACCCCGCCCAGCTCTACTACACCTCCGGCACGACAGGGCTGGCGAAGGGAATCCTTCACGCCCACCGCTACATCCTCGGCCACGAGGAGTTTTTCTACTGCCATGACGTCCGCGAGGGCGAGCTGTTTCACGGAATGGGGGAGTGGGCCTGGGCCGCGGGGATCGCTCCGCTGCTCGGCCCCTGGCGATATGGCGCCACCCAATTCGTCTATCAGCGGCAGGCGGGATTCGACGCCCACACCCAGCTCGAGGTGCTCTCTCGGCACGGCGTCACGAATGTCTTTACGACCCCGACGGCGATGCGGGCGATGATGGCCGTGACCGACGCCGGCGAGCGATACCCGCAGAAGTTCCGCGTCGTCTGTTCGGCCGGCGAGCCACTCAACCCAGAGGCGATCCGTTGGTTCCGGCAGCAGTACGGCGTCACGGTCCTCGACTACTACGGGCTGACCGAGTCCTATCCGCTCTGCGGGAACTACCCGTTCATGGAGGTCCGGGAGGGCTCGATGGGAAAGCCGTCGCCGGGCTGGGACGTCCAGATTCTCGACCAGGACGAGAACCCCGTCGGCGTCGGCGAGCGCGGTGAGATCTGTCTCCGGGCCCGCTCCAACCCGCACTACCCGCTCGGCTATTGGAACAACCCCGAGGCGGCCGAGGAGACCTTCGGCGGCGAGTGGTTCCACAGCAAGGACGCGGCCGAGCGCGATCAGGACGGCTACTACTGGTACGCGGGCCGCGCCGACGACGTGATCATTTCGGCCGGCTACCGGATCGGGCCCTTCGAGGTCGAGTCGGCCTGCATCGAACACCCGGCGGTGAGGGAAGCGGCAGCGGTTGCCTCTCCCGATGAGAAGCGCGGCAACGTGGTCAAGGCTTTCGTCGTCCTCGCCGAAGGCTCCGAGCCATCCGATCAGTTGGCGGAGGAGATCAAAGGTTTCGTCCGCGGCCACCTCTCCGCCTATGCCTACCCTCGGCGGATCGAGTTCGTCGAGGAACTGCCAAAGACACTGACCGGGAAGATCCGCCGGATCGAATTGCGGGAAGCCGAGCGAAGCGGCTAGGCTGTGTCCGTGGCGGGGGTCGCTAGTCTTTGCGCGGGGGCAAACGGACGGGGGCAAACGGAGTTGAGGGAGATCGCAGTGCCTGAAGGCCAGGTGTCGGGGCTCAGAGTCGGAAGCCGGATCGTTACCGCGATGCTGCTTGTCGTGGGCAGCCTGCTCGTGCTGGCTGCCCCCGCGAGCGCGGGCAAGATCCTCACCCGCGCGACCTATCCGGACATGAGCACGTTCTCGTGCCGGACCAATGCGATTCCGATCTACCCCGGGCAGAATCTGAACGATTTCGACATCACCCAGACCTGCCCCAATGCCGAGAAGCTGAGCGGCCCGGGGAGCGTCGCTGACTTCACCGCGGGCTCGAAGGTTGAAGGCTACGTCACCCGCTTCAAGCCGAGCATGGTTGAGATCAAGCCCAGCGGCAAGCTCGTCACCCCGAGCGTCTGGGACCTGCACCTGCACCACGTCGTTTGGCTCGCGCCAAACGGTGGCCCGACCTTTGCCTCAGGCGAGGAGAAGACGATCCCGAAGATGCCGCAGGGCTACGGCTTCAAGGTCGCCGGAGGCGCCAACTGGGGCATCAACCAGATGATCCACAACCTGACCGCGTCGGACAACCGACAGGTTTACATGACCTGGGAGATTGACTGGGTCCCGGAGAAGACGCCGGCCCGCACCGACATCGAGCCGATAAAGATCAGGTGGCTCGATGTCGCCGGCGCCCCGCATATCTATCCCGTGTTTGACGCCGAGCGCGGCTTCGACACCAACGGCGACGGCAAATACGTCTTCCCCGACGAGGTCCCGACCGATCCGGCGGCGCGTGGCTACGAGGAGCGCGAGAACATCAGCAACGCGCGCCAGTGGACCGTGGGACCCGGCGGGGCAACGCTCGTCTTCGGCTCCGGACACCTGCACCCGGGCGGACTGAATGTCGATCTCAAGGTCGCCCGGGATGGGCCCGACGCCGGCACGGTCGCCGGCGACGATCCGTCGGAGGTCCGGCAGCTGTTCCGCTCCAGAGCCAAGTACTACGAGCCGGCGGGTGCGGTCAGCTGGGATGTCTCGATGAAGGTCACGCGGCCCGACTGGCGGATCAGGCTGAAGGCCGGTGATCGGGTCTCGATCAACGTCACCTACGATGTCCGCAAGGCGTCCTGGTACGAGTCGATGGGCATCCTGCCCCTTGCCTGGACCAAGAAGAACGATCCCGCGGCCAAGGATCCCTTCGACGATCAAGCGGCCGTCAAGGCGATGTACGACGCGGGTGGCATCCTCTCGCACGGACGCCTGCCCGAGAACATCGACTACAAGGCGAACAAGAATCTCGGGCTGCCGAATCCGAAGAGGCTGAAGAGCAAGGGCAAGAAGGTTCCCAAGCGGGGAATCAAGATCAGCAGCTTCCTCTACTCCAAGGGCGGCTACTCGGCGACGCGCGGCTTCCCGAAGCGGCTGATGCGCCCGCCGGTGATCAACCCCGGCGGCACGGTGACGTTCACGAACCTGGACGCCCTGCTACCGGATCCGCAGAACGAGCAGGCCTGGCACAGCATCACATCCTGTAAGGCGCCCTGCAACAAGGGCTCGGGGATCGGCTACCCGCTCGCCTCGGGCCCGATCAAGTTCGACTCCGGCCAGCTCGGCTTCGGCACCGGCACGAGCACCGAGGTGACGACCGGCTCGAACGTCTATACGACCCCGAAATTGACCAAGCCGGGCCATACCTACAACTACTTCTGCCGCATCCATCCGTTCATGCGGGGCTCGATCCGGGTCAAGGGCAAGAGCGGCATCAAGCGCTCCCGCGCAGCCTCGTCCGGGGCGCTCGCCCCCTCCGGGGCGCTGCCCGGCTGACGCCTTAGTCGCCGCCGCTGAGTCTGCGGCGGCGGGCGCGGAAGGCGCGGGCCTTGGAGCGGTTGCCGCACTCGCCCATCTGACACCAGGTGGCGGAGCGGTTGCGGGAACGGTCGTAGAAGGCCCACTGGCAGTCCTCGGCCGGGCACGCCTTGAGCCGCTGCCAGTTGCCGTCTCGCATCGCTGCGGCGACGATCGTCAGTAGCTCGGCGACGGCACCGTCGGTCCCCTCACAGGCGCTGTAGAGCTTCGCCCCCTCGGTGTCGAAGCGCAGCCCAAGTTCGACGCCGGCCGATCGCTGATTCAACTCCGCCAGCGCCTCCTCGGGCAGCGGCTCGCCGCGATTGCCGGCCAGCAGCAGTTCCCGGAGCGCTTCGCGGAAAGAGATCAGTCGCCGTCGGCCGGCATCGGTTACCTCGAGCTTCCCCTTGCCGGCAACCTCGCTCGAGCGCAGCCAGGCCGTGGCGCCCGCGACATTGGCGAGCTCATCGGTGTCTTCCTCGATGTCACGCGTGTTGACGAACTCCCGGACCACTTCGAGGCGGCCGGGGGCGCTTTGGCTCGTGCGCATAACCAGTAAGTGTACCCACGCCGGTTATGCTATGCTGGCTAACCAGTAAATCCTATTGATTGGTTACACAACGAAAGGAGGCAGTGATGAACGCCATGATGAGCGCCCTATTCGTCGACGCGACGCGTGCACAGCAGCAGCGCCGCCACGAGAACCTCGTCGCCCGCAAGGCATCGCGCCGGCTCCGCGTAGCCGATCGCCCCGAGGCCAAGTAGCAGGGAAGACGACCGCCGATGGGCGAACGCTCTGGGTTGACCGAAAGGTCCCCGGAGGGTTCGCCCGCGCTGTCTGGGCCCCGGCGCTCAGCCGGGCCCGGTATAGACGCGCCCGCCGACGATCGTCTCGGCGATCAGCGGAACGCCCGGCCGGTAGACGAGGTCCGCCGGTGTCTTCGCATCGAGCAGAAGCGCGTCGCCCCGGGCCCCCGGGGCCAGATGGCCGACGTCGTCTCGCCGCAGAGCTCGGGCGCCGCCCCGTGTTGCAGCGAGCACCGCCTCCTCGATCGTCATCCCCAGGTCGCGCACGGCGAGGGCGATGCAGAAAGACATCGATGTGGTGTTGCTCGAACCCGGGTTGCAGTTGGTGGCGATCGCGGGCGCGACTCCGGCGTCGATCGCCCGGCGCGCGTCCGGATAGGGCTGCCGGGTGGAGAAGTCGGTGGCCGGCAGGAACGTCGCAACCGTGCTGCTTCCTGCGAGCGCGGCGATGTCATCGTCGTCGAGATAGGTGCAGTGGTCGACGGATGCGGCTCCGACCTCGACGGCGAGCTGCACGCCTGGACCCGGGCCGAGCTGATTTCCGTGGACCCGCAGTCCGAGTCCGGCGGCCCGACCGGCCTCCAGGATCGCCCGGGACTGCTCGGCGTCGAAGGCCCCGCGCTCGCAGAAGACATCGATCCATCGGCATAGTGGGGCACAGGCCTCGAGCATCTCGCCGCAGACCAACGACACATAGGCGTCGACCCGGTCGAGATACTCCTCGGGCACGACGTGGGCGCCGAGAAAGGTCGTGTCATCGGTGAACTGAGTCGCGATCTCGCAGCAGCGGCGCTCGGTGACGGTGTCGAGGCCATATCCGGACTTGATCTCCAGATGGGTGATCCCGGCGCGCATCGCTTCCTCACGCCGAGCCGCCGTCAGCTCCCGCAGGAGCTGATCGGAGGCTGCACGGGTCGCCTCGGTGGTGACCCGGATGCCGCCCGCCTCGTAGGGGCGGCCTGCCATGCGCGCGGCAAACTCCTCGGCTCGGTTCCCGGCGAACACCAGGTGGGTGTGGCTGTCGACGAAACCGGGAATCACGCAGCGACCGGCGGCGTCGATGCGGTGATCGGCGTCCCCGCCCGAGCCGCCGACCTCGGCCACCCGGCCACCCTCGATCACCAGCGAGGCATCCCGGAGCACTCCCAGGGCCCCTTCCCCGATCGTTGGATCGTTGGTGGTGAGGTATCCGATGTTGTCGATCAAGAGGGACTTCATCGCGGCTCGAAGGCCTCGATCGAGCGTTCCAGTTCCCGGGGGACGTCGAGGTCGACGTGGGCACCATCGACGACGATCGGCCGGCCTCCGACGAGCACGTGGTGAACGTCTGCCGGACTCGCCGCGTAGGCGGTCGCGGCGAGCAGATGCTCGGCGCCGGCTCCGGCCAGCCGTGGGGTTTCCAGGTCTATCGTGATCAGATCGGCCATCCGAGCGGGGGCGATTCTGCCACCCTCGGGCCAGCCGAGACTGAGCTGACCGCCCTCGGTGGCCGCACCGATCAGCTCGGCCGGGGAGTGGTGCACGCGCTCTCCGCTGGCGAGCCGCTCGTCGAGCTCGCAGGCGCGGGCTTCCTCGAAGGGGTCGATCACCGCGTTCGAGTCGCTGCCGAGCGCGAGGTAGCTCCCCGCATCGACCAGCCGGCTGGGGCGGCCGATCCCGTCGGCCAGATCCCGCTCGGTGGTCGGGCACATACAGCAGCAGGCGCCGGCCCCGCCGAGCAGCTGGGTGTCTTGCCGTGTGAGGTGGGTGGCATGGACGGCGGTGAACCGCTCCGACAGGGCGCCGGCCTCGGCGAGGAGCTGGGTCGGGGAGCACCCGTGGGCGGCGAGGCAGGCCTCGTTCTCGGCAGGCTGCTCAGAGACGTGAGCGTGGAGCGGCCGGCCGGCGCCGTTGGTCGTTGCCGCGATCAGCGCCGCGGCCTCCGGGTCGACCGCTCGGAGGCTGTGGATCGCAGCGCCGATCCGGTTTCCCGGCCCCTCCCCGAGCAGCGAGGTGCGCTCGACCCAGTGCTCCGCGCTCTGATCACAGAAGCGGCGCTGGGCGGGCGCCGGTTCGGTGTCGAAGCCACCGTGCAGGTAGCAGGCGTCGATCAGGGTGATCCGGATCCCCGCTTGCCGGGCCGCCTCGATCACGGTCAGCCCGAGAGCATTCGGATCCTCGTAGCTGCCGCCGTCGGGACGATGATGGAGGTAGTGGAACTCGCCGACGGTCGTGATCCCGGCGAGCGCCATCTCGGCGAATGTGGCGCGGGCCAGATCGAGGTAGGAGTCGGGATCGAGGCTCCTCGCGACGGCGTACATCGCCTCCCGCCAACTCCAGAATGACCCCCGCTCGGTCTGGGTGCGGGCGCGGAGAATGCGCTGGAAGGCGTGCGAGTGGGCGTTGGCGAAGCCGGGCAGCGTCAACCCTCTGAGCCGGATCGCATCCGGCGGTGGGGTCGGGGTCGAAGTCACCGCGGCGATCGATTCGCCGCTGACCTCGATCGCGACGCCGACGTCCACCGCCTCGCCCCCGAGCCATGCGTAATCACACCAATACGTCGGCAAGATCAGGACCCCGCGTGCTCGGCGAAGGCGCTGATCCGCTCGATGAACTCCTCGCGGTGGTAGCGCTCGAAGTGCTCCCAGGTCATCAGCGAGCGGGAGTCGGCGCGATCGACGATCAGAGTGCCGTCGAGGTGGTCGACCTCATGCTGGAAGGTCCCGGCCGTCAGTCCGCGTTTGACCTCTTCGTGCTCGACTCCTTCGCGGTCCAGGTAGCGGATGCGGATATCGAGGTGACGCGGCACCTCGGCGCGCAGGTCCGGCAGCGAGAGGCAGCCCTCGTTGATCAGGCCGATCTCCTCGCCGAGCGGCTCGATTTCCGGGTTGACGATCACCGTCAGCGGAATCGGAGGCTTGTACGGGTAGCGGGGATTGTGGTCCACCTCCGCGACCGCGATCCGCACGGCACGGCCGACCTGATTGGCGGCCAGGCCGGCGCCCCCGGCGGCGCGCATCGTCTCGATCATCTCGTCGATCAGGGTCTGGATCTCCGGCGAGGCGAGCTCTGTGGCGCTTACCTGACGCGATCGCTCGCGTAGCACCGGGTGGCCGACCGTGAGGATCCCGAGCACGCTCACTTGCCGGCCGCCGACCCCTGATCCCCGTCCATGGGCACCCGCACACCGCGCTCGGCGGCGACCTCGAGGGCTCGCTCGTAGCCGGCGTCCGCATGCCGGATCACACCCATCCCGGGGTCGGCGGTCAGCACCCTGTCGAGCTGCTGGGAGGCGCGCTCGGTGCCGTCGGCGACGCAGACCATCCCGGCGTGGATCGAGCGTCCGATGCCGACGCCGCCACCGTGATGGATGCTGACCCAGGACGCTCCGGAGGCCGTGTTGACGAGGGCATTGAGGAGCGGCCAGTCGGCGATCGCGTCGGAGCCGTCCAACATCGATTCCGTCTCCCGGTAGGGAGAGGCGACCGAGCCCGAATCGAGGTGGTCGCGGCCGATCACGATTGGAGCGCTGAGCTCTCCGGACGCGACCATCCGGTTGAAGCGCAGCCCCAGCCGGCGGCGTTCCCCATACCCAAGCCAGCAGATCCGCGCGGGCAGGCCCTGAAAGGCGATCCGCTCCGAGGCCATCCTTATCCAGCGGGCGAGGGCCTCGTCGTCGGGGAACTCCTCGAGCACGGCCCGATCGGTGGCGGCGATGTCGGCGGGATCACCTGATAGCGCCACCCAGCGGAAAGGACCCTTGCCCTCGCAGAACAGCGGCCGGATGTAGGCGGGAACGAAGCCGGGGTAGGCGAACGCGTTCTCAAAGCCGCCGAGCTCAGCCTCGCGGCGGAGGCTGTTGCCGTAGTCGAAGACCTCGGCGCCTGCCTCCATGAAGCCGACCATCGCAAAGCAGTGCGCCGCGGCGGAGACCCGGGCCCGGCGGATGTAGTCGTCGGGGTCGCGCTCGCGCAGATCGTCGGCCTCGGCCAGCGAGAGGCCGGCGGGCACGTAGCCGACCAGGGGATCGTGGGCGCTGGTCTGGTCGGTGACGATGTCGGCCTCGAAGCCGCGGGCCAGCAGTTCGGGCACGACCTCGGCCGCATTGGCACAGAGGCCGACGCTGAGCGCCCGCCGCTCGCGCTTGGCGGCCCGGCAGCGTTCGATCGCATCGTCGAGGTCGTCGGCGCGCTCGTCGAGGTAGCGGGTCCCGAGACGTCGATCGATCCGCTCGGGGTCGACCTCGATGCAGAGCGCGACGCCCTCGTTCATCGTCACCGCCAATGGCTGAGCGCCGCCCATCCCCCCGAGGCCGGCCGTCAGCGTGATCGTTCCCGCCAGCGAACCGTCGAACCGGCGGCGGGCGATCTCGGCGAAGCATTCGTAGGTTCCCTGGACGATCCCCTGGCTGCCGATGTAGATCCACGACCCGGCGGTCATCTGCCCGTACATCGTCAGCCCCAGCTTCTCGAGCCGGCGGAACTCGTCCCAGTTCGCCCACTCACCGACCAGGTTCGAGTTCGCGATCAGCACCCGAGGCGACCACTCGTTGGTGCGGAACACGCCCACCGGCTTGCCCGACTGGACCAGCAGCGTCTCGTCGTCGGCGAGACGCCGGAGCTCGCGCACGATTGCGTCGAAGGCCTCCCAGGAGCGCGCCGCCCGCCCCGTGCCGCCGTAGACGACTAGATCGTCCGGGCGTTCGGCGACGTCGGGGTCGAGGTTGTTCATCAGCATCCTCAGCGCCGCCTCCTGCTGCCAGCCTCGGCAGCTCAGCTCCGGGCCGGTCGGCGAACGCACTTCCCGGGGGCCGCTCATGCCAACGCTCCGATCGCGCCCTCGACGGCCTCCAGCAGCTCGCCGCTACGGGCGAGCTCCTCGACCGCCGCGAGCTCCGGAGAGAGCCACCGATCTGGTCCGGGGCCCTCAGCGTGGGCGCGCACGGAGGCGAGCGCGGCGCCGGTTCCGGGTCCGGGCTCGAGCGGCTTGCGGAGGTCGAGGGCCCGTGCCGCGCAGGTGACCTCGACGGCGACTATTCGAGTCAGGTTGTCGACCACGGTGCGCAGCTTGCGGGCGGCGCTCCAGGCCATCGAGACGTGGTCCTCCTGCATCGCGCTCGTCGGCACCGAGTCGGTGCTCGCGGGACCGGCGAGCCGCCGGCACTCGGTGACCAGTGCGGCCTGGGTGTACTGAGCGATCATCAGGCCCGAATCTACCCCGGGATCGTCGGCAAGGAACGGCGGCAGGCCCTGAGAGCGGCTCGCATCGAGGAGCCGGTCGGTGCGGCGCTCGGCGATCGCGCCGACCTGTGCGGCTGAGATCGCAAGCAGGTCGCAGACGACGCCGAGCGGCGCGCCGTGGAAGTTCCCGCAGGACTCGACCCGCCCGTCGGGGAGCACCATCGGGTTGTCGATCGCGGACGCGAGCTCGGCATCGGCCACCGTTGTCGCGTGCGTGAGTGAGTCCCTTGCCGCCCCAATCACCTGTGGCGCGCAGCGCAGCGAGTAGGCATCCTGCACGCGCGGATCGTTGACCCGGTGGCTGGCAACGATCGGCGAGTCGGCGAGCAGCCGCCGCAGATTCGAGGCGCTGGTGGCCTGACCCGGCTGGGGGCGGAGGGCGACCAGATCAGCGGCGAAAGCGCGGTCGGTTCCCAGTAGCGCCTCGACCGTCATTGCCGCGGCGATCTCAGCCGTGCGGATGAGCCTCTCCAGATCGGACAGGCTGAGGATCAGGTTGCCGAGAATGCCGTCGGTGCCGTTGATCAGAGCCAGCCCCTCCTTGGCGGTCAGCTGGAGCGGCTCGAGGCCGGCGGCCGTCAGGGCTTCCGCTCCGGGAACCCGGCTGCCGTCTGCCGAGAACGCCTCGCCTTCACCGATCAAGACCAGCGCGCTATGGGCGAGCGGGGCCAGGTCGCCGCTCGCTCCGAGCGATCCGTGCTCGGGGACAACCGGCGCGATACCGGCATTCAGCAACTCGAGCAGACCCTCGACGACGATCGTCCGCACGCCGCTGAAGCCCATCGCCAGCGAGCGTGCGCGGAGCAGGATCATCGCGCGGACCACCTCGCCTTCGACCGGGGGCCCCATGCCGGCAGCGTGCGAGCGAACCAGCGAGCGCTGAAGCTGCTCTCGGCGTTGCGGCGGAATCTGGGTGGTCGCCAAGGAGCCAAATCCTGTGGAGACGCCGTAG
>Ga0307380_10003590_pt1 | contig 21344 bp, 15 predicted proteins | sample UN3MG_FD_202239 | JGI IMG/M metagenome (GOLD analysis project Ga0307380, IMG submission 202239) | Soil microbial communities from Risofladan, Vaasa, Finland - UN-3 | ecosystem: Environmental > Terrestrial > Soil > Coastal area > Acid sulfate soil | place: Finland: Risofladan, Vaasa | collected... | reverse complement strand
CCCCAAAATCTTGCTCGATTGAAGGGTATCTTACGCCAGGACCACCCTTTACACTTCTCGAAATTCCTAACCCCCGCGGCCTCAAACACTTACGCAGGAACCGTCTTCAGTTTTGGGGAAACTCCTGCAACCGTGGGGCGGGTTCGGCGAGTTTCCGGCGGCCGTCAGAGTTCGGAGGAGCGCGTCCGCGTGCCGACCAGGATGAGCCGCGGCGAGGTGCGGCGGAAGCGACGGCCTTCGGGGGTTCCGTAGGCGGCTCCGGCCTTGAGGCCCGCCTTCCGAAAGAGCGCCCGCATCTCTCTCGGCGTATAGAGGCGGATGCTGGTCTTGAACCGGTGGATGCTGCCGTGCCGCCGCAGGGTCCACCGGCCGACGACGCGCTCGCGGCGGGCGTCCCAGCGGTTCTTAATCTCGACGCGTCCGCGCTCTTGCCGCCGGCGGAAGTGGCGGAGGATGTGCTCGCGGTTGGGCTGGTCCACGAGGACGCGCCCGCCCTTTCGGACCGCGCGCGCCAGACGCTGCAGCGTCTCGAAGTTCTCCTCGTCCGAGAAGTATCCGAAACTGCCGCCCCAGTTGATCGCCGCATGAAAGCACCCGACGAAGGCAACCTCGCGGATGTCGCCGACGAGAAACTCCCCCTCCAGGCCCTCCTCCTCGAACCGCGCCCGCGCGCGGGCAATGAAATACGGGTCATGGTCCACGCCGACCACCAGGAGGCCCAGGCGCGCCAGGCCGACGGCGATCCGTCCGTCGCCGCACGGCGCGTCCAGCACGGTCTGACCCTTGCGCAGACGCAGGACCTTCTTGATGAAGGCGGCCTGCTCGTCGGCCCGCTCGTCGCCCTGGAGCCACAACTCATCGTCGAGTTCCTTGAACCACTCTTTCGTCATGGCCGCTTCGGTGCGCCTCCTATCGCCGCCGCAGGTCCCGGTACGCTTCCAGGCAGGCGTCGGCGTTTTCGATGGGGACGTTCGGCGGAATGTGGTTGCCGACCGCAAAGAAATAGCCGGGGCAGTCGCGGCCCACGTCCATGCACCGCTTCACTTCCGCCCGGACCTCCTCCGGCGTGCCGAATGTCAGGACCCGGCAATCGGCGTTGCCCACAATCACGTGCGTCTTGCCGTACCTGGTGCAAAGGGCCTGGAGGTCCGTCGTGGGCTCAAAGATGAACCCCTCGGCGCCGGCGTCGGCGAGGTCGTCCACGTACTGGGTAAAGTTGCCGTCCGAACAGAAAAGAACCTTCTTGCCGGCGTCCTTGATGCAGTCCCAATAGCGCCGGTAGTTCGGGAAGACATAGGTGCGGTAGAAGTCGGGCTGGAGAAACCCTCCGCTCGTCCAGACGAAGTCGTCGTGCGTGAGAAAAACCTCGATGTCGGTCCTCGCCCAGGCCCGGACGTAGTTCTCCAGCAGATAGTCCGCCCATCGGTTCAGCGTTTCGCCGAAGCGATGCGGGTCGGTCCCCGCGGCCACGAGCAGGTTCTCCCAGCCGAAGGCGGCGATGGCGAACGAGAGGACCGAACGGTACGTCCCGCCGGAAATCACCCCCGTCCCTTTCCGGGCTTCGGCGTACCAGGCTTGGTACGCCTCCGCCTGCCGCTCGACATCCACCGGACCGTACTCCTCCAGCGGGTCGAGATGGTAAATCTCCTCCAGGTCGGTGAACGGCGAAGGAACGGACTGATGGAAGTCGCTCCCGTCGGGCTGCCAGAGGGCATGGCCCATGTCGGTCCATCGGCCGCGCTCGATGTTCGGGCCGTCCGCACTCCAGCGGAAATCAAAGTCCAGGAGTTCCTCGAACCCGGCATTCGGTTTTCCGGCCTTCTTGCGGAGGTGCTCCAGCCACTCCGGATGCGTGATGTACTGCGTGTGCGGGATCTCGTCCGGCGCTTCGAGCCGGATCGCCGCCATGCCGCGCTCGTAACTCATGATGCCCCCTCTCGTCCTCTTCAAAGGCGGCGCTCCCGCTCAAGCAGAGGCGTACGCCGCGCCGTCGGCCATGGCCGACGAGCCGCGTGACCTGCCGAGTAGCGTAGCCTTCCGCCCCGTCGTTGCCAAGCCGAAACGGCGGGGCGTCCTGCTTCGCCAGGATTTCGCGGGGGCCGGTTTTGCAGAAAATCCTGCATGGCTCGCCGACCATCGTCGGCCTTCGCCAGGTCCCCCCTATCAACCTCCGCGGGGAGATATTCTGCTTTCCGATAAAAAGGCAATGTGTTAAAAGGATATTATTCGTTCGGCTGCCCCGCAGGAATGGGCGTGCATCTTCGGACTGAGGGAGGGGATCATGCAGATTGTGCGGCCGGCCTTGGGAATCCTCGCGATTGTGCTGCTCGTGACGGTGTCGTGGGCGGAGGCGGCCGCGCCGGCCAAGGCGCCGGCGAAGACACCCGCGGCAGGCCAGGCCACCGCCGCGGCCGCCGCCGAGTGGCCCTCCTTCCGCGGAGGGGAGCACGACGGCAAGTCGCCCGACACGGGGCTCCTCAAGGAGTGGCCGGCCGAGGGGCCGCCGCTTCTCTGGAAGGCCGAAGGGATCGGCGCAGGGTTTTCGAGCGTGGCCGTCAGCGGCGGCAAGATCTACACTTCCGGTGATGTGGGAGGCAAGCTGACGATCTTTGCCTTCGACATGGAGGGGAAGAATCTCTGGACGGTCGAGCACGACCAGGCCTGGGGCGGCGACCACCAGGGCTCGCGGTCGACGCCGACCATCGACTCGGGCAAACTTTACATCCTCTCGGGCCAGGGCCTCCTGGGCTGCTACGATGCCGCGACCGGCAACAAGATTTGGACCCGCTCGATGAAGGAGTTCGGCGGCGCTCCGGGGGGATGGGGCTACAGCGAGTCCGCGCTCGTCCATGGCAACGCGGTCTTCGTGACGCCCGGCGGCAAAAACTGCATCGTCGCGCTCAACAAGACGACGGGCCAGCCGATCTGGGCCAGCACCGGCGTCGAGATGCCGGCGGGCTACGGCTCGTCCATTTGGATCACTTATAGGAATGTTCCGATGATTGTCCAGGGAACCGGCGGCGGCATCACCGGCGTCGACGCCCGCACCGGCGCGGCCCTCTTCACCAACACCTGGTGCCAGGGCAACACCGCCAATTGTCCGAATCCCGCTTACGAAGACGGGTACGTCTTCTGGGCGAACGGCTACGGCAAGGGCGGCATCTGCCTCAAACTCGGCGCCACCGGCACGAGGCTGACAGCCGAGCAGGCTTGGACCAGCCGGGAGTTCGATTGCCATCACGGCGGCTACATCATCGACAACGGCTACATCTACGGCAACGCGGGCAGAGGCCTGGCGTGCCTCGACCTCAAGACGGGGCAGAAGAAGTGGAGCGCCCAGGGCGTCGGCAAGGGCTCCGTCATCTGGGCCGACGGCATGCTGTACCTGTTCAGCGAGAACGGCGGTACGGCGGGCCTCGGCACCTGCTCGCCCGACGCCTTCCAGCTCAAGGGACGGTTCCAGGTCAAGGGCAACGGTCCGTCGTGGGCCCATCCGGCCGTCATCGGCGGGCGCCTTTACCTGCGGTACGACCAGAACCTCTACTGCTTCGACGTGAAGGCAAAGTAGCTCGGGCGACGCACCACACGAGAGCGGCGATGGGATGGACCTTGATGGGTCTGGCTTAGAAGGGCGGTGCCATCCCCCGGTGCCGCTCTCTTTTTTCCAGGATTCCGCGTGCAGCCCCGACCGAGGAGCAAGTCTCGACACGTCGGCCCGGTGGCTTGAGAGCATAGACCCCGAGACGTGGCGGCGAACCCACGCTGCCCTGTGCAGGCAGGAGGCGGTTTGCGTCGTGGCTGCGCGACCTTGCAATACAGCGCCTGGAGGTGAATAATAATGTGCGGGCAGCAGCGCGGCCCGGCAACACAAAGGAACGGGGGAATAATGCGGCAAGGCGTTGCGAAGCGGCCCATGCTCGTTCTGGGAGCACTTCTTGTGCTCGCGGCGGGATGCGCCGGGCCGGCGGAGCGCGGGGGCACGGGCCGGTGGGTCGGCACGGACGTCGCCCCCGGCGTGATGGGTGCGGCCGAGGCGCCCGCCCCCGCGGCGTTCGACGAAGGCACGGGGGTCCAGGAGTACATTGCCCATGCCCTGGAGCACAACCCTCGTCTGGCGGCTGCACTGGCGGAATGGCAAGCGGCTCTGGAGCGCGCCCCGCAGGCCCGCACGCTGCCCGACCCCGTCCTCAGTTACCAGTTGGAAGCGATGAGCGACCGCCGGCAGCACCAGGTGATGGTGAGCCAGGCGCTGCCGTGGTTCGGCAAACTGGACCTGCGGGCCGGGGTGGCGGAGGCGGAGGCCGAGGCGGCGCAGCAGCGCTATGAGGCTGAGAAGTGGGCCGTCGTCCGCGAGGTCCAGGACGCGTACGTCGAGTACTACTACCTGGCGCGCGCCATCGCGGTAGTTCGCGAAAACCGCGACCTGATGAAGTACCTGGAAGAGGTGGTCCGGGCGCGGTACGCGGCGTCGGCGGCCGGCCATCCCGACGTCATCCGGGCCCAGGTGGAACTGGGGAAACTGGACGACGAACTGCGGACCCTGGCGGATTCGCGTTCGGCGTGGGCGGCGCGCCTGAACGCCGTGCTGAACCGTCCGGCCGAGGCGCCCCTCCCTTGGCCGCGCACGCTCGCGGAAGAGCCGATCGAGACATCGGACGGGCGGCTCCTGGAAATCCTGCGCGAGAGCAACCCCGAACTGAAGGCCCTCGATGCCGAGGTCGCGCGCCAGGAGCGCGCAATCCGCCTGGCTGAAAAGGACTACTGGCCCGACCTGATGCTGGGCGCCGGGTACATGCGCGAGCAGATGTCGGGCGGCGGAGAAGGCGGCGTGATGGCGATGGTCGGCGCAACGCTGCCCATCTGGCGCGAGAAGTACGCGGCCGGCGTCCGCGAGGCCGAGCGGCAGCACGATGCGGCCGTCAAGCGCCGCGCGGACCGCGCGAACGCCCTGGCCGCCCAGGTGGCCGACGCCGCCTACCGCCTGCGCGACGCACGCCGCAAAATGGGCCTCTACGGCAACACCCTCCTGCCGAAAGGAAAAGAGTCGCTGAAGGCTACCGAGGCGGCGTTCCGCGCCGGCCGGGCGTCGTTCACCGACGTGGTGGACGCCGAGCGGGTGCTGCTGGAGTTTCAACTGTCTTACGAGCGGGCGCTGGCGGACCATGCCCAGCGCCTGGCGGAAGTGGAGATGCTCGTCGGGCGCGCTCTCCCGCGCACCGCCCCGGCCTCGCCCGAACCTGTGAACCCGGAGAACAAACCCGAGCAACCGAAAGGGGAAGTGCCATGAGGACGCTCTTGATTGCTGTGGCCGTTGTGGGTCTGGCGCTGGCGGCGGGGTGCCGCCAGAGCGAACCGACGCAGCCCGCCGCCGAAGGACCGGCGGGGCAGGCGATCGCCCAGAAAATCTGTCCCGTCATGGGCGAGCCGATTGACCCCGCCGTGTACACCGACTACGAGGGCCGGCGCATCTACTTCTGCTGCCAGGTCTGCAAGGCGGCGTTCGAGAAGGACCCCGCGAAGTACGTCGCCAAAGTGGACGAGGAGTTGAAGGCCGCCGGCGAGACGCCGCCCATGGAGATGCCGGCCGACATGCCCCACGAGCATCAATAAAGGTGTTCGGGCGAGACTCGCTGGAGCGCGATGAGGAGGAGAGTGCATGAGCGCGGAGAGCGGGCGTGCGGGGCGGACGATCCTGCGGTGGGTCGTGGTCGGTGCAGGCGTGATTGCGGCCTTCGCCGTCGGGTACATGGTGCGATGGGGCTGCGCGCCTGCGCAGCATCCTGCGGAGGCAACGCCCGGCCTGGAGACAGTCGCCCCTGCGCCAGCCGAGGCGCCGACCATCTGGACCTGCGCGATGCATCCGCAGATCCGCCAGCCGAAGCCCGGCCGATGCCCCATCTGCGGGATGAAACTCATCCCCGTCGAAACCGGCGCGGAAACGACGGCCGGCGGTGCGCCGCAATTGACCGTCTCCGAAGAGGCCGCGAAGTTGATGGAGGTCGAGACCGCCCCGGTCGAGCGGCGATTTGTCGAGGCCGAGGTCCGGATGGTCGGCAAGGTGGAGTACGACGAGACGCGCCTCGCCTACATCGCCGCGTGGGTGCCCGGCCGGCTCGACCGCCTCTTTGTGGACTACACGGGCGTGCCGGTCCGCAAGGGCGACCACCTGGTGGACCTCTACAGCCCGGAACTCCTGAGCGCCCAGGCGGAACTGCTCCAGGCTCTCCAGGCCGTCAAGGACCTGGAGGCAAGCGACGTGTCCATTGTGCGAGAGACGGCCCAGGCGATGGTTGAGGCCGTCCGCGAGAAGTTGCGCCTGTGGGGCCTCGCGGCCGAGCAGATCGCCCAGATTGAGAAGCGCGGGACGGCGTCGGACCACGTGACCATCTACGCGCCGATCGGCGGCATCGTCGTCCAGAAGAACGCCCTCGAAGGAATGTACGTGGACACCGGCACGCGCATCTACACCATCGCCGACCTCTCGGAGGTCTGGGTCAAACTCGACGCCTACGAGTCGGACCTGGCGTGGGTCCGCTACGGCCAGACGGTCGAGTTTGAGAGCGTCGCCTCGCCGGGGGAGACGTTCACCGGCACGATTGCGTTTATTGACCCGATTTTGGATGAGATGACGCGCACCGTCAAGGTCCGCGTGAACACGGCGAACCCGGACGGGAAACTGAAACCGGGCATGTTCGTCAAGGCGCTGGTCCGCTCGGAGGTCGCGACGGGCGGACGCGTCATGGCGCCGGACCTCGCCGGCAAATGGATCTGCCCGATGCACCCCGACGTCGTCAAGGACCAGGCCGGTGCGTGCGACAAGTGCGGCATGCCGCTCGTGACGACCGAATCGCTCGGCTACGTCGCCGCCGAGCCCACCGCCGCCGACAAGCCGCTCGTCATCCCCGCCACGGCGCCGCTCATCACCGGCACGCGCGCGGTGGTGTACGTCGAGGTTCCCGGCGCCGCCAAGCCAACCTTCGAGGGGCGCGAGGTTCTCCTCGGGCCGCGCGCGGGCCAGTGGTATCTGGTGCGCGAGGGTCTGGCGGAGGGCGAGCGCGTCGTCGTGCACGGCAACTTCAAGATTGACAGCGCCCTTCAGATTCAGGCCAAGCCCAGCATGATGAATCCGGAGGGCGGCGGGCCGGCCCCCGTCCACCAGCACGGCGGCGCCGCCGCGCCCGCCGGAGACCACGCCCATGAGTAGCGCCCCGCCCGAGCCGCCGACCGAACTGACGCCCGAGCAGCGGTCGCTCGTCGGCCGGCTGATCGGGTTCTGCCTGCGAAACAAACTGGTGGTCATTCTCCTGATGCTTTTCGTTGTGGGGGCGGGCATCCTGGTCGCCCCGTTCGACTGGGAGATCGCCGGTCTCCTTCGGTTCCCCGTGGCCACCGATGCCATCCCCGACATCGGCGAGAACCAGCAGATCGTCTTCACCGACTGGATGGGCCGAAGCCCCCAGGACGTCGAGGAGCAGGTCACGTACCCCCTGACGGCGGCGCTCCTGGGCGTGCCGGGCGTCAAGACCATCCGCTCCAAGTCGATGTTTGGCTTCTCAACCATTTACATCATCTTCAAGGACGATGTGGAGTTCTATTGGTCGCGGAGCCGCGTGCTCGAGAAGCTGAACAGCCTGCCGGCCGGGATTTTGCCGGCCGGCGTCCAGCCGGCGCTCGGCCCCGACGCGACGGCGCTCGGGCAAATCTTCTGGTATACCCTGGAGGGGCGCGACCCCGAGGGCCGGCCCGCCGGAGGATGGGACCTCGAGGAACTCCGCTCCATCCAGGACTGGCAGGTGCGGTACGCGGTTCAGTCGGCGGACGGCGTCGCGGAGGTCGCGAGCGTCGGCGGATTCGTCCGCGAGTACCAGGTGGACGTCGACCCCGACGCGATGCGGGCCTACGGCGTGACGCTGGACGACGTCTTTGGCGCCGTCCGGGCGTCCAACATTGATGTCGGAGCCCAGACGCTGGAACTGAACCGCGTGGAATATTTCATCCGCGGCATCGGGTTTCTGAAGCGCGTCGAGGACATCGAGCAAAGCGTCGTCCGCGTCCGCGAGAACGTGCCGGTCCTCATCAAGCACGTCGCCCACGTGACGGCTGGGCCGGCCGTCCGGCGCGGCGTCCTCGACAAGGGCGGGGCCGAGGCCGTCGGCGGCGTGGTGGTCGCCCGCTACGGCGCCAACCCCCTGGCGGTCATCAAGAACGTCAAGGCCAGGATCGCGGAGATCGCGCCGGGCCTTCCCGCCAAGGTGGCGGTGGACTGGGCGCGGGCAACGCCCGACGACCTTCGCCGATTCGCGGCTGCACACGGTTTTGAGGCATACGCTGGCGCGGAACTGAATCACGCGGCCTGGGTCGAGGCGCTTCGGAAAATGCCGCCCGAACATCGGCCGCCCTGGGCCGTCATCAGCCAGACGACCGTCGTCCCGTTCTACGACCGCACCGGCCTCATCTATGAGACCCTCGGGACGCTGAACGACGCGCTGGCCCAGGAAATCCTGATCACCTTCATCGTTGTCATCGTCATGGTGATCCATTTTCGGAGCAGCCTCCTCATCGGCTCCATGATGCCGCTGGCGGTCCTCTTCTGCTTCATCCTCATGAAGGTGTTCGGCGTGGACGCGAACATCGTCGCCCTCTCCGGCATCGCGATCGCCATCGGCACGATCGTGGACATGGGGATCGTCATCTGCGAGAACACGCTCCGCCACCTGGAGGAGGCGCCGCCAGAGGCCGACCGCCTCCAGGTCGTGCATCGGGCCGCCAGCGAGGTCGGCGGCGCGGTCCTGACAGCCGTCGCCACCACCATCGTCTCCTTCCTGCCGGTCTTCGTCATGACGGGGGCGGAAGGCAAGTTGTTCAAGCCCCTAGCGTTCACAAAGACATTCGCCCTGATTGCCTCGATCATCATTGCGCTGACGGTCCTTCCGCCGCTGGCGCACGCGCTCTTTCCGCTGCGGATTTCGAGGAAGCGGCTGCAGCGCGGCATCGGGGGGGCGCTGCTGGTGGCGGCTATCTTGGTGGGCGTGCTCGTCCGGTGGTGGGCGGGAGTTGTCGTCGCCCTGCCGGGGTTCTACCTCCTCGCCAAAGAGTGGGTCCCGCCGCGCGTGTCCCGCTGGGGTCCGTGGGCGGCCAACATGGCCATCGCCGCCCTGGTTGCCTTCCTCATGAGCATGTACTGGGAGCCTCTGGGACCGGAGCAGGGCTTCACGCGCAACTTTCTCTTCGTCGGCGGCCTGATCGGCCTGGTGCTCGGGCCCTTCTTCCTCTTTCAAAAGGGCTACCCGTGGATTCTGCGGTGGTGCTTGGCGCACAAGGTCCCGTTCCTGACGGCCATCGGGGCGATCCTGGTGCTCGGCGTTCTGGGATGGCGCGGCTTCGACCGGACGTTCGCTTTCGCGCCGAAGGCCGCCGGCCGCGTCGGCCTCGACGCCGAGACGGTGCGCTCGACGGCCTTCTGGGTCGGCGCCAGCGACGCCTTCCCCGGCCTGGGCAAGGAGTTCATGCCGCCCCTGGACGAGGGCTCCTTCCTCTTCATGCCGACGACGATGGCCCACGCCTCGATCGGCGAGGCGGCCGACATCCTGGCCAAGCAGGACATGGCCCTGGCCGCCATCCCGGAAGTGGACCTCGCGGTCGGCAAGATCGGGCGCGTGGAGTCCTCACTCGACCCGGCGCCGATCTCGATGATCGAGACCGTCATCAATTATAAGAGCGAGTATGTGACCGACTCTGCCGGACGCCGCGTCAATTTCCGCTACGATGCGTCGAGCGGAGAGTTTGCGCGCAATTCTTCGGGCGAACTCATCGCCGACCCCTCCGGCCGGCCCTTCCGCCAGTGGCGCGACGAAATCCGAAGTCCCGACGACATCTGGGAGGAAATCCTCCGCGCGGCGCGCCTTCCTGGCACGACCTCCGCGCCCAAACTCCAGCCCATCGCCGCCCGCATCGTGATGCTCCAGAGCGGCATGCGGGCCCCCATGGGCGTCAAGGTCAAAGGGCCGGACCTGGAGGCTATCGAGCGGGTCGGCCTGGCGATCGAGCGGTTCCTCAAGGAGGTCCCCAGCGTCGAGCCGGCCACCGTCATCGCCGACCGCATCGTCGGCAAGCCCTACCTGGAGATCGTGCCGGACCGCACGGCGCTGGCGCGGTACGGCGTGCCGATCCGCGCGTTCCAGGACGTCGTCCAGGTGGCGATCGGCGGCGAACGCCTGACCACCACCGTCGAAGGGCGCGAGCGCTACCCCGTCCGCGTCCGCTACCTGCGGGAACTGCGGGACCAGATTGAGACCATGGGCCGCATCCTCGTTCCCGCGGCCGATGGCGCCCAGATCCCCCTGACGCAGGTGGCTGCCATCCGCTATGTCCGCGGGCCCCAGGAGATCAAGAGCGAGGACACCTTCCTCACCGGTTACGTCCTCTTCGACAAAATGCCCGACTACGCCGAAGTGGACGTCGTCGAGGCGTGCCAGGCGCACCTGAAGGCGAAGATCGCGAGCGGCGAACTGGTGCTGCCGCACGGCACGAGTTACAGTTTCGCCGGCACGTATGAGAACCAGGTCCGCAGCCAGAAGACCCTGGCTCTGGTCCTCCCGCTGGCCCTCTTCGCCATCTTCCTCCTCCTGTACTTCCAGTTCCGCGCCGTGCCGGTGACACTTCTGGTGTTCACGGGAATCTTCGTCGCCTGGGCGGGCGGGTTCATGCTGCTGTGGCTTTACGGCCGGCCGTGGTTCCTCGACTTCTCGGTTTTCGGCGTCTCGATGCGCGGCCTCTTCCAGGTCCACCCGGTGAACCTGAGTGTCGCCGTCTGGGTTGGGTTCCTGGCGCTCTTCGGCATTGCGACGGACGACGGCGTCGTCATGGGCACCTACCTGGAACAGAGTTTCCGTCGGCGCGATCCCCAGACCGTGCCGGAAATCCGCGAGGCCGTCGTCGCGGCGGGCACGCGCCGCGTTCGTGCCTGCCTCATGACCACCGCCACCACCGTCCTGGCGCTCCTGCCGGTCCTCACGAGCACCGGCCGCGGCGCCGACGTCATGGTTCCCATGGCCATTCCGTCGTTCGGCGGCATGGTGATCGAGGTTCTCACCATGCTGGTCGTCCCGGTCCTGTATTCGACGGTCAAGGAGTTCCGCCGGCGGACGGGCCTGTCGGGGGGCCTCGTGGGCATCCTCATCGTGGGCACGGCGTACGTCGGTCTCTTCGCGATGGCCGTCTACTGCGCCGCCTGCGACCTGCGTAGCCGCCTTCGCCGCGCGGCCGAACCGGTCTGAAAAAACGGCTCGGCACGAGGATTCTTCACCACCGAGCCGCAACTCGCTATGGCGTCCCCAAGAGGAGTCGAACCTCTAACCTTTGGCTCCGGAGGGGGAGGGTATATCATCAGCGAAAGTGGCACAACGAAGCCCTCAGCGCCAAGGGGTTTCTTTCGGGTCGGTCGGTCTCCTTTGGCCTGGACCTTCCCTTTTTCGAACGCCGGCGACGCTCGCGGCGTCGTGCCCGTCGGCGGTCGATGGGCACGGGTGTGTTCCTCGGGGCTCGGCTGCGCCTCGCCCCTCGGCACACACCCGGAACGCAACGGAAACTCTCACTCGCCCTGGTACATAAAACGGGGGAGGGTCACCTGCTTCGCGGCCCGGCTTCGCTACGCAGGGCATCCTGCATAGCTCGCCGAAAGCGAGCGACGCAGGATGGTGGAGCCGAGGGGATTTGAACCCCTGACCTGCTGATTGCGAACCAGCCGCTCTCCCAGCTGAGCTACGGCCCCACGCGACGGCGTATTATAGCCGCTCTCCCGGCCGGTTCAAGCGATTCATGCCGCGCAGCCGCATCAATCGCTCAGCGGATTGAGGACCAGGCCCGAGAGGACTTTCGGGTAGAAGTAGGTGCTCTTGGCGGGCATGCGTTCGCCGGCGGCGGCGACTTCCTGGAGGCTCGTGACGGGAAGCGGCCGGAGGACCACCGCCGCGTCGGCCCCGTCCTCGTGGACGGCGTCGAACGCCTGCTGCGCGAGGTGCACGTACGAGAGCCGCAAACCCTCGGCGTTCTTGACGGCCTTCGGCAGGTCATGTTCCAGCAGAACCTTCTGGAGGATGGCGACGTCGAGCCGACGCCACGCCTTCGAGCGGTCCGGGGCGAGACGGTCCATGACGCGCGGGTCCTTCAGGCGCAGCAGGAACGCGCCCGAGGTGTCGCGGGTCCAGAGGCCGAACGCGTGGCCGTTGGCTTCGCGCAGGTGTGCGGCGAGACGCGGGCTTGTGGCCTCGGCGCCCACAAGGTCGGTCCACTCAAAGTGGGGCTCCGTGGCCTCGCGGAGCCGGTCAGTCACCAGGTCCTCGAGCCCGGAAAGCACGCGGTGCGTCGGGAGAATGGCCAGGCCCGGGTGGTGCATCGAGACGCACATCATCAGCACGCTCGCAGCGGGATGGTCCGGTCCGACCTCTTCGCCCGCGGCCTCCAGTTCCTTCTTATACGCCAGGGCGGTCTCGTAGCGGTGGTGGCCGTCGGCGATGAAGAGGGGCTTCTCGGCCAGATGCCGAGTGACCGTTGAGAGGGTATCGGGATCGGTGCATGCGAAGAGGCGGTGGACGACGCCGTCGGCGTCGGCGGTCTGCGCGACGCACTCGCCCAGGCTTCGCTTGTGGAACAGGGCGGTGACGGCATTCGTCTCGTCGGGGTACAGGCCGAAGACGGCGCTGAGGTTGGCGTGCGTCGTCCGCATCAGGCGCAGCCGGTCCTCTTTCGGGCCGGACATTGTCTCCTCGTGGGGGAAGATGCGGCCGGAGCCGAACGGTTCGAGGCCGACGCGGGCGAAGAACCCTTCGCGGACGTACGTCGTGCCCTCGACGTCGAACTCCTGCTGGTAAAAGTAGAGGGCGGGTTCGGAGTCGCGCACGAGGACGCCGCCCGCCACCCAGCGCTCCAGCGCCTCGGCCGCACGCGTGTACTTGTTGCGGTCGGGCGAGTCGCCCGGCTCATCTTTCCCCAGGATGAGCCGCACGATGTTGTGCGGATGGAGGCGATACAGTTCGTCCTGAAGTTCCGGGCTGATGCAGTCATAGGGCGGCGCGGTCACAAGGGTCACGCTCAAGGGGTCGCGCGTGTTGTAGCGCAGGGCTCGAAACGGTCGGATCGCCGCCATGGCGCTTTTAGGTCCCCATTTCGCTCGAGGCCAGGTACTTGGCCTGTTCGGGCGTAAGAGAGTCGATCGCAATGCCCATGGTCTGGAGTTTGAGGCGGGCGACAAACTCGTCCACCTCGCGCGGCACGTTGTGGACGCGGACATCGAGCCGGCCGCGGTTCGCGACGACCCATTCGGTCGCCAGGGCCTGAACGGCGAAACTCATGTCCATGACGCTGGCCGGATGTCCCTCGGCGGCCGCCAGATTCACCAGGCGCCCTTCCCCGAGGACGTAGATCGTCCGTCCGTCGGCCAAATCGTAGGCGTCCACAAGATTACGCACGCCGCGGCGGACCTTCTTGGCCATCTTTTCCAGGCCCTCCAGGTCAATCTCGACGTTGAAGTGGCCGCTGTTCGCGACGATCGCGCCCGACTTCATCACCCGGAAGTGTTCGGGGCGGATGACCGTGCAGTCGCCCGTGACGGTGATGAACAGGTCGCCGACCTTCGCCGCCTCGGCCATCGGCATGACCCAGTAGCCGTCCATCCGCGCTTCGAGCGCCCGCAGGGGACTGACCTCCGTGATGATGACGGTCGCCCCCATGCCGTGCGCCCGCGTCGCCACGCCGCGCCCGCACATTCCGTACCCCGCCACGACGACCGTCTTGCCGGCCATCAGAATGTCGGTCGCGCGGATGACACCGTCAATCGTGCTCTGCCCCGTGCCGTAGCGGTTGTCGAAGAGGTGCTTGCAGTCGGCGTCGTTGACGGCGACGACGGGGCACACCAGTTGCCCCTTGGCCTCCATCGCGCGGAGGCGGATGACGCCCGTCGTCGTCTCCTCCATCGAGCCGATGATCTTCTTCGCCTGCTCCGGGCGCTCCGTCGAGAGCATCCATACCAGGTCGCACCCGTCGTCCATCGTGACGACGGGCTGGTGGTCGCACGCGGCGCGGAGGTGCTTGTAGTAGGTGTCGTGGTCCTCGCCCTTGATGGCGAAGGTGGGGATCTTGTATTCGGCCACCAGCGCGGCGGCAACGTCGTCTTGCGTCGAGAGGGGGTTCGAGGCGCAGAACACCAGATCCGCCCCCGCGGCCTGGAGCGTGCGCCCGAGGTTCGCCGTCTCGGCCGTGATGTGCAGGCACGCGCTCATCGCCAAGCCCTTCAGGGGCTTTTCCTTGGCGAAGCGCTCGCGGACCACGCGCAGGACGGGCATGTTGTGGTCGGCCCATTCGATCCGCCGTTTGCCCTCGGCCGCCAGGTCCAGGTTCTTCACATCATGCTTCATTCGCTGCTCCTCAGTCTAAAGTTCCCCGCTCCCCTTCGGGTCGCGGCTAAACGTGGCGCCTTTCGAGCCGCGACCTTTGGTCGCGGCCATCTCACCTGCCGCGCAAGCCCCGCTTACCCGCGGATCGCAGCTAAGCGTTCGCCCCGCGCGCCGCCTCGATGAAGGCGCGAATCTTGGCGGGGTCTTTTTGGCCGGGCGCCGATTCCAACGCCGTCGAGCCGTCCACGCCCCACGGCCGGACCCGGCGGACGGCCTCGGCCACGTTCTGGGGCCCCAGGCCGCCCGACAGAATCAGCGGATCAAATCCTTCAAGGGCCAGCCGGGCAGCCAAGTTCCAATCGGCCGGCCGACCCGTGCCGCCCTTTGGCCCTCCTTCGACCCGCGCATCCACCAGATACGCGTACGGTTCGACGCCGAGGCGCTCGGCGGCCCGGCGCCACTCGCCGGCCGCGAGGACGTCCGCCTCGCTGCCCACCCGGAAAACCTTGATGACCTTCAGGTCCGCCAGGTCCGCCAGGATTTCGGGCGGCTCGTCGCCGTGCAACTGGACCGTTTCCAGGCCCACGTGCTCGGCGACGCCGAGGACGGCCTGCGGCGGTTCGTCCACAAAGACGCCCACCGCCGCGACCTGCCGCGGAAGCGCCCGGACGACGGCGGCGGCCTGCTCGAGCGTCACCTGGCGCGGGCTTTCGGCGAACACCAAGCCGATGAAATCCGCACCGGCCTCGGCGGCCGCACGCGCCCACACCGGCCGCGTGATCCCGCAGATTTTCACCCGTATCCGCAAGTCTCTGGTCCGCCTTCGACCCGTCCGCCGAAGGGGCATAGGGTAGGCCCGCGCGCAGCCGAAGTCAACCGCTTTTCAAGGCTGCGGGTGGCGCGCCACGCCCTTTTCGCTTGTGAGGATCGCCGGCCGGTGATACGATGAAAAATCGCGTCTCGGGCAGACGCCGACGTCCAGGGGATAAGAGCCGTGAATCGGGTCGCCAAGGCCGCCGATATCGAGTCTGCGCTTCGCGCGCGGCGCTCCGCCGTCGCCTGCGCCCTCGAGGAGGTCCTGCGCTGCCCGGAGCCGGCCCTCGAACCGCTCTACGAGCCGATGCGGTACATGGTCCTCGGCGGCGGGAAGAAGTTGCGGCCGTGCCTGGTGCTCCTTTCCTCGGAGGCGTGCGGCGGGTCGGCCGACGACGCCATGCCCGCCGCCTGTGCCGTCGAAATGGTCCACACCTACTCGCTCATCCACGACGACCTGCCGGCGATGGACAACGACGACCTTCGACACGGGCGGCCGTCGTGTCACAAGGCTTTCGGCGAGGCGACGGCCATTCTGGCAGGCGACGCCCTTTTTACCGAGGCGTTCGGCCTGCTGGCGACGCGGGTCGAGGACGCCGCGACGAGCCGGCGCCTCGTGGCGCTCCTGGCGTCGGCGGCGGGCGCCTCCGGCATGGTTGCCGGCCAGGTGGCCGACCTCCGGGCCGAGCGCGAGGACTTGCGGGACGCTCATCTTCTGGAAGAGATCCACCGCCGCAAGACCGCCGCCCTCCTCCGGGCCGCTTGTCTGATGGGCGCCGTCTGCGCCCGCGCGCCCCAGCGGCGCGAGAAGTGCCTCGGCGAGTACGGCGAGCACCTGGGCCTAGCGTTCCAGGTGGCCGACGATATCCTCGACGCGGTCAGCGAGACCAAGGTCCTGGGCAAGACGGCCGGCAAGGACGCCGCGGCGGGGAAACTGACGTTCGTCAGCCTGTTCGGATTGGAGGCGGCCCGCCGGCGGGCGCGCGAGGAGGCCGACGCGGCGGTGGCGGCCCTCGGCCCGTTCGGGCCGGAGGCCGACCTGCTTCGCGGCGTCGCCCGCTTTGTCGTGGAACGGTCGTTCTAGGACAACTACGCTGTGTTCTTCAACGCAGAGAACGCTGAGAGCGCAGAGATGGAAAAGATGGGTAAAGAATTAAACCAGATTACGGAAGCGATTATCGGGGCCGCCATGGCGGTCCACCGTGAACTCGGTCCGGGTTTGCTGGAGTCCGCGTATGAAGCATGCTTGGTCCATGAACTGACGCAGCAAGGCGTGAAGGCCGAACGTCAGAAAGCGATGCCGGTCAAGTACGGCGGCGTGAACTTGGATTGCGGATACAGGCTGGACCTGCTCGTGGAGGGATGTGTGCCCGTTGAACTGAAGGCTGTGGACCGCATCGAGCGCATCCATGAAGTCCAGTTGCTTTCGTACCTCAGGCTGTCGGGGTGCAAGGTCGGGTTGCTGATCAATTTCAACGTGCGGGTTCTGAAGGATGGCATTCGCCGTGTCGTGAACCATTTTGAGGAGTAGTTTCTCTGCGGTCTCTGCGATCTCTGCGTTGAGATAGCGTTGTAGAACTGACGAGGTGTGGTTGTGGCGGAGCGCTTGCTGGACAAAATCCGGTCGCCGAAGGACCTGGCAGGACTCGACGCCGGGGCGCTGCGGCTCCTGGCGCAGGAAATCCGCGCGCTCATCACCGAGACGGTGGCGGTGCGCGGCGGCCACCTGGCGAGCAACCTGGGCGTCGTGGACCTGACGATTGCGCTGCACCGCGCTTTCGATTTCTCGCGCGACCATCTGGTGCTCGACGTCGGGCACCAGTGCTATGCCCACAAGATCCTGACCGGCCGGCTCGAAGGGTTTGCGAACCTGCGGACCGCCGGCGGCGTGGGCGGGTTCCCGAACCCCGCCGAGAGTCCGTACGACCTGTTCCGCACCGGCCACGCGGGGACGAGCATTTCGACGGCCCTGGGGCTGGCGCTCGCGGACAAGGCCGCGGGGTCCGACGCGCGCTCTGTCGCCGTCATTGGCGATGGGGCGATGGCCTCCGGCCTGGCGCTCGAGGGACTCAACCACGCCGGAGACGTCGGCGCGAACCTGCTGGTGGTCCTCAACGACAACCAGATGGCCATCAGCCCGACCGTCGGGGCGCTGGCGCGGTATCTGACGGCCGTGCGCACCACGCCCGCCTACGACGACCTGAAGGAAGAGGTGCAAGGGGCGCTGGCGCGGATGCCGTTCGGCGGCCCGATTACGCGGGCCATTCACACCTTTAAGGATGCCCTGAAGGACGCCATGGTGCCGGACCACGCCTTCGAGCATTTCGGGTTCCGCTGCTTCGGCCCGGTGGACGGGCACGACTTGGGGGCGCTCCTGGAGGCGCTCGGGGAGATGAAGCGCCTGGACGGGCCGCGCCTCCTCCACGTCCACACGCAGAAGGGATTCGGCTTCGCGCCGGCGGCCAAGCAGCCGGAGGCCTGGCACAGCGCCGCCCCCTTCGAGGAGCAGAACGGGAAGGTCGTGACGGCCGAGGAGCCTTCGGACCGCCCGATGTGGACGCGTGCGGCGGTGGACGAACTGGTCGCCCTGGCCGAGGCGGACGTACGAATCGTCGCCGTCACCGCCGCCATGTCCGAGGGAACGGGGCTGCTGCGGTTCGCGCACCGGTTCCCCGATCGGTTCTTCGACGTGGGCATTTGTGAGGAACACGCGGTGGCGCTGGCGGCGGGGCTGGCGAAGGGGGGCGCGAGGCCGGTGGTCGGCGTCTATTCGACTTTCCTCCAGCGGGCGTACGACCAGTTGTTCCACGAGGTCGCGCTTCAGGGCCTGCCGGTCGTCCTTCTGGTGGACCGGGCGGGCCTGGTGGGGGCGGACGGGCCGACGCATCACGGATTGTACGATATTGCATACTTGAGGCACCTGCCGGGCTTTACCCTTGCGGCGCCGGCCGACCACGCGGAACTCGCCGGGATGCTCAGCCTGGCGCTACGGGCCGACGGGCCGTGGGCGATCCGCTATCCGCGCGACCGCGTGCCGGCCGAGCCGCTCTCCGGCGTGCCCGTCGAGCGGGGGCGCATGGCCGTCCTGCGCGAGGGCAACGCGGGCGCGCTCTTGGCGTATGGTGCGACGGCGGAGGCGGCGATGGAGGCGGCCGAGCGGCTCGCGGGCGAGGGGCTCCAGGTCGCCGTGGCCAGCGCCCGCTTCGCCAAGCCCCTCGACTCGGGCGGCCTGGAGTCGCTCCTCGAATCGCAGCCGTGGGTCCTCTCGATCGAGGATCACACGGCGCCGGGGGGGTTCGGCTCGGCAGTGATGGAGGCGGCGGAGGCGCGCGGCCTGGCCGCGGCGAAGATTCACCGCGCGGCCGTGCCGGACGAGTTCATCGAACACGGCGCTCGCGAGGCACAGTTGTCTGCGGCGGGCCTGACGGCCGAGCGCATCGCCCAGCGCGCCCGTACGCTCGCCTAGTGCCGTTTTCTTCAACGCAGAGAACGCGGAGAGCGCAGAGAACGGCAAAAATCGGGAAACGGCGAACAGCAACATATTTAGCATATTGGTAGTTTTTTCTCTGCGTGCTCTGCGATCTCTGCGTTGAGAGAGCGCTATAGAGACTAGAATGGAGGCATGAAACGTGAAACAAGTCCTTTTGATCGTCAATTCCACGAAGCCGGGTGCGCGCGAGTGTCTGGAGCGGCTCCGCCCGCAGATCGAACAGCGCGTCCGCACCGAGACGATGGAACTCGCCGACCGGCGGGTCGAGACCGGGGCCGACCTGGCCGTCGTCCTGGGCGGCGACGGCTCGATGCTGCGCGCGGCCCGGATGCTGGCCGGACGAGAAATCCCCATCGTCGGCATCAACCTGGGGAAACTCGGATACCTGGCGGAGTTCACAGCAGAGGAGTTCTGCGAACAGCTCGACGGCATCCTCGCGGGCAAGGCGAGCGTCTCCCGCCGCCTCATGCTCCAGGTCCGGTGCGAAACAGCACGCGGCGAGGCGACCGACGCCGTCGTCCTGAACGACGTGCTCCTCGTGGGAGGCAAGGCCCATCGCATGGTCGCCATCGAGGCCCAGGTGGACGGCGAAAAGGTGACGACCTACTACTGCGACGGCGTTCTGGTGGCGACGCCGACCGGCTCGACCGCCTATTGCATGAGCGCCCAGGGGCCGATCCTCGTCCCGGGCATCGAGGCGATGGTTCTGGTGCCGGTCTGCCCGCATTCGCTCACGCATCGGCCGATCGTCCTGCGGCCCGACAGCCGCATCGTCCTGCGGCCGGTGGGGCTCCAGGAAGAAGCGAGCGTCGTCATTGACGGCCAGGAGGTGGTGCGGCTGGCACGCGGCGACGCGGTCGAGGTGCGGCGGGCGGACTTGCCGTTCCTGCTCGTTCAGAATCCGTCGCGCGGCACGTTTGCGACTCTGAGTGAGAAACTTCACTGGGGACATCTGCCGAGGTACGGCAACAGCAGGTAACTGGGTGACTGGGTGACTAGGTGACTAGGGGGCAACAGATGGCGGGTGGCACACAGGCGGAGCAGGGGCGGGCGGATTCGGGAAAAGATCCGATTCGAACGTATCGTGACTTGGTGGCATGGCGGGTGGGGATGGATCTGGCAGCGGCGGTGCTGCATGCGGCGGACCGGTTGCCGACGGATCAACGATTCGCCTTGGGTATGCAGATGCGGCGCGCTGCCGTGAGCGTGCCTTCGAACATCGCCGAGGGATTCGGACGGGGGGCCGGGAAGGAGTTTAGGCGGTTCCTTGTGATCGCCCGGGGCAGCCTTTTTGAGTTGCAGACCCAGGCCGAACTGGCCAGGCGCATGGGATGGCTTCAGGGCGCAGCGCTCCGCGAGGTGCGCGAATTGTCGCACCGGTTGGATGCACTTGTGGCGGGGCTGCTGAAATCGTTGCCGCGTCGGACAAAGTGACCCCGTTCGCCGGCAGTTTCCCAGTTACCCAGTCACCTAGTCACCTAGTCACCGTTTGCCTATTGCCCGCTTGACCTTTGCCGCGGCGCGCCTTACTATTTGACTCCAGACGCGATCCAGAGGATTTCTCCATGGCCTTTCAGGTCCGGATTCTGCTCGAGTACTGTAAGGGCTGCGAGTTGTGCGTCGCGGCCTGCCCGAAGGGCGTGCTCGAGATGTCGGAAGAACTGACGGAACTCGGCGTCCGCCCCGCACGCCCCAAGGCCGGCGCCGAGTGCACCGGCTGCACCCTCTGCCACCAGGTCTGCCCGGACGCGGCGATTGAAATCTGGGAAGTCGAGGAGGTCTGACGGCCCCTTGACCCCAGCACCCCCGCGCGCTCATGACGAAGCCCAGCGACTGGCGTCCCTGGGCTTATTCTTTACAATGGAGCGCCATGCCCGAAGCCGACCGGCAAAGCGTGTACCGCATTCTGGACGCGAACGCGAACCGGGCCCGCGAGGCCCTGCGCGTGGCGGAGGAGGCTGCGCGCTTCGCCCTGGAGCGGGCCGACCTGGCCGAGGCGCTGAAACGCCTGCGCCACGACCTGCGGGCCGCCCTCGGGCCGCTCGATGCGCAGGCGATGCTTCGGGCGCGCGACACGGCGGGCGACGTCGGCACGCACCTCGCGACGCCCGAGGAGGCACGCCGCGACAGCACCGTGGACGTCGCCCGGGCCGCCTTCAAACGCCTCGCCGAGTCGCTCCGCGTCCTGGAAGAGTACGCGAAGGTCGTCAGCGCCGACGCGGCGGCGGCGGTCGAGCGGCTCCGCTACCGGGCCTACGACCTGGAGAAACGGTTCCAGGAGGCGCTCGAGCCGTCGCGGCGACTGGCGGCGGGCGGCGTGTGCGTCCTGCTGACCGAATCGCTCTGCCGCAAGGGCTGGCAGGAGGTTCTGCGCGGCGCGCTCGCCGGCGGCGCGGCCTGCGTCCAGGTCCGCGAGAAAAAGTTGCCGGACCGACGCCTGCTGGACCGCGCGCGGACAGTCGTCGAGGCGGCGCACCAGGCCGGGGCGCTGGTCATCATCAACGACCGGCCCGACGTGGCGGCACTCGCGGGGGCGGACGGCGTCCACGTCGGGCAGGACGATTTGCCGCCGGGCGCGGCCCGGCGGGTGGTCGGGCCGGAGCGGATCGTGGGACAAAGCACGCACAGCCTGGAGCAGGCGCTCGCGGCGG
>Ga0307380_10003589_pt1 | contig 21349 bp, 15 predicted proteins | sample UN3MG_FD_202239 | JGI IMG/M metagenome (GOLD analysis project Ga0307380, IMG submission 202239) | Soil microbial communities from Risofladan, Vaasa, Finland - UN-3 | ecosystem: Environmental > Terrestrial > Soil > Coastal area > Acid sulfate soil | place: Finland: Risofladan, Vaasa | collected... | reverse complement strand
GTTGATGATCTTCGCACGCCTAGCTCGCTCTGTCTCCGCCTGGTTCGCCATCGCCCGCTTCATGGTTTCGGGAAGGACGACGTCTCGAACCTCCACGTTGGTCACCTTTATGCCCCAGGGCTCGGTCTGTTCGTCAATGACCGCCTGAAGCTGCTCGTTTATCTTGTCCCTCTCGGAAAGAAGCTCATCGAGCATTGCCTGGCCGATCGTGCTCCGCAGTGTCGTCTGTGCGATCAAGCCCGTCGCCCTCGCGAAGTTCTCAATCTTGAGGACGGCGTCTTCGGGATTCACGATCCGAAAATAGACGACGGCATCCACGGTCACCGGCACGTTGTCCTTTGTCATCATCTCCTGTTTGGGGACGTCCATGGTGACAATCCTCAAATCCATCCGGTACATCTGATCCACGAAGGGTATCAGGAAACGGATACCAGGCGACTTGACGTGACTATAGCGCCCCCACCTGAGGACGACGCCCCGCTCAAACTCCTTGATTATCCTGATCGCCGCCGGTAACAGGATAAAGAAGACGAAAAACAGTACGCCAACTATCACTGCGATTGCACTACCACCCATGTCTGCCTCCTTCGGAATAGTCAATTGTCGATGGTCAACAGGTCAGGCCTTCGGATTCTCCTGTTTCTTTACCCTAAGAAGGAGCTTGTCCATACCTGTGATGCAGACAAGCTCGCCTTTCTTGATCGGCTCGCCCTCGGTGACCGCATTCCACCATGAGCCTTCGGCGAACACTTTGCCTTTCGGCGCTATGTCGGTCCTGGCTTCGGCGACCTGGCCTATCATTCCTTCCTTACCAGTTACTACTTTGGCTCTTTGCGCGCCAATTCCTGCCCCCACGGCAAAAAGAAAGAAAGCCCCGGTGACCGCCGCCATGGTGATGACCAGGGTAACCGAGATCCGGAAAACCGGTGAACGGGTCTCAAACAGGATGAGCGAGCCTATAACAAACGCAATGAGGCCTCCAACGGTCAGTATTCCGTGGCCGGGAAGGAATACGTCGGTTACCAGAAGCGCAATCCCGAGAACGATCAGCAGGACGCCTGCAAGATTGACCGGCAGGACCGCGAACGAGAAGAGCGCAAGGATCAAGGCGATGCCTCCCACAACACCCGGGAAAACCGAGCCGGGGTTTTGAAGCTCGAAGATGATCCCGTAGATCGCGATGAGCATGAGGATATAGGCCACATTCGGGTTGCCGACGACATGGAGGAAACGCTCCCTGAGGCTCGGAGCGATCGTTCTGACATCGGCGTTCCGCGAGTTGATGATGACTACGCGGTTCGCCGTTTGCACCTTGCGGCCGTTGATCTGCTGGAGGAGGTCTTTCTGATCGTCGGCGATAATATCAATCACATTCTGCTTCTTTGCCTCATCCTGGGTGAGGGAGACGCTCTTGCGGACGAAGTCCTCCGCGACCTGCACGTTGCGGCCTCTTTCCTTGGCGATCTTCCTGGCGGAAGCGGCCGCATCGTTCTCCAGCTTCTTAGACATCACCTGGTCGGGCTGCTCGCCGCCGATTGCCACCGGATGAGCGGCGCCGATGTTGGTGGCCGGGCTCATTGCTGCGATATTGGCGGCAAGGGCGATGATTGCACCCGCGGAAGCAGCCTTTGCGCCCCGAGGCCAGACGTAGACGACTATCGGCACGTCGCTGGCGAAGAAATCCTTCGTAATCGAGTCCATGGAATCGCCGAGCCCACCGGGAGTATCAATGAGCACGATGAGCGCTTGGGCATCATTTCGCTCGGCTATCTGGATGGAGCGGTGGACGTATAATGCAACCGCCGGCTCGATCGGCCCTTCGATCTGCATTGTATAGACCACAGGCTGCTGAGCCAGAGCCGATGCGCAAAGCAGGATTAGAAGAAATGCGAGAACAAGCTTCATTAGCCGCATGGTAAGCCTTTTTGCGGGTAAAGTCAAGTTAGAAATCGCATCGTGCCCGCTTGATATTCATTGACAAAGCAAGATTCTTGTTATATAGTTAAAAGGGGTACGTCCACCAGACCCAAGGCACGCAACATTTGGGCCACTTGGGTCGTCAAAGAGAGGGCGTTTGGGGCCGCTCGGGCCCATGCGATTCGAAGGAGGAAAAGGAAAGGTCATGACCACGAAAGGCTACTCTGCAATCATCCTAATACTCATAGCGTTCGCGATGATTGGTCAATCCGGCGCTCAGGCACAGCAACTGAGAATCGGCTTGCCGTCAAAACCAATCACCATGCCGCTTCCGCAACAACCAACTTACCAGCCGCAACCGCAACTCCTTACCATGGACCCGCCGGAATACCGGATGTCCTGGGTATTCGGATTCAACAGTGAGTTCGCCAGTCCCGAAGAGACCACTGAACTGATTGATCGTCTCGCGGACAACAACTTCAACGTAGTGGTCCCTGAGATACGGAAACGCGGGGACGCTTATTACAATTCCGCATACGAGCCCTGGGCGACGGACGTTGTCGCCAGCTACGATCCCCTCAGGGACATCCTGGACAAGGCTCATGCCAGGAACATGGAGGTTTGGGGCTGGATTGTGACTTTCCGCATCTGGCAAAGGAGCATGGTTGCGCCGCCGACTCACATGTGGAGCAAGCATCCTGAATGGGCGATGCTGGACTGGTCGGGCAGCAATCAGGTAGGCAGCTACTACAATTTCGACCCTGGGATACCAGGCGTCCAGCAATATGTGTGTGACGTTGTGAAGGATGTGGTCACCAAGTACCCCGACCTGGATGGGTTCAACTTTGACTACATACGCTATGAGGCCTACAAATGGGGATATAACGCAATCTCCAAAGAGCGGTTCAGAAGCGAGTATGGGTATTATCCGCCCACCAGCACCTACAACAGCCATTGGGGAGACTGGTGCGATTGGAAAAGGAAGCAAATCACCAGTTTCGTCAAGAAATGCTATCTTGAAGCCATTTATATAAACCCACGGATCAAGATGACTGTGGATACCATAGGCTGGATGGGCGGCGATGCGACGACCGACTTCACGACGACGAGAGCATATAAGGAGGTCTGCCAGAATCACGCAGGATGGATGCAGGACCACATCATTGATGTGAACGTTCTTATGAATTACAAGCGTGACTGGGCCAATTATCCCGGTTTTACTGCACACAACTATCCTTTCGGGGACCAGCGGTCCGACCACCGGCTGTGGAGCAACTACCTGAGTAACATACAGGCATCCACTGGAAGACACGCCATTGACGGGCTAGGCTCCTACCTGAATATCATGCAAGGCGTCCTGGATCAATGGTCGTACAGTCGGGGGAACGGTGTGGGTCTGGGAACATACCGGTATGGTTTCGACGTGGGACTCGAGGACCCACTGAACCCCGGCATGCCGGTCCTGACGGGCTGGTATCCTCCTAATCCGGTAGTAGTAGTTGCCGGGGACGAGAACCTGTTCTACGACACCATCCATACCCAGATGTTCCAGAACCCGGCGCCGATACCGGAGATGCCATGGAAATATGGCCAGAACCCCCAGGCCGGATATCTGTTCGGACAGATAACTGATTCGATGGAACCGGACGATCCGATTTATCAGGACTGGGTATATCAGGCCACTGTTACCGCGACAGGGCCTGCCGGGCCTGGTTCGACGACATATACGACGGACACCGATGCTACTGGAACCTATGGATTCATAGACCTTCCGCCCGGCAACTACATGATCTCCGTCCAGGCAGCCGGCCACAATCCGATAGCCAACTATGCCACCAGTGTCTCGGTGGGGCTTGCCACGAGAGTTGACCTTCAGCTCGGGCCGGCGATTGATCCGGATGATTACAAGACGATCACCGAGGCACGGGATCCCAGCCAGGTCACCGAAAACCAATTGATCGGTCTGTCCGGGAAAGTCGCCACTGTGTCGACCGGCACAATTGCGGGCTGCGTGTATGTGGAGGAAGAGGACCGGTGTGCCGGAATGCAGGTCAGGTTCGGCTCGGTATCGCCCACGGTTGCAGAGGGCGATCGTGTAGACTTCATCGGCTTTGCGAATACGGTGAATGGCGAGCGAATGCTCACTCATGCAGCAATGGTAGCGAGGGCATCAGGCGCTGCACTTGGCGCTCTACGGTCCAGTGCGCAGGATCTCGACCGGACTCCGACCAGTACGGCTCTGCTCGTGCAGTGTGCGGGGACGGTAGTTGACACCGGAGTCGGCTGGTTCACCCTCTATGATGGATCGGGCACCGTGAAGGCGCTCTGTCCCGGGCTGATCGGTCCGGCCAAGAACGCTCTCGTCACCGTAACCGGACTCAGCGGATATAGCGGCGGAAGGACGATCCGTGCCCGCAGGCAGTCCGACATAGCAATAACCAGCGGGACCTCGGTGACTGTTCCGACCGGAACGATCGGCGTAGGGTTCAATCTGATCAGCTTCCCATATGTGCCTGCTGATCCGACACCGGCAACGATCTTTGGTATCACACCGATTTCAAGCAAGCTGTTCCGCTGGGACAACGTGACACAAGCATTCACTGGTTACGATAGCCTGAACCCCGATACATTCGGAAAGCTGTCGCCGACCCAGGGTTATGCTCTGCTCACTACCGGAACGGCAAACGTGAGCTACCAGGGACTGGCAACGACGTCGGATGTGCGAATCAGCATCCCGAAGGAGGGTTGGTCGCTTATCGCTCAACCTCTCGCAACTGTCACGATCTGGAATAACTTGCAGGTTACCGACGGCACAGAAACCAAGTCCTTGCAGGATGCCATCACGGCAGGTTGGATCGGCCGGATAGCATTCACATGGGATGTGGCATCAGGCAACTGGGGCTATGTGGGTACCGGCGCCAGGGGCAGCAGATTCGACGATTCGCTTCGACCGTGGCATGCATACTGGATCACCACATACAAGGACGACCTTGCGGTGATAATCCCGGCGGCGGGGTAGACAGTGAATAGTGAACAGTAAACAGTTGAATGGCGAAGGGCCCATCCGGCCGGATGGGCCCTTTTTGTTTGTTTGCTGCCGGGTATACGGTTTGACAGGAGATATGGCCTGTGCTAGGATTGGGCAGCATGCTTGAGCGATTGGGGGCAGACAAATGAGCAGAAGACTTGGGTGGGTCATCGCAATAGTCATTTTCGCAATACTGATCTTCGGTGGAGCGCTCGTACGCTTCTACACCGACTGGCTGTGGTTCGGCGAGGTCGGATATCGGTCGGTGTTCTGGAAGGTCTTCACGAGCCAATTGCAGCTCGGCCTTGTCACAGGCATTCTGTTCTTCGTCATAGTCTACTCAAACCTCCTGCTTGCCAGGCGATTCGCCCCTCCCATACCAAGTCGCTACAGGGAGAACGAGCTTCGCATCCGCATGGGGCGAGTAGCCAGGCGAGGACTCGGGCTTCTCTTATTCGTCGGCACGCTTGCCGCCAGCATACTGGTTGCACTGGCGGCGCGCTCATACTGGCTTAGCTACGAGATGTTCCTCCACCCCAGCCAGTTTGCTGATGTGGACCCCGTTTTCCACCGGAATATTGGATTCTATGTCTTCCAGCTTGGATTCCTGCAGTACGTCTATGGCCTGCTATTCTTCACCATCGTGGTCGCGGCCATCGCGACGGCGGCCGTCCATTATATTGACCGGGCGATTGAGGTCCTTGCGGGCATTCCCACTTTCGCCCCACATGTGAAAGCACACTTGTCACTATTGCTGGCGGCTGCGCTCTTCGTGAAGGCATGGGGCTACAAGCTTGCGACGTACAATCTGCTGTATACCCAATCTTCCTTCATGTACGGCGCGGGATATGCCGACGTTCATGCCCGACTGCTGGCGCTGAAGGTCCTATTTGTCGTGGCGATAGTGGCAGGCGTCCTCGCGCTGGTGAACATCTATCGCAGGGGAATCGCTCTACCGGCTGCGGCTCTCCTGATCCTGATAGGGGCATCGCTGGTGATGGGGGCTATCTACCCGAGTTTCGTGGAACAGGTGTACGTGAAGCCGAATCAGGTTGCCCTGGAAACGCCCTACATGCGGCATAACATCAAGTTCACGAGGGATGCCTTCAACCTGGGCAAGATTCAAGAGTTGAACTTCCCGGCGCTGACGAACTTGGCCGCGCAGGATATCCAGAACAACCGTGCCACTATCAACAGCATCCGCTTGTGGGACTACCGGCCGATCCAGTCAACATACACTCAGCTTCAGGCACTGTGGCAGTACTATGAGATCCCGAACGTGGATGTTGATCGGTACACGATCAATGGAGAGATACGCCAGGTCACTTTGGCGGCAAGGGAGCTTTCGCCGGGAGTGGCGACCAGAGCAGGCACATGGGTCAATCAGCATTTCCAGTACACGCACGGCTATGGGGCGGTCATGAGCCCGGTGAATCGGGCGACATCGGAGGGCCTGCCGGAGTTCTTCGTGGAGGACATACCTCCCACATCAAACGTGGGCATAAACATAAATCGTCCGCAGATATACTTCGGGGAGGAAGCCTCTGGTTACGTGGTGGTCAACTCGCAAACTCAGGAGTTCGACTATCCATCCGAGCCTCAACCTATCTACACGAGGTACGCCGGCAAGGGCGGAATACCGGTTGCGAGCTATTGGAGGAGATTGGCTTTCTCATGGCGGTTCGGCGACATAAACCTGATATTGAAGAATCCGATGAGTGACAAGAGCCGCCTCATGTTCCGCCGTAGGATAGAGGAACGCATCCGAGCCATATTCCCGTTCGTATACTATGACCCCGACCCGTATCTCGTCATATCGGACGGCAATCTTTACTGGATGTGGGATGCGTATACCGTCTCCCGAAGGTACCCCTATTCCCAGCCCTATCCGATCGCCCCTGACGCCGAAGTCAACTACATGCGCAATGCGCTGAAGATAGTCATTGACGCCTACAGCGGCGCGGTTGATTACTACGTAGCCGATCCGACTGATCCGATGATTCAGACTTATGGGAAAATATTCCCCGGAGTTTTCAAGCCCATGGATCAGATGCCCGCCGGATTGCGGGCGCACATCCGCTATCCCGAGTTGATGTTTGCCACCCAGACCGACGTTCTGCGAACATACCACATGGACGATCCCCAGGTGTTCTACATCAGGGGCGACCTCTGGGATATCCCGAATGAGATAGTCGGGACGGCGAGTGAGGAGCAGCCGATGGAGGCATACTACATCGTGATGAAGCTGCCGGAGGATGCCAACGAGAGTTATCTTGTCATGCGGCCGTTCACCCCTCATAACAAGAACAACATGGTCGCATGGATGGCGGCAAAGTGCGGACCGGAAGATTATGGAAAGATCGTCCTCTACGAGTTTCCGAAGGACAAATTGGTCTACGGCCCGTCGCAGATTGAGTCGAGAGTCAACCAGGATCCCGCTATCTCATCGCAGTTGACCCTGTGGAACCAGGTCGGATCGCGAGTCAACCGGGGGAATCTGCTGGTCATACCGATTGAGAAGTCACTCATCTACGTGGAGCCGCTCTATCTGCAGGCCGAGACGAGCAAGATTCCCGAACTCACCAGGGTCATAGTGGCTTACGGCAATCGGGTTGTCATGGAGCTTACACTGGAAGCGGCATTGACGAGGATCTTCGGGGGGAAGGCTGCCCCAGCGGCTCCATCCGCCCCGTCCGTCACGGTGCCCTCGCAAGCACCGAGTTCCGAAGTACAGGCGCTCGCAAACCAGGCCGCTCAGGAACTGCAAAAGGCACAAGAACTCGCACGCAATGGAGATTGGGCGGGATACGGCGACCAGCTCACCAAGCTTCAGCAGACCCTGAAGCAGATTCAGCAGGCATCTCAGAAGCGATAGCATGGGAGTGTGGGAGTGAACGGCGGCAGCAGATTCACTGAGTTCATCACAGTTCTCATCTTTGCGCTCGTCATTGGAGCCGCGACCGGCCTCGCGATCAGATTCATTCATGGGCGTCAACTGACCTTCGCTCTCCTGGGCCTGGGTGCGGTCACCATTTTTGCCTGGCAGTTCCTCGGGCGGAGGTTTGGGAGGCGATGAGCGGCGGAAGGGCAGACGTTTCCCATCATTGACCATTCCGCATTAACCATCAACCATCTGTCTGCTCGGCCATCTCATAGTTGAACTGCATATCATAGAGCCGCTTGTAGAGGCCGCCGTTCGCTAGAAGCTCCCTGTGAGTCCCGCTCTCGACGATCCGGCCGCCATCAATCACCAGGATCTTGTCCGCTTCGGTGATGGTAGAGAGGCGGTGGGCGATCACGAATGAGGTTCGGCCCTTCAGCAGTTTCCTCAGCGCATTTTGAATGAGTATCTCGGTTTGGGTATCTACGCTGGAGGTCGCCTCGTCGAGGATGAGGATCCGGGGGTCGGCAAGGAGCGCCCTCGCGAACGAGACGATCTGTTTCTGCCCTGCTGAGAGCTTTGTGCCGCCCTCACGAACATCCGTGTCATAACCCTCGGGCATTTCGACGATGAAGTCGTGTGCGCCGACTGCCCTGGCGGCGGCCTCCACCTCCTGGTCGGTCGCATCCAGCCGGCCATATCGGATGTTCTCTTTCACGCTGCCGGGGAAGAGGAACGGGTCTTGGAGAACGATGCCCATCTGCCTTCTAAGTGAGTTGGTGGTCACATCGCGGATATCCATGCCGTCAATGAGGATAGCGCCGTCCTTGATGTCATACTGCCGGGCAATGAGGTTGATGATGGTAGTCTTCCCCGCGCCGGTGGGGCCGACGAGTGCGACAGTCTGGCCTGCCTCGGCAATGAAGCTCACGTCCTGGAGGATTGGGGTCTCGTCGTAGGCGAAATCAACGTGCCGGAATTCGACATGGCCCTTGATCGGCGGCATCTCGGTCGCGCCCGGCTTGTCCCTGATCTCCATTTCGGTGTCTAGGATGTCGAAGATGCGCTCCGCGCCGGCCATCGCATTCTGCATGGTCTGGTAGAAGGTGCTCAACTCGCGAATAGGGTTGAAAAACCGGTCGAGATACGCGACGAAAGCGATCATCATCCCGATCTGCAGGCCGCCGGAAATCACCTGATGCCCTCCGTACCAGTACACTATGATGGCACCGGCAGCGCTGACGAACCCGATAAGCGGCGAAAAGGCGGAAGATATCAACTGCGCATACATGTAGGCTTCGCGATTCTCCCGGTTCACTTCCTTAAACCGGCGAAGGTTCTCTTTCTCGCGGGAGAAGCTCTTCACTACGCGGACGCCCGAAACGTTCTCGGCGACCGAGGCAGTGACGGTGGCAATCTTTCGTCGCCAGTCGCGGAAGGCCTGCCTCGTCTTGCCTCTGAAGAGCGCAGTCAGCCCCGCCATGAACGGCACGAGTGTAAACGTGAGCAGCGTCAGACGAGGGTTCATTTGCGCCAATATGGCGACGATGGCGACCAGCACCACAACATCGGTGATGATCGAGAGTATTCCTGACGTGATAAGCTCGTTGAGGGAATCAATATCGTTGGTCAGCCTGGATATGATTCGCCCGACCTCCCGCCGGTCGAAGAAGCTCAGCGATAGGTACTGGAGGTGAGAGAATACAGTGTGCCGCATGTCATAGATCACCTTCTGCCCGAGGACAGACATGGCGAGCGTCTGGACATATTGACACGGCCAGCGTATGATGTAGACCCCACAATATATGGCCGCAATGATCAGAAGAACGTGCATGTTGCCGGGAATCATGCCGTCATCAACGGCCTTACCTATGAGCCTCGGCGGAACTAGGTTCAGGCCCGAGGTGGCGAGCATCGCGAACAATGCGACAAGGACCTGCTTCGTGTACGGACGCACGAAGGCCAGCGCCTTCTTCGCGAGTCTGGCATCGAACGCATTCCCCAGTATTTCATCATCGTAATAAGGCTTAGGCATTACTCACCTGCTGCCTCCTCGCCGAACTGGAGGCGGCATATATCCGCATAAAGTCCGCCTTGGGCGAGGAGCTCTTCATGCGTGCCCATTTGCACGATGCGCCCCTTGTCCAGAACCAGTATCTTGTGCGCACGCTTCACGGTGGAGATGCGCTGGGCGATAACAAAGGTAGTGCGCGATTCCATGAGATTCAGGAGCGCCATCTGAATCTGGGCCTCCGTCTCGGTATCAACGCTCGATGTGGAGTCGTCCAGGATCAATATCGGCGGGTTGAGGAGCAGGGCGCGGGCAATGGCGACCCTCTGCTTCTGACCGCCGGAGAGGTTGACGCCTCGCTCGCCGATTCGGGTCTCATATTCATCGGGCAGCGAGTCAATGAATTCATGTATGTTCGCCGCCTTTGCAGCCTCGATGACCTCCTCCAGATCGGCATCCGGGCGACCGTAGGCGATGTTCTCGCGGGCGCTGTCCCCGAAAAGGAAGCTCTCCTGGGAAACGATGCCGATCTGCCGGCGAAGCGACTCCAGCCGGTAGCTTCGAATATCCACGCCGTCCACGAGGATCGCGCCTTCCGTGACATCGTAGAACCTGGGAAGCAGGTTAATGACCGTACTCTTGCCGGAACCGGTCGGTCCAACGAGCGCGACAGTCTCGCCCGGATTGACTTTGAAGCTCAGCCCGCTCAGTACCCGGCTGCCGTCTCCATAGCTGAAAGATACATCTTGAAAGACGACCTCCCCTCGGCACTTGGCCAGCTCCTGCTTGCCGTCCTTCAGGTGTACTTCGCGGTGGGTATCCAGGATCTCGAATATCCTGTCGGCGGAAGCTACCGCATTCTGGGTTTGGTTAACCACCCAGCCCATCATCCTGACGGGGCGGATGAGCATCCCAAGATAAGCATAGAATACGAGCCACTCGCCCAGCGAGATGTCGCCTCGTACTAGCTGAATTCCCCCGTACCAGATGACGAACGCCGTGCTGACGGCGGCCAGGAAATCCATCACCGGGCTATAGAAAGCGGAAACCCGGGCGGTATCCAGACTCCTCTCCAGGAGTTCGTTCGTCTGCTTGTCGAACTTGCCGACCTCGTGCTTCTCGCGGGCAAATGATTTCACAACTCGGATGCCCATCAGATTTTGCTGGATTGCGGTTGTCATTTCGCCGCGCTGATTCTGAACCGCCGTAAAAAGGGGCCGAATCTTCGTGCCGTACTTGAACACTGTCGCGATCAGGATTGGAATGCAGGAAAGCGCCACCAGTGCAAGCTGCCAATTCATCGACAGGAAGTAGAGAAGGATGCCAAGGAAGATAAGTCCGTCGCTAAGCAGGTGCATCAGGCCGTGACCCAGCCAGCGCCGGAGCACGTCAACGTCGGAGGTCGCGCGGGAGATGAGTTGACCGGTTTCCGCCTCGTCATGATAGGTGAACGAAAGCCGCTGGATATGGTCGAAAAGCCGATTGCGGATGTCGAAGATCGTCCGCTGGGCGACAAATTCCGGGAGATAGAGCTGGCCAAACTGGAAGAAGCCCCGCACGACCGCGATCAGCAGGAGGGCTTCAGCATAACGCGGGAGCAGATGATATTGATGCCCGCGCAGGCATCGGTCTACGATGAGCCGGAGCACTTGTGGAAACAGGAGATCCGAAACCGTAAACGCGAGCATGCACACCACAGTGAGCATGATCCAATGCCAATACTTCTTGGCAAAGGTCATTAGTCTTCTGATAGTACGCATGTTTGAAACTCCGATAGGGCGAAACCGACCAGCTAACTAATAGCCGAGACGCACCACCTCATAAACTTGTTCAGCAGGAAGCGGGCGTGTACCTCCCCCATTTGCGGAGCATGGGGGTGACCTAGGACCTAAAACCCAAATGACGCTCTCAGCTCATACTCCGTGCCTGACTCGGACGGCTCGCCGGCCGTGATGGTTTTGAAGGGGGCGATGCGGAGGGCGATGGATGCATCCGGCCGCAGGTCATAGGCTGCCGTGAGCGACACAACTCGCTGGTGGCCGCGCTCAGGATCGCCGGACGCCGTCTGCCACTGGTTGAAATACTCGGCGATGGCGCTGAACTTGTGGGAGAAATATCGCTCTCCGCGCAAATAGATCGCCTTAGCATTCGGTCCGATCGGATGGCCGATTATCTGGGTGTCGTGGGTGTAGGCAAGCTCCGGGACTGCCGCCCATGTCGCCGAATAAGTCAGCCGGTCAATCGCTATGTACTCCGCCCGAAAGTTCGAGGGCAGATCGTCTCGAAACACCTTCGGGGAATAGAACCCGGCCACGATTCCAGCTTTTCGAGGGCGTGAGAAACTATGATGCGGCCGAAGAAATCGGGGGGCGGTCATATCGTCAACGACCACCTCGGCGTAGGCCTGCATCCCATTGTCCGCAAGGTAGGTCAGGTCGGTGGAATAGAGGGTGTTTATACGGGCGTCATCCTTGATGAATATGGCCTGGTAGAGGTAGAACGGCAGGGCGGCGATCAGCGGGTTCGGCGCGAAATTCGTCTTCGCTGTCTCGCTAATGCCCAGATGCCAGTTACGGTTGAAGGGCTTCTCATATCGCCGGCCGAAAAGGTAGATATGCGGTCCCTCGTGCCGAAAAGTGGTGGCAAACTCGGTGATCTTGACGCGGCCGAATATCTTGCCGAATTCGATTTCCCGGCTGCCGCGCATCTGAGTAAACGCCGGGCTGTTATCAGACAGGATGACCGAGCCGCTGTAGGCCGGCCCCCAATCCAGGTACTCCCGACCGATGGTCCAGAAGGACCCGCTGTCTATCTTTCGGACGAATAGCCTGGACGGAGTCGTATCCGGCCTTGGCCGCTGGAAGAACCTCTCTTCCTTGTTTGAGAACGTGGCGACTGCGAAGATATGCGGGGCAAGACGGGAGAATCCCGATATATGATAGGGCAAGAGAGTTCCGGTGTCATCGGCAGTGCTATCGGTGAACTTGCCCTGGACATAGCCGAGGGCAAAGGCCTTCTGATCCGAGGGGAGAGACATGCCGGCCACACGCTCGGACCACTTCTGGATTGTGCCCGGCTCAAAGTAGAGTAACTCGGGCCTAAACTCAGATACAAGGTGGTCAATGAGGACGGCCTGGTAGGAGGTGATATCCTTCTCCACGCTCGTCTCAATGATCATCGAGACGATCTGCGCCATCTCAAACCGATTGAAGAGCCTGTCGCCCTCGAACAGCCGGGCGGCATACCCGGGAACGAGGCCGTCCGAAGCGAGGGATATCATGGCATCGTAGGTCCAGTCGCCGAGAGGGAGGCGATCGGTTGACGGAACGATCCGCCGACCGGCAAATGCAGGGATGGCAGCAAACAGGAGCAGAGTGATGATGGCGAGCGAGCGTTTAGGCACTTGACCGTTCCTTTTCTTCCCAAAGTATGGGGGTGTGGGAGTATAGGAGTGGAATCAGTCTATCTGCGATAGAACCCACTCAACTGCGCTGGGCAGGTCGTTCGCGATATGCTCGGGCTTGCAGTCCCAAGACTCGACGTCGGCGGCGGATGCCTTGCCGGTCGTCACGAGCACGGTTCTGCAATTTGCCTTGCGGCCGGCTTCCATGTCGCTCTCGGCGTCGCCGATCAAGAACGATCCCTCCAGCGGGAAAGCCATTTCGGCGCTCGCCTTCTGCAGAAGACCGATCTCGGGCTTTCGGCAGTCACAACCTTCATCTCGGCGATGAACGCAGTAGTACAGCCCCGAGATCTCGCCGCCTGCGCCTTCCACGGCCTCGAGCATCTTGCGATTGATGCATTCGAGTTCCGCCGGATCAATGAGCCCTCGCCCGACGCCCGCCTGATTGGAAATGACGACCGCAGTGACTCCTGCTTCCTTTAGCTTAGCCAGACTCTCCAGTGCCCCCGGTAATAGGACGAATTCGTCACAGGTCTTTACATAATCATCCCTGTTAACGTTTATGATTCCGTCTCTATCCAAGAATACTACGGTCAAGCGGCTATCTCCTCCAGCAGATAGCGGAATATGAGGTGGCTGAGGACCATGTGGACGTCTTCGATGTACTGCATGTTGTCGCTGGGAACGACTACGTTGTACCTGGCCGCCTTCGCCAGCTTACCGCCCTTGAAGCCGGACATGCCTGCGGTAATGGCGCCTTTGGCTTTGGCGAACTGAATGGCCTTGATGATATTCGGCGAATTGCCGCTGCCGCTGATGCCGATGACCAAGTCGCCCTGCTGAATCCACGGCGCAAGCTGATTAGCGAAGATATCCGAGTAGTCGGCGTCATTCGCCCACGCGGTCATGATGGGGATGTTGTCGGTGACGGCCATGACCTTGAACCACTTGTCGCCGGAGAACCCTATTCCTTTCTGGAGATCGCAGGCAAGGTGAGAGGCCGTGGCGGCGCTTCCGCCGTTGCCCATGATGAAGACCTGCTTGCCATTCCTATAGGCGTCCATGACCAGGTCGGCGATTGTCTTGATGTCTTCTTTCGAGATTTGGCCCAGCAATTCTGCCACGTTATCCAGGTAGCTCTTGACTCTATCCACTGTTATCTCCTGACGTTGAAAATGACTTTGGTGCCGTCGCGCTCCAGGTTGAACGGCAGTTCCCTGAGTTTGGAAAGGGCATTTCTCACTTTGCGCTGATGCTCCGGCGGGCAATAAAGCAGCATGAATCCGCCTCCGCCCGCACCGGCGATCTTCCCGCCGATCGCTCCGGCCTCTCGGGCTTTCTCGTACATGACATCTATGTCGCTGCTGGTGATCTTATCGGCAAGCTGCTTCTTGTAAAGCCAGCCCTGATGCATGACGTCGCCCATCCGGTCAATGCGGCCGTCCAGCAGAACGCTATGCAGATCATAAGCCTGCTTCCTCATATCATTGAGGGTGGCGAGGCGGTCAGTGATATTCTGCTTCTGTTTCGCCAGAATGGTGTCCGATTTGCGCGTAATGCCCGTGAAGAACAGCATAAGACTCTCGCTCAGCCGGCGCTTATTCGTATCGTCAATGGGCAGGATTTCTGCCTTCACGTCGCCGCTCGGCAGGAACTCGATCAATCGGAGGTTTCCCATTGCTGCGGCATACTGATCCTGCTTGCCGATGGGCTTGCCAAGGATGTTGATCTCGACCTCGCAGGCCAGGTCTGCGAGGACTTCCGGGGGTTTGGGAGCGCCCTGATACGCGAACATGGCGTTCAGCAGGCCGACGGTCACGCTGCTCGATGAGCCCAGGCCCGATCCCTCGGAGGGGATATCAGCCATGGTGGAGATCTCCACCCCCTGGGTGATGCCGGTCATTCGGAGGCATTCTCGAACCAGCTCGTGCTCGATCTCGTCAATCGAATCCACCATCTCGGTCGTCGAGTAACCGACGCGGATCTTAGAATCGAACCGCTCTTTGATGATAACGTAGATGTACTTATCAATCGCCGAGGAAAGGACACAGCCGCCGTCAATCTTGTAGTAATCTGCGAAGTCAGTGCCGCCGCCGGCGAAACTTATACGCAATGGGGTCTGGGTGATGATCATTCGTTCAGCGTTCCTCGTTCACTGTTCACTGTTTACCTATCAGCATACCACTTCCTGGTGAATTCCTGGTATTCGGCCTGGTGCTCCTTGATCTTGCGCCACCAGGGCTCATTGCTCACATACCAGTCAACGGTTCTCTTGAGGGCATCCTCGAAAGTATACTCCGGCTGCCAGCCTATGGATTTCATCAGCCGGCAATCCAGCGAGTAACGCCTGTCATGCCCAGGCCGGTCGGTGACGTACTTAATCAGTGATTCCGGCTTGCCCAGCAGCTTCAGGATCAGGCCGGTGATCTCAAGGTTCGTTCGCTCATTCCCACCGCCGAGGTTGTAGGCCATCCCCGGCTCGCCTTTGTGGAGGGCGAAGTCAATGCCCGAGCAATGATCCAGGACATAGATCCAATCCCTCACCTGCTGTCCATCGCCATAGACCGGCAGAGGCTTGTCATCCATTGCATTCGTGATGAACAGGGGTATGAGCTTCTCGGGATACTGGTAAGGGCCGAAATTGTTCGAGCCTCTGGTGATTATTATCGGCAGGCCGTAAGTGACGAAGTAGGACCTCGCCAGGAGTTCGCCGCCCGCCTTGCTAGCCGAGTACGGGCTGTTCGGCTCGAGGCAATCTCCCTCTTTAAACGAGCCTTCCTCGATGCTGCCGTAAACCTCGTCGGTTGAGATGTGGACGAACTTCTGTATGCCATGCCTGCGGCAGGCCTCCAGGAGGGTGAAGACGCCATAGACGTCAGTGAGGACGAAGCTCCCCGGATCGTCAATCGAGCGGTCAACATGGGTCTCGGCGGCGAAGTTGACGATGGCGCTACTTTCCTCCACCAAGGGGTCAACATCACCCTTGTTCCGAATATCCCCATGAACGAACCTAAACCGGGGGTTGTCCCGCATGTCGGCGAGGTTGTCGAGGTTACCGGCATAGGTGAGCGCATCGAGGACTGTGATGCGGCACTCGGGATACCTGTCGAGCATGTAGCGGCAGAAGTTGCTTCCGATGAAGCCGGCGCCCCCGGTGACCAGAATGTCTCTCATTATGCTAGTCCTTGTCCACTTTTCAATACGCCCGACCCTCGGAACCAGTTCCGAGGCAGTATGGGAGTATGGGGGTATGGGAGTCTCCGCGTCTCCGTGTCTCCTCGTTCCCGCGTCATCTCATCTTGATATCCCAATCATACGGAATCTCGCTCGTATCATAGGGCATGCGGTATTCATCCGGGTCGGCAGGATCATACGGATTGGTCGGCAGATTGACGAGCAGCGAAGGTTCCGCGCCGATGGTCTTGTAACCGTGCGCGACCCCCATCGGAATCTTGAGGAGCACGGGATTCTGCTCGCCGAGGAAGACTTCCTGGACCTCCCCCTTGGTCGGCGAATCCTCACGAAGATCGCAGAGGACGGCCTTCACCATGCCCTTGACACAGGCCCAGAAGTCATCTTGCTTCTTATGGTAGTGCCAGGCCCGAATAACCGAGGGGTAGTTCAGCGACACGTAGATCTGCCCGAACCGCTCGAACATATCATCGTCCGAGCGGAGGATCTCGGTCAGGCATCCCCTCTCATCCGCATGGGGAGTGAGTTTCTTGATCTTAATGCCTTCGATCATCTGATCTCTCCTGAATGGGTCTGGGGGCCGTGTATTGAGCCGGCAAAAGCAGGCCAAGTATAGCAGAGGCGGAAGGGGCCGTCAACAAACGGTAAGGGACTCATTCTACGGCTGATGGTCGCTTCCGGCCTGAACGAGGTCACGACTGGCTTCGGAGCGACAGGCCTGGTTTACCAGGACGCCGTCAACCGGCGGCGGCAGTGGCTTGGTAAGGCTGTTGTAATCGCTCTTAAACATGGAGATCGGAGTCATCATTATGATATATGCGTCCAGAAGCAGATTCTTGTGCCGGGAGTAATAGCAGTCGAGCTCTACTCGCTCCGCGTAGGACATGAATGCATGGCGCTTTACCTGCCAGTAGCCGGTAAGACCCGGGCGAACGGAGAGTATCTGCTCTCGCCTGTGGCCAAAAAGGAAGCTTTCCTCATGAGGAACCGGTCGCGGGCCGACGAGGCTCATTTCGCCTTTGAGGACGTTTATCAACTGCGGAAGCTCATCGAGATTCAGCAAGCGTAGAAGTGAGCCAATTCGAGTCACTCTGGGATCGGAATAGGTGCCATTGCCGTATCCACCGTTTTCGGCGCTTTCCATACGAAGTCGGGACTCTACCTTATGAGCGTCGGGGACCATGGTCCGCAGCTTGAGCATTCCGAAAGGCCTGTCGTTCCTGCCGACCCTTTTCTGCACGAACAGAATCGGGCCGCCATCAAGCTTTATTAGGAGAGCGGCAATCATCAGGAGTGGAGTAAAAATGATGAGGGCAATAGCCGCTCCGATGAAATCGAACATCCTTTTCAGCGCATCATGCATCGAACGTACCCTCCATCTAAGCATGCCAGCCTCCCTGAACGATTATCGGGTCTCCGCAAGCTCATCTTGACCTATCAAGCGAACTGTTCTACGCTTAGCAGGCGATGTCCTTCACTGCAGCAGGTAATTTTACCAGGTATTGATCGCTGGGAACTCAGTGGAGCATACGGTGATCTGTCTACAGGTGGCTGATGGTGTTGCTTGAGGCTTGCCTGCTTGGACATGTACCTAGAGTGTGGAGCGCTCCATCCTCCAGAGTGACCCCTCCTCATGGGCAAAATCGTCCAATGCCCACTCGACAAATGTGGCAAAATCCCGTTGGAATTTCTCTCTGCTGAAGCGCGTGCTCGTTTGCTGAATCTCCTCCGGGTTCCATTCCAGGTGCTCGCACTCCCTCAAGGCGGCGATCAGACTGCCGGCATCCTGGTCGTGGAAGAGCACTCCGTTAATCCCCGGGGAGACAATGTCTGCAGCTCCGCCGGTCCCGTAAGCGACCACGGGACGGCCGGCGGCAAGGGCCTCGACCATGTTTATGCCAAAGTCCTCCTCTGCTGCATGAACCAGCGCCTTGCAGTGAGCATAGCACTCCACAACCTCTTTGTCTGAGACAAAGCCCTTGAACTCGATGTTCGGCTTTGCGATCTTCTTCAGGTATGCTTCCTGTTCGCCATCGCCGACCACCACCAACCGCCAGCCAAGCTCGTTGAACGCCTTGACAATCAGGTCCACGCGCTTGTAGGGGGCGAATCGGCAGACCACTAGATAGTAGTCATCAATCGAGGCTGAGACGTGGAATCTGTCTATATCTACCGGAGGGTAGATGATGACGGACGGTCTGCCGTAGAATTTCTTGATCCTGCGCGCAATGTACCTCGATATGGCTATGAAATAATCTACCCGGTAGGATGTGGCCAGGTCCCACATACGCACATAGTTTGCCATTGCCGACCAGATATTCCGCACCGCCCAGCCCTGCAGTCCTGTGTATTGATGCTGCAGGTCCCAGGCATACCGCATTGGAGAGTAGCAGTAGCAAATGTGGCAGGCATTCGGCTTAGTGATGACCGCCTTTGCAGCACAGTGGCTGCTCGACAGTACGACGTCATAATCCGATAGGTCGAACTGTTCGAACGCCAGCATGTACAAGGGGAGGAACTTCTGGTGGTGCTTAGCAACCAACGGCAGTTTCTGCAAGAAGGATGTCCTGATATCCGCCCCAGGCAGGTACGCATCCACAAGCTTCTTGGCCGACAGAGCGGTGAATATTGGGGCATCCGGGTACATTTCATGCATCGTACAGAGAACCTTATCCGAGCCGGCCATCACATTCAGCCGTTCGTGGACGAGGGCAATCTTGGCCCTGCTGGCCAATAACTTCTTTTCAGCTATTGCTTCTTTTCGAATCAGAGTGCTCATGCTGACTTTCTGCCAACCGTAGGCTTTCTTCAAAGCTGGTCTGCATATTGAGGGGATTCTCCGAAAGGCTAGTTAACTCCTTCCCGGCAAGCGATTTAACATGTCAGGAAATGATGAATCTTTAATGATCAGACGAAGGGCTAGGGAGCCAGGGCTTCGCGGTAGACTTCCAGGGTCTGGCGGGCGGTATGCTCCCAGGTAAACTGCCGGGCGCGCTCCAGCCCCTTCTCACGCAAGCTCTCGCGCAATGCCTCATCGTCCATAAGGAGGGCGATCTTAGTCGCAATGTCCTCCGGGCTGTACGGGTCACAATACAGACCTGCGTCACCACAGACCTCGGGAAGAGAAGCAGCGTTTGAGACGATCACGGGGCATCCGCAGGCCATAGCCTCCAATGGCGGCAAACCAAAACCCTCGTAGAACGATGGAAAGATAAAGCAGGCGGCGTGCTCATACAGCGCTCTCAACTCGGCGTCGCTCACATACCCCAGGTGCTTCACGGAATCCGGGAGTGACAGGTTGGATTGAGTGAACACTCTGGGGTTCATCCCACCTGCAATGGCCACGTCAAAGCCAGCGTCGCCAAGGAGTTCGATAGCACGTAGGATCGAGCGGAAGTTCTTGTTGGGTGTCAGGCTGCTAACTGCCAATATGAACGGCTTTTTGCGAAGGTCATGCTTCTTGATAACTGATTCGTCGGCAGGAACATCGAGGATGTGCTCCTTACCTAGGTAGACAACACGAACTTTCTTCACATCCACGTTGCAGTAATGGACTACCTCCGACCGCGAGAAGTCCGAGTCGGTGATGATCCTTCTGGCGGACTTGCAGATTCCTTTCAGGAGAACCCTGTACCAAATGCGAAAAGCCCAGGGATAGGTTTGTGGAGTGGCGAAGACGGATGCATCGTGAATCGTGACTACCTGACTGCGCTTGAGCAGCGGGGCAGCGTTGCATAAACTCACCAACAGGCTGTTTCGTGAGTATAGAGGCAGCTCAAGCTGTTCCCATAGATGACCGCTCAGGCGGCCGACCCGTTTGAGTGGTATGCGCTTTAGGCTGGGATCACGCTTTGCGTTCTTCGGGCTGGCGAGGACGAATGAGAAGATGTCGGCATCTATCCCCCCAACATCAATCAGCCTGTCCAGCGCCCTCACCAACTCGAAGGCATATCGCTGCACGCCGGTGATGGATTGTGTAAGGAAGCGGGCATTGATGAATACGCGCATGTGCTGCTTCTCGGAGGAACCCTTGATGCGGCCTATGGCATGCACTGGACCGCGGATATGCCGGGATATGCCGGCATTCCGATAGGATGGTGCAGGTGAACACAATTGAGCGCCGATGCCGAGTTTCATAGGTTCATTCTCTTTAATATCATCCCTGTCGCTCTCTCTCATCAATTAGAGACGAACGCTTTGAGCCACCACACATGGCCAGCAAGAATGCCAAGAGCAGGTAGGCCGGAATAGCTAGAGTAAGGTAGTACTTGACGGTAAGATCAAACCTTGTCTTGATGAATACGAACATAAAGCCTGCTGAGTAAAGGTAATAGGTGAGTTCTGCGACGATGCTGTGCCGGCGCCTATTCTCTACTGCAACTGTGAGCAGTGCGAACGCATAAGTAACGATCACAGGGCCGAGGAACGGAACAGCACTGGATGCCTGGGCGATATAGTGAAATCCACCTAGAGGAGCGTAAAGCTCGTGCAGGTACGGCTGATGTACAGAAACGAAAGTAGCCAGCATCCCCACGGAATCCTTGTCGATCCCCAATCCCATGAAGAAGATCCTCGGGATAAGATAGAGGATCGGATCCACCAAGTAATCAGAGAAAAGGGTATAGAAAGTGGCCGCGCCACTATATACCAGATCGTAGGTTTGAAGAACTACATATGATCCGAAATCACCCTCGATGAAGAACGGATTTAGCAGAAGCGAGAAGTGCTGGAGGCTTACTCCACTGCGATAGAGGCCAATGTATGATAATATCGCCGCGAAAATGATACCGACCACAGCGACCTTCTTGCCGTTCAGAGCCCGAGAGTGCTGTGCATAGAGAATCGTGGCAACCAAGATGCTGATGAAGTACCAGCGCGACTGCTCGACTAATGTCAGCAGCAGAAAGCCGAGAAACA
>Ga0307380_10003588_pt1 | contig 21350 bp, 14 predicted proteins | sample UN3MG_FD_202239 | JGI IMG/M metagenome (GOLD analysis project Ga0307380, IMG submission 202239) | Soil microbial communities from Risofladan, Vaasa, Finland - UN-3 | ecosystem: Environmental > Terrestrial > Soil > Coastal area > Acid sulfate soil | place: Finland: Risofladan, Vaasa | collected... | reverse complement strand
ACGGGAGAGCCCCCATCGGAATCCCAGAAACGCATCGAGACCATCGTGCGCCTGACCAGACAGGCTACGATGCTGCTGTTATGGCTAACCGTCAGCCTGATGGTTCTGATGGAGTTCGGCATAGAAATCGGACCCATTATCGCCAGTGCCGGTATCGTCGGCCTGGCAGTAGGTTTTGGTGCGCAGAACCTGGTACGTGATTTCATTTCCGGATTTTTCATCATTCTTGAAAACCAGATACGCGTCGGCGATGTCGCCATTATCAATGGTACCGGCGGGCTCGTCGAAAGCATCAACTTCCGCACCACTGTGATTCGAGATCTGTCTGGTGTAGTCCATATTTTTGCAAATGGCAGCATCGGTACCCTGAGCAACCTGACCAACGAGTGGTCCGCATACGTTTTCGAGATCGGTGTCGCCTACAAGGAAAATACCGACCGGGTCATCGACGTGATGCGTGCGGTTGGCAAGTCCATGCGTGCAGACGAAAAATATGGCGACCTGATGCTCGAGGATGTCGATGTATTCGGCGTCGATAAATTTGCCGATTCCGCTATCGTTATCAAGGGGCGACTGAAGACAAAGCCAATTCGCCAATGGGAAGTGGGGCGCGAGTTCCTGCGGCGGGTCAAGATTGCCTTTGACGAACACGGTATCGAAATTCCCTTTCCGCACCTGTCGCTTTATTTTGGCGAGGCGAGCAAACCGATCGATCTTGAATTGTTAACCAATCGTCCCGATCAAATCGCTGCAACCGACTAAGCCATTTATGCGGATACAATATTTAAACCGGGCGTCTCGTCCGCAGCTGGTCCCCCAGTTGCTTTTTCAGCTAAACTTATGTGGTTAGCAGACAAGGTTTCCAACAGTGCAACATACAGCCCGGGATCACAGATTGACAACAGCCGTAAAAAGGAGACCGCATCGCAAATGAATCGACTTTGCACGTTGCTCGCTCTGCTATTGCTGACCTCCACTGTTCAGGCTGTTTCGATCACCACCATACAACTGCACAACCGGCCAGCCGCGGAAATAATACCCATTGTTAAACCGATGCTGGGTGCCGGCGAAGTGGTTACCGGCTCGGGCTTCAATCTGTTTCTGCGCGCCTCCCCGCAATCCCTGGAACAGGTAAGGGAAATCATCGATGCGCTGGATACCGCTGCCAAAATGTTACAGGTGTCCGTTTTCCAGGGCAGTGAACGAGATTTGAAAACACGCAGCGTCGACGGCAACCTGCAAATCGAAAACGGCGATGCCAGCATCGGCATCGGCAGCGGCAAAAACAACAGCGCCGGGGGCATCAGCTTCAACTCCGGCAAGGTCAGTGGCGACATCAACGCTTCCAGTACTCACCAGCGTCAATCGAGCAAACCGGTACACCAACTGCGGGTCAGCGAAGGTACCGAGGGCTTTATAGAGACCGGAGAACAAATTCCCTATTTATCCGGCGACAGCGGCACCGAATACAAGGATGTGACGACCGGCTTCTACGTACTTCCGCGTATCCATGGTGACATGGTCACACTGCAGATCAGCCCGTTCAAGAATTCGCGCGCGACAACGAGCACGGGTCGCATCGAAACCCAGAGTGCCAGAACCACCATCACCGGGCGGATCGGTGAATGGTTACCGCTCGGCGGTGTCACCGAGCAAAGTAAACGCTCGCAAAGCAGCATCGGCAGCAGCAGTTCGACAAAAAGTCGTAGCCAGCAAAGTATCTGGATCCGGGCAGACCTGGTTCAGTAAACCGTGATCCCTGCCAGCTGTTAGCGCGACAAAAAGCACGCCCCGTCCTGGCAAAGCACTAGCCCGGTTAGTCCAGGCCTGGTAACGGCGGGTGGGGTTATGTACCCCTGATAAACGGACAGACTGGCAATGCTCTTGGCCGTATCCCGATACCGGTAAGCTGTCCCGTATTTCCTTTGGGATAGCATGCTTCGTTGTGCACGCAAGGCAGCATGCAAGTCTTCACGATGGCGATGTAACCTTATCAACGGCTTCAACGATTTTCCCAATGGTCCATTCATGATCACCTTCCATGCCCAGCCACAGTGGCAATCTGACAAGCTGCTCACTCAATTCCCGGGTGTTTATCAATTCGCCCGAAGCCCGTCCGTGTTTTCTGCCCATCGGCGAATCATGCAGCGGGACATAGTGAAAGACAGCACCGATACCCTGCTCCCGGAGAAGCTCGATAAAACCTGTTCGTTGCTCCAGATCGGGCAATAGCAGGTAGTACATATGCGCATTATGCTGGCATTCCGGCGGTATAATCGGGCGACGCACCCTGCCCTGTTCCTCCAGCGAGGAGAGTTCGCGGTGATAGGTATTCCATAGATCGAGGCGACGCCGGTTAATCGCATCAGCTTCTTCCATTTGTGCCCAGAGAAACGCCGCAACAAGTTCGCTGGGCAGGTAGGATGAACCGAGATCGACCCAGGTGTATTTGTCTACCTGTCCTCTGAAAAACTGTCCACGATTGGTACCTTTCTCACGAATCATCTCGGCCCGTTCACAGAATCGTGGCGCGTTCACCAGCAGCGCACCGCCTTCACCCGATATGATATTTTTCGTTTCATGGAAGCTGACCGTCGCCAGGTGGCCGATACTTCCCAACGGCCGTCCCTTGTAGCTGGATCCCATGCCTTGCGCGTCATCCTCGATTACCAGCAGTTCGTGCCGCTTCGAAATCCCCATAATGACGTCCATATCACAGGCCACACCCGCATAGTGCACCACCACGATCGCCCTGGTTTTATCGGTTATTGCCGCTTCAATCCTGGTCTCGTCGATATTGAGCGTATCCCGCCGAATGTCGACGAACACCGGCACTACCCCACGCAGCACGAAAGCATTTGCCGTCGAAACGAAAGTGTAGGAGGGCATAATCACCTCGTCGCCCGGTTGCAGGTCTGCCAGGATGGCGGTCATCTCCAGCGCGGCCGTACAGGAGTGGGTCAACAATGCCTGGTTGCAGCCGATACGCTCCTCCAGCCAGGCATGACAACGCCGGGTAAACTCACCGTCACCGGCCAGGTGACCGTTGGCATGAGCCTGGCTGATGTACCACAATTCCTTACCGGTCATGTACGGCTTGTTGAAGGGGATTTTCATGCTTTACTCAAAATTTCACCGGTTCTTTTGTGCAACAAGGAAATGTTAAATTAAATTCTTTTGCCAGAGCCGGGCGCCGAACTCGAATTAGATCATTATAATTTCAATCCGTCAGCGCATCACACTCATTCAGTGTATCGGCAGGTGCTCTGAAGTCCAGTTTCCTCCATGGTCTTTGATTGCACGGCTGCGGCGCCTTCGGGCGTTCCACGACGACCCCATCCGGCCTGATTCATAGGCCCCCTGGAAAACACTCGACCTGTATGCCCTAACCACAGGGTCACCAGCACGCCCTGCTCGGCGACGAAAGCTATGGTCATGCTCTTCTATGCCGGGCATAGCGTTTATTCTTCCTATCCACCGTAGTCCCCGTTAACCCTCAACTGCCCAGCAATCCCAGCGGGTACCTTGACCGTTCCCGACCATGTTTTCAATATTACAGCGGTAGCATGCGCTTTGCGCGAACGTCCATGCGTCCGCCAGTATCATGGATACCGGGTCTTCGCAATTGAGGGTGTGGCTATTAATTTTGTGCCCGGAGACGTCGTTTGCGTGAATGTACTTTTGCAGCTGCAAAGCCACTGCACTCTCCTCCGAAAAATATCTATCGGGGTTTACGCGAAAAAGTTTCAATGGCCAACTGAATGTCGAAAAGCATCGATATACACGGCTTGGAACACAATGCCGCGACACCAGGCACGGAGCCAAGGATGTCGTGCCGGTCGAGCGAGTCGAACCCGAACATCAGGCAAAGCAAAGCCCCTTTGCCAGGGGCCTTGAATTGGTGCCGGAACCAGGAATCGAGCCTCGGGCCTACTGGTTAAAGGTCCGTGTAACCATCGATATAAAGGCATCGCTTTCGATTGCTATTTTCACAAATATTCCGGAAAACACACCTGGCTAGGGATTTTTTATATCCCGGTAGATGGTATCAGCCGCTGCAAGGATATCAGCATAAAGATACAAACCAACGATTTCAGCCGTTTTCAGGTTAATGGCAATACTTGGAGTCTCCTCGAACACCTGCTTTAGTTGGCGGGGTTTGGCTCCGTTTAGTATTTGCGCAATAGTCGCAGAGAGAAACAAACCTGCTGGCTTAAAACCCGGCCGGGATATACTAAAAAGGAATCCCTGCTGTACCTCTTTTGAGCCCAATTGCGAGAAAGTAGGAATGCTATTTTTATTTGCGATCGAAACAAGATTCGGTATCGATTCCGTATTGACGCCGCCCTGAATAGTCACGTAAATGGCATCGACCTCCTTTGACAACTCTTCGAAACAGCGAATAACACTCTGCGATGCAATGCTGGTATCTGAAATATCACTTTTTGTGTAGCATTTTACAACTTCGAAACCGATGTCCGCCGCTACCTTTTCAACCGTATCGATAGCCGCATAACTGCGCCCGTAAATGGAGTCCTCGAACGCTATACCGAGCTTTTTGAACTTGATGATATCGTGAAAAATCCTGATCTGCCGCTCATATCGATATGGATCTACACGGGCGTGGACATGATCGAAGCCAGAGTCATCCTGACTTTTGATGATACCGGATTCCACCGGATCACTGGTCGACATGACAATGGATTCGCTGGAACGGCTACACGCGCGCGGCATCACCATCGCGATCGACGATTTCGGCACCGGTTACTCGTCGCTGAACTACCTGAAAACCCTGCCGATCGATTGCTTCAAGATCGATCGCGGGTTCATCAAGGATATCTGCAGCGACGACAACGACCAGAAGATCGTGCAGACCTTGATCAACATGGCGCATTCGATGGGTATAAGGGTCGTCGCTGAGGGTGTTGAGGATCACGACCAGCTCAAGCTGCTCAGTGACTACGCCGTCGATGAAATTCAGGGGTACCTGTTGAGCCGGCCCGTCGCCGCCGAGGTGATCGAGTCGATGATTCAAAACCCGGGGCAGTTGACCAATCCCGTTGGAAACGTAGTCCAGTTGCGCACCTGAAGCGTCGCAGATTGCATGCCTCGCAACGACATTCATTATCTGTATCTCCCGTGACTTGCACCTGTCCTCCCGTGCCTCGACCTCGAGATCGAGCTCCCAAGAAGTTATTCCCGCCAAGGGTATGGCAAGGACACACACTTGGTTCAATCACCAAAAAATTCCATCCGAATTGGTGGAAGTGCCCAGAGATTCTTAGTCAGATTTCAGCCGGGCCAGGGTGAGGCTTGTACCAACCCGCGGATCCTCGAGTTCAGACAATATCTGCCCGTGGCCAGCGAGTAGCTGGCTTGTTGTAGGGATTCGATACGTGAAAACTATCCTGTATCAAGCTGCTGGATTTGTCGATTGAAGCGTCGCGGATGAATGGTTTCGAATTGCGTGGTATTGATACGCCATTGCTCCGGTGTGATCTGCAGCCGGGTGAGGATTGGTGGCAAAGTGATATCGATGTATCCGCGCTTGTCGCTACGAATAATGCGGCCAGTCCAGTCCACCAGTGCCAGGTATTCCTCGAAGTTGAACGGAATGCCTGTTTGGGTTTCATTAACTGACCGGTTCTCGAGGGGCAACAGTGGCTTTAGCGTAGTCTTGAAGTCGAGTAAGTCACCACATTGCGACTGGTCGTCTATCGCCTGCTGCAAAATAAATTCGGAGTTCAGCCGTTCTCGAATGCTGGTATGGCTAGAGGTCTCTGGCCGGTCAGTGATCCCAGCCCGTACTGGGTTGAGGTCGACATAAGCCATACACGAAAGCAACGATTCTTCAGATTTGAGGGCCTGCGAGGTGAATCGCGATTCCCAGAACTTCCCGGTGCACTCGTCCTCAAGATTGGCCTGACGGGCAATGGGCTGATTCAGGCAGCGCATGAACCAGCTGATGCTGGCTAGCTTTTTGCGCCAGACATTGACGATGTCAGAGACGGTGGTACGCTCAAATGGTTTTAGTTCTTCCCCTTCACGCAAGCGCTGAACGAGCAGAGGGCCTTTAAACATGGCACACCAGCGATCCATGACGTCGTCGTCGCTCAACTCCGCGATCTGCCCAGGACAAAGCTTGAGCACGAGGTGGTAGTGATTGTTCATCACGGCATAGGCGCAGACATCGATGGCAAAGAGCGAGGAGAGCAGCCGAATTCGGTCGACGACCCACTGGCGCCGATGTTCATAATTTTTTCCTGAGTAGTGATCAACCCCACACAGAAAGGCGCGGCGCACACAGCGTGAGGTGACATGGTAATACGGGGTATCCGCAAGGGAAATCAACGCCTTCCTGGGTCGAGTCATCAGCTAAATCCGTTTATCTGAGTTCTACGCAGCCTACGCCCAGGTGCCGGTCGATGTCAATTCGAAAGCGTGTGTCCCAATATACTCAATATACTCATACTGGCTGATTTTCATGGCAGCCGCCAGCGAGCAAGTCGCCGGTGATACCTGCCAGGGGTCATAGTGGTGGCCGGCTCCTTGTTAGTTACGATCGCCTAGTTCGCGGTCTCGACCTGCTGCCATAACCTTTGGCGTTCCTGAAGTGTTTCCTGCTGTTGTTGCAATAGGCGCAGATGATTGTCGATACGTTCACGTTCCTGCTGCATGAGCCTTAACTGCTCTTCATTTTGATTTTTGTGCTGAGACAGGTTTTTCATATTCTGCTGAAGTTGAACACGCTCCTGCAGCATCAGGCGTTCACGCTCATGTAGCAGCCGCATCTGACTGTCAAGTAACTGCTTTTGCTGTTTCAGTTGCGCAGCGGTCAGGCTGGTGGATCGGGCTTTGAGGCGCTCGTGTTGCTGTTCGGTAAACCGGGCATCCTGGGCCATCCTGTCCTTTTCCTGGTCCAGCGCCAGGTCGCGTTGCTTCAGTCTGTCCCGGGTCTGCAACAGGATTTTATCCTTTTCACTCTGCTGGAGTTTATCCATATCCTGAAGCTTGACCTGGTCACGCAGGCGGTCTCGATCCTGATCGAGCAGTTCCTGGTAATCTCGCAGACGGTCGCGGTCGCGGTCGAGATCTTTGGCTTCGAGCATCTGCTGCGCCTTGGTATGAGACTGGCTTACACTGCCTTTACTCTTCTGGCTACCGGATTGACTACTACCGCCGCTACCACTACTACCACTACTACCACTACTGCCGCCGCTACCACCGCTACCACCGGCAGCGATTTCCGGGCCCTGGCCAGCGGCATTAATATCTGGGGCCAGTACCAACATCGAGATCAAGAAGCCTGTAAGTATTGCCCTGTTGATATTCATCATGAAACTCCCATAAGTAAAAGTAGAAATGCAAAACGGTCCAATGCATAGATTACCCCCATAAGCCAGATCCGAATTGGCCCGGATCAATGGAGCCATTGGCGCCGGCAAACGGATCACAACGGGGAAGCGATGACCGTCACTTGCGATTAAAGCCAAACAGGACGCCGTGAAGATTTGGCAAATAAACAGGTAACTTCACGAGCGATATCTGATTGCAGGCGCCCGGCCAAATGCAGGTAACGCAATGTGTTGCACAGCCGCCCGCTAAAACATTTTGATGGAACAGCTACTTCCCGACTCATAATCATCGACTGGAGTAAACGTGCCCGGAGTACCGACACTGAACATGGTGTCGGTCATCCCGCCTGCGGTTTCGTTCCACACCACGAATACTCGATTACCATCTGGCGTCGTCCGGATTTGTGATTCTCCCTGGCTGTTGGCATTAGCCAGCACTCTAACCGGCTCCCAGGTCGCTGCTTTATCGACGGTGCGGGTAACATAAATATCCAGATTTTCACTACTGGCGCCTGCGTACACATTCGTCTCTGATCCCCAGGCCGCGATCACGACAGCCTGGTTCTGACAGTTTTCCGGGTTGGTAATATTAGTGGGGTCTGCGCAACCCGGCCCGTTACCTGGCATTCCCACTAAGCGGGGTTCCAGGACATTTCTGCGAGTGTAATTAAACCTGGATAAGTTGACCGGGCTTCCCCAGACGCCGTTCGCGGCATTGAAGCGACGCACGAAGAAATTATAATTCACCTGGTCTGTAGCTTCCGCTACCCGGCCATCCTGGGTATAGATGTAACCGACATACAAATCATTACCGCGCAACACGGCGCGATGCGCGCGCGCATTCTCCAGGGCATTCGCCTCGGAAGAATCCGATAGATTGGCATTCGTTGCGGTAAACGTTTGGCTGCTCATATTCAATGGCGCCGAATTGCCAAGATTTGCGGCGGACGTATAGTCCAACGCATAGCAGTTGGGATCGACCGGCGGATCCAGGTCTGCAGGATGTAACCCGGTCGAGCCAGTACCCGTAGAGTAACCAATGCGCAGCATGATATCTGCCGGCCCGCCCTGATCGTACAAACCCTGGCGCCAGAATAATGCAAACCGAATGCCGCTGCCGCTGGCCGGTTTTGTTTGCGCGACGAATCGCGCCCGCCGCGCCCCCTCTAGCGGATCGCTGACAATACATCCGGCTTTATCGCTTTCCGTTGTCGGAGGGACACCGTAGGGAAACGCGTGGTAGCGCACGAATTTGCCCTGACTCAATCCGGCGGAGCCCTTGGTCTCTTCGTACGCGATTATTGTATTCGGTGGATTCGAGCCGCCAACCAGGCTCATGTTTGCCCGTGAAGCACCCACGTCCCCGGTTTCGATTTCACCCGCATCCACTGAAATCCCGCCAGCATCTTTGACCGGATTGGCGGAATCCGGCGGTAATCCAAAACCTGTCTGATTATTGGTAACCCGGACCGGCGTTTTCCAAACCCCGATGTCGACATCGGCACTGGAGACATCAACAGCATAGGTATACCAGATGTCGGTGCCATTGCTGGTTTTGGCGCCAGAGCTGCCGTCACCGGGTCCCTCAGCTTCACCGGGCTGCAGGCCCAGCGGGTCTTCCTGCCAGGTGATTGCCCAGTTGCCATTGCTTAAACCCTTGCTAACGTCCTGCTTGGCATCGCGAGATCCATCGGAAAGACGGTCAACCTGCCAGTCGACAAGCGCCGAAAAATCACCGGTGGCATGAGCCGCATACACACAGCTCATCGCTATTTCTCGATCATCGGACTCCGGGTATGTCACGCTGCGTTGTGCACCACTATCACAGAATTTATCAACCCAGGTCACGACGGCATGACTGCCGCTGGCGAAAACATGCGGATTGTCGGAATCGCCATGATACGCGGTTCGACTTCCGTCACCATTCCAGTCTGTTTGCATACTGGAACGCAAGGCCGTATTCGAAATATTGGTCGGCGTACTCCAGTTGGCTTTCACGCTGCAGTCGCTATTTCCACTGTCACAAACGGTAATAAAAACATCTCGCGCCGATCTCAGGCTGGAATTCTTGGCGTCATACACATAGCGCGATGGATCATTTTCGACAAAATCGCCATAGACGGCGATTAAAACGCCAGCGGAGGTACGGACTAACTTGCTTTTATAGGCGCCGTTCAGGTCCGGTGCCTGGGTGGAGAGTTCAATCGGTGTCGACAGGCTTAACTGCTCGATGCCCCATACAATTGACGTGCACAGCAGCAAACTGAGAATCAGATAGGTAACAAATTTTTTCATCATCGTTTTTCTCGCCTATGAGTTGTAAAGTCGCTGCCAACAAGCTGGTTGTTCGAAAATTCTAATTGCTGCGTATAGCCATTTTTACCCTCAATAAGTTGGCAACTATCTGCGCTACGCAACAGGTTGATTAGCAGTCACCCGCATCAAAATTCGAAGCTTGCACCGACACTCCCCACGTCAAGGTCGAAATCATCTTTGTCGAGATATCGAATGTATTCGACATTCAACGACCATCTGCTACCGATGCCAATATCGACGCCAATACCGTAGGAGACACTCGAATTTTCCTCCTGCGACTCCAGCCCGGGAAAATCTGGCAGGCTCGCTGTGAGTTTCACCTGGCTGACACCCAGCACACCGTATATCGACGATGACTCGGTGAAGTTGAAATGGCCGGTGCCATAAAGGCCGAACATGCTATCCATTTCCAGGGTGGCATCACGATTCTGGAACGCTGGCAGCATGTGAGTGTCATCGTCCAGGCCGGTCCCGAGGCGGCCTTCAATAGTAAAATTGGGCGTCAGAAATCGACCAAAACGGCCTACTAATAAAGTTGGCTCATAGGTCTCTGAGAAACCTTCCTCGTCATAATTTCCATAGCCATATTGAAGACCGAAATAGTTTTCACCTGCGGTACCGGCGATTCCGCTTCCTGTTACCAGGCACAACGAACCCGCCACCGTTATCGTTATCGTTATCAATTTGTTTTTCATAAATATATTCCTGTTATATTCGCTTACTTGATTATCACGAGGCCGCCGCCGCCGTCAGCGACAAAGACACGGGCGCTGGCAACTTCGACATCGGATGCATTTCCAGCCGTATCGGTATGTTGTACCAGCACCGGGTTGGCAACATCGGTCCAGTCTATTTTGGCAACACCCGCAGAGTCATAGGCGACATAAAAGAAATGCTTTCCCCGGGCATTCTGGAAAAACATGCCCTGTGCGCCACCGCTCAGGTCAGCCAGATCAGCACTGCCAGAAAGGGCCGGATCCTGCAATTTGAATCGCGCTACCGCTACCGGGCGTTCACCAATTTCACCGCGTTCCCAGATATCGGTTGGATCCATTCCTGCCGGCAGCGGCTTGACGAGATCGGCAATCCTGTAGGCCAGCACGCCGAAACTGTCGTAAGTGAAATAGGCGTGATCATCGACAATCAGCACATCGACACTCTTGCCATCTGCCTTGTTGTATTGTGCCGATAACGAGCCATCAAGCTCTTCATGGTATTCAGTTTTAATAGGTTCAAAAACCTTGATCAACACCATGTTGGCCGCATCGGTAACATCGACGACGCCTATCCCCGCATGCCCTGATGCCACGAATGCATACTTCCTGCCATTCTCGGCATCACGCCACAGCTTGACTGCCGTCGCATGTCCGAGTTCTGGCTTGGCCCTGGTTGTGCCACCGACATTGCCAACCACAACGGTCGGAGCCTGACCGATATCGTATACGGTGAGGCCGTTACTGCCATCGGCGACAAAGGCGAGGTTGCCATCGAGCGCAACATCATAGGCATGATCCTGCATCTTCAAGCCGCCGACACTCTCACCATCGTCTGTGTTGTGTTCATAGATATCGGACAGTTCGGTCTGCAGTAATACCGGTATTTCTCCCGTGTTGCTGGCAGCGGTATCAACCCGGCGCAAACCCCGGCTCTGTGATAGCACGTACGCCTTCTGATTCACCGTATCAAGCACGACGTCATGGGCATGCGGCGTCGGGTTGATATCGTCTACAGGATATTCATCCTGTAACGTATTGGCGACCAGGTATATGTCATCGATTGGCAGGCATTTTTCAGCATCGGCAATTTGCCATACCGTCATGCCATGCGGACCATCGGCAAGAAACAGCTTGTCGCGATAAACAGCAACTCCGGCCGCATGACCGACAGAAAGACCGTCGAGACTAAGTGACCCATCGTATTCCCTGAATATCTCATCAGTCGTAGACATATGCACCAGGGGATCCACGATACCCGCTTCAGTGGGGGTTCCGTCCAGGCCCGTAACGTCGATAAAGCTGATGCCACCGCCACCGGACGCCATGACAACGTCGATCTGGTTCGGATTTGCAAGGTCCCTGGTTGGCATCAACAAGAACGAGTTGCCATGACCGCTGACCTCGCCGGACAGCAGTAATGTCGGGCTTTCATATAACCACGAGGGCAGCGATTCATTATCAGTCGGATCAAAAGGCGCCATGTCATACGAAGTGACGAACTCGTAATCCGGCCAGTGATCACCCAGTAAAGGAGCGCCTCCGGGCCCTGCGCCTGGTCCTGGCAGGGTGTCGTTATCATAAGTCTCGGAGCCGTTCGGGCCATGCCAGTTTTGCGGGGTATCGGCATTCTCGATCGCCACCAGGCCGGCAAAATGATCGGAGAAAAAGACTCGTTTACCCGCGACGTCTACCTTGACATCGACAATGCCGGCTTCCTTGAGCATGCCAGCGCCAAAGTAGGGAAACAGGCTCTTGGACTGGGCGCCGGTTGGTGAATCCGGACCATTCGCCGGCACGGCTGGTGCGTATCCCAGGCGCTTACCATCGAGATCGAGATAACCGGCTCCTGGAGCAGCCGTCTTGTAGCCGGTGGCATCAACCGCCTGCAGGCCACCGAGGGCGTAGGCGACGTAGGCTATTGTTTGCCCGCCAAATGTGGCCACATCAACTGTACGCGCCTTGTAGTAAAACTTGCCATAACGATCGAATGCGGCCCATGGCGCAGGCTGATCAAGAGGGTTGCCGTCATGCCATACCACGGTGATTTCATAAGCGGCCTGCCGGTAATCAGGCATACCGGTAAAATCGTCGAGACATTTGTCGAGACACTCCCAGGTGACACCTTCCCCGCCGCCCCCGGAAACGCCCGTTTGAACTTGCGTAGCCGGGTCCAGATTTGAGCCATCAGCATTAACGAACCAGTCTTCCTTCGAGTCGGTAGCGGTATACAGGTTATAGCCGCCAATCTGGTCATCAGCCGCGGTCGCCCCGATCCCGGTAGTGCCAAGCGTCTCGGGATCAAAAATACCCAGGCCCAGATACCCCATGGCAACAAATAACTTGCCCTGATCGGTACCATCTATGTATAACTTCATAGACTCAGGCCCACCCCAGGGATTCTCACCCGCGTACTGCAAGGTGTAGGTCTCAAAGTCGATCTTTAAAGTACCATCTGCCTCCCTTCCAGCTACCGCATCAAAAAGATTTGACAGCAGGGTCTTGTGTAATCCGTAAGCTTGATTTGCGATCAACAGGTGCTTCGTGTCGCTGCCATCGGTATAAATTTCGAGTGATGAGATAGGCGCATGAACACCAGAAATAATGTTCTCCTCGGAAACGTTACCACCACCATCAGCCCAGAAGATACCGGTTTGCTCATAGTTCACGTGCACCTGGGAACGGAATAGCATGTTGCTGGGATCGGTGACATTAACCACCGCGATTCCCTTGTCGCCCATGGCTAAAAGTGCGTAAAGAACTCCCGAGCTTGCCGGGTACTCAACCACATCGATATCCTGAATGAAGCCATCGACCGCCAGGGTGTATTTGGCAGTTTCCGTAATACCAACCTGGGTGGCTCTCAGCTCATTGGCTACGTTGTAGAGAGTCCAGTTACTCCCGGGCTCCAGCAGGGTTACAACGGTCGACGAACCGCCAATGCGAGACTGGCTGTTCAGGAAAGCCTCCTGGTCGGCGCCGCACATGGTCAGATTCTTGAATAAGCCGTCTCCACCACCACAGCCCTGCAATCCCAGGCCAACCCAGATGAAGAAGCCAACCGCAAGAATAAAACCGGAAACAGAAATTTTATGGTTTGACAAAGTCTTATTCATGATAATCACCTGAACAATGGATAAATTTCCCACACGGTGTGGTATTGGAATTAGCTGCGTTGCTCACTGGTATCTCCCTAAAAAATTCAATAAATTTCCGAAATAAAAATCTCATGCACGTAGATTATTCCACTGAACTAATCAGCTTATTGATCAGTATCAACTAATATTCTAATTTAGGGTGCGTTACTCGATTTTTTGATAGGTGCAGGTAATCTTTTGCAGCGCCTTTACGGCGATAGTCCGGAAGCCCGGCCAAGCGCGGAATATTTCAGCTGTCCATTCATTTAATATGCGGGTTCATGCCCATGTGTTTAAGCGCGTGCCGCGGCCGGGCAGTCATCAGCACCCAATCATCGATGTATCCTTCTGTTTACTTCTGGGGCCGCGTCAGCCGCCGCTGGTTTATGGAGTCTGCGCGTCTATATTTCCCGCAATAGACACTGCATAACCCGCTACCAGCGGCGACCTTCGGGTCAGAACCGGACACCAATGTCCGGTTTTAAGCCATTATTGAGCCTGTATTAGCACTATTGCGAGCTGCTTTGATACCACGTCTCGTCAGTGCCACCAGGAGGAATAACGATAACAGCGCTGGAACTGGATATTCGACCGCATAAACGACAACCGTCAGCAGCGAGCGCACGACTGCCCTGAGCGTTTCGCGCTCACGAATGTAGTCGGCCAGCGGCGGTGAGTTACGGTAATAGAATCCGACCAGTTCGGTTCCCAGGGAATTCGTTAGCAGGTATTCGTCCCTGAAATCACGCAGGACTTTTACCTTTGGATCGAGATAGGAGCCGTAAGCCGCCGTGGCAATAAAGCAATTACCTCCGTCATCGTCATCGTCACCGTCATCCTTGGCAACGAACTCATAAGCCCCGATATCCGTCAGGATGCCGCGGGCCACGCCGCGTTGATCGACCGTGGTGGCACCCCGCATGCCACCGTTATCGACAGCCATGCTGCTGGCGGGCAGCGCATGCGTCAGGGTCGGCCCGCCGTTGGCGGCAAGCGTGAGCAACATCGCATCGACGCCCGGAATATCAGTCGTGTCCGTAAGTCCGCAACTGGTGTCGTGGCTCAGGTTATATCCCGACGAGGTTATGTCGATGCTTCCAGCGCCGACCGCGCCGCAGTCAATGGGGCTTGACGCAGTCAATCCGGCAAGATTGTCGTTCAGCAGGACGCCGCGCATGTCGACACTCAGGCTTCCGGATGGAAAGGTCATGATACCGCCGCCGGCGGTTGGAGAGTCAGACGTGGTGTTATTGTTCGCCACGGTCACGTGCACCAGATTGAGCACACCGTTGGTAAGCAGGCCACCCCCCATGTCGACCGCGAGGTTGCCGCTGACGGTGCTGTTCGTCATGGTCATGATGGCGCCGGAACGTCCGTTGTAGGCGCCCCCACCGACCGCGCCGTTGTCACTCAGCGTGGAGCCGGAAATGCTGCGAGTGCCGGTACCGGTGTCGAAGATACCGCCGCCACCCTCGGCACCGTTGCCATCGATGGTGCTGTCGGTGATCGTCAGTCCGCCATCGTTGTAGATACCGCCGCCGTTGGCGTAGCCGTGATTGCCGCTGATAATGATCAACTCGGCGATCGTCGTGGCACCGTTGTAGAAACCGCCGCCGTCACCGGCGTAATTCTGCGTGACGACCACGTTTGTCAGACCGAGCGTATAGGTCGGACCGGGTACGCCAGAATCAATCACCGGCTTGGCGCCGCCGGAACTCGCTGCAGCAGGATCGTAGGTGCCGGCAGCATTGCCGACGGCGACACCGCCACCGCTCAGGCGCAGGTAATACTCGGTTGGAACGGCATTCAACAGGCCGGTGACCTCTGGCGTGCGGCCACCCATTACCGTCAGGTTCGACATCTGCACATCAACGTCCTTTATCACGTCGGCGACAATGTGGAAAACCCGGTCGCTGATACCAGCGGTGGCGCCGGCATCCGGATCCACGGTCGGGTCGTTTACAACATCGCTCGGAACCCAGCCGGCATCAATGATGGTCGTGTCCTTATCGGCGCCGACCAGGTTGACGCTCTCCGTAATATCAAGATCGCCTTTGGTGTCATCCGGCGCTAAGGCGCTGACAACAAATGCGCCTTTGAGGGCGTCCCATGTCAACGTGTATTCACCAAAAGTGTACGTCGGGTCGGCACCACCCAGGACATTGCTGGGATCAGTGATCGTCAGGACGTAGTTACCGGCGGGGATGATGATATCGTCCACCGCAGGTACGGCTTCACCGGCCGCGCACTCGCCGGCGGTTACACCCGATGCCGTGTTGGAGTTCGCCGCGATTACCGCTTCACGTAGCGAGCAAGAACCGGTGTCTGCGATGGCGTCGTCGGGGGTATTGACGGTGATGGTCGCTGCCCCGACCGGCACGGCCAACAGCCCCGCGATGGCGACTACCAAAAATGTCCGCCGAACAAGGCTAGGCATGATTTTTTTATGAATCATTATAAATTCTCCCAAAAAGCTATTGATAAAAGACCCGAAAAATTTCGATATAGAGATTATGTCTATATAAATGGGCAGGGAGTTGACCAGTATCATGAGAGACAGGAATCGGTAACCTGTTTCTTTATATTATTGTGTCACCGTAATTCGCCTGGCGCAGGCTTCGCGAACCTGATCGCCAATCGGAGTTTTAAACCCACGGATGGATCTCTTGCCATAACTGCTGTCTATCCTGCAATGGTTGCTGCTGATAACTCAGCAGCATGGACTGTTGCTGGAAAGAGAATGCCTGCACCGAAATGCAGTCAGTAACAGAGAAAGTAGAATTAGGACCAGGGAAAATGTAGGTGCTTCCGGTCGATACGATCAGCAATTGAACGATGCTCTTGGCAGGCACACTCTGACGCTAGAGTCGAATCGCAAAAAATAATCGGCGGCTAACACTGTTGTCTGACCCCGGATTTGCGCAGGGGCCGAAAGCGGGAGTCTGTTCCTGGCCGAAGATTGCGTCTGTCCCGGATATGTTGATACCGACATGGTTCGTCGGGACTGGATAGACAAGGACGATGATCCGGCGAGCCTGGAGAAAATGCTGTGCGACTACGCTCCTATGAAACGCATGGCAACCCCTGAGGAAATAGCCAGCTCTGTTTTGTGATTTTATTACCGGATCGGCACTACAAATTGACGGGGATCACAACTCGGGGTCAGGCCTTACATTTGACATTAATCGAGAAAGACAGTTATTGAATGGAACTGGCTCGAGACGTGGAATTTAAGGCCTGACCCCAAATGTTGGGTGTTTACGCTTCCTACACGTAGCCACTGGATTTAACCTTCGAGTATTTTCGAATAATTGTTATGCAGCTGTAACCATTCGACAAACTTTCCCTGCGGCATTGGCTTGCCGATAAAATAGCCCTGCGCTACGTCGCAGCCGATCGCTTTCAGTTCATCATAGGTTTTCTGGTCCTCCACCCCTTCGGCAACGACAACAAGGCCGAACCCTTGAGCCATCTTGGTTACCGAATCAACAATATGCCTGTCCATCGCATTCTCGAATAAATTGGTAACGAAGGAGTGATCGATTTTCAGTTCATGCGCGGGAATATTTTTAAAGTAAGACATCGACGAATAGCCGGTACCAAAGTCATCGATCGAAATCTTGACACCCTCATCTTTCAAATCCTGCAGGCATTGAATGCTGGTCGAAATGTCCCGCATCAATGCGCTTTCGGTAATTTCCAGCGTAAGCTGGCTGGCATTTACACCGAACAGATTAGCGGCTTCGGTTATCGTCTCAACCAGCCCCTGATACTCGAACATCTTCGGCGACAGATTAATCGCAACCTTTAGCGGTTGGGACATTTCGGGCCACTCCTTCATCAACCACAACACTGCATTGATGCTCCAGTTGGTAATGTCATAAATCAGGTCGCTTTGTTCCGCAATGGGAATAAAGTAGTCGGGCCGAATATAACCATGTTCCGGGTGCTTCCAGCGGATCAATGCCTCGGCACCGAAAACTCGTCCTGTCTCCAGATAAACCTGGGGTTGAAAAAACATTTCCAGCTGGTCCAGATCGATGGTTTTTTGCAGATCCGAGGTGATATCCCAGGTGGTCGCATCGTCCGTGTCATATTTTGACGAGGAAACGCTGTACGGTGGTAAATTCCGACGAGATTCAAGCAGCGCTGTCTCGGCACTTCTGAGCAGGGCCAGTTCATCCTGGCCATGATCGGGAAACAACGCAATACCGATATTAGTGCCCACCTTGAGCATTTTATTGCCAACCGTGAAGGGTTCTTTTAACCCCCCCAGCAACTTGACCGCTGCCAGTGTTGCATGCCCTTCGTTGACGATGTTTTTGATGAAAATGACAAAGTCCGAACTACCTACCCGCATGATGCTGTCCTGCGGGCGAATCAGGCTTTGCAGCCGCTTGCAGTATTCTTCCAGGATCAGATCTCCGGCAATAAAACCATTGCTGAGATTTATCTGACGGAAATTGCTGATACTTACCATGACCAGCGCGAAATCGATGTGAGCCGCGGTATGCTCTCTAGTCAACTCTTCCAGCTTTTTCAGTAGCGACTTGCGCCGCGAGACGTTAATCAAACTTGGTAGCATTATTCCTTCTACAAATAGAAATGATCGGGGTCAATTCCATACTTTCCCGGCTCTAGAGTTTTCTTGATATCCAGAGATTCTCCATCTTCTGATTCCTGCACCTCGTACATATTGATCGTTACGAATTTCGAATAAAATTCCTTTCTTTCATTTAACAGCATCATCACCTGGGGTCTCAAACGCCTTGTTTTGTTCAGCGCGATAACCACCCCGACGCGACCATCGCTGAGTTCGACCAGTGTGCCTATCGGGTAGACTCCCACCATCTGAATAAACTGCTCGATCAATTCCTTCTGAAACAGCACATCACTCCAGTCATACAGCATTTTCACCGTATCGTGTGGAGACATTGCTTCCCCATAGGGTCGGGCCGAGGTGATCGCGTCATAGCAATCGATAATCCCGGCCATCTTACCGAAAAGGGGGATTTCGTTGCCCTTCAGCCCTTGCGGATAACCACTGCCATCGTGCCTTTCGTGATGGGTAGCGACCATCGCCATCACATCGTCTTTAATGCCGTCAACCGAGGTGAGGATATCGATACTGTAGTCGACGTGCTTTCGCACCAGTTTCATTTCAGTTGAATTGTATTTCTCCGGGTTCAGGATCAATTTTTCCGGCAGACGTATTTTGCCCAGATCAAACAACAGCGCGCCCATCGACACCGACTGAATATCCTTGACCGGCAACCCGAGATTTCGTCCAAAGGCCGCTGCCCAGATTGCACAGCTGATTGCGTGATTATAGGTATAGCTACCGCGACTTTTCATCATCGTCAGCCAGGAAAAGGCATCGGGGTTGCGGATCACGCTGTCTACCATCGGCAGCAGCGCTTTTTCAATCGTCGGTATATTGAGCTTGCTGCTTTGTGCGGCTAGTTCCATCGAACTTTTCAGCGCATTTCCCAGTGCTTCGTGGCTGCGATAGGCTTCTTGGAGCTCTTCTTTGAATTCGACCCTATCGGGGTACTGTTTCGGCTTGGCATTAATCAGTAGCTGCTTCTGAGAAAGGTCGTTCATTCCAGAGCCGCTCTTGCGATCGTCAGCTTCGATAATGCTGCTTTTATCTATATCGACGTATACATAGCTGCAATGCTTGGCGAGCTTATCAATTTCATTTTGCGTATTAAGTAGAAAGCCCTGCATTTTGTACGGAGTTTCCAGCCATGGCCGATCTAGCTTAGCCACGTACATGCCCCGCCTGAGATCAGCCACCAGAGTTTTTTTATGCGTTGTTGCCATTCAGTTTTCTGCATTGCCGGATACTTCGATAGGCACTTATCGAGACATCAATTATCGAAGCTGGAGTATAGGTCATCAACATTCAAGTATCCCCAATTTCGAACAACAAAACCGCCGAGGGTTGCCACTCACTCTCAGGTTATGGGGTTATGGGGTTCCGCTGACAGTCGTTTTTTGCCGCTGATAAGTAAAGTCTGGGCGCCTGCTTTCTCTAAAACCGGGAAAAGATTTTTCAGGAAATCGCGCGTGCAACCCCCCGTATAAGACAGTTGGCACCTGCCATTGTTTAAATGGAGTGTGTCCAGAAGGGAGTTTGGGGTTTAAGGTCTTTTAACAGGTCAATTGAAAGATAATGATCAATTACAAGAGCAGTGAAAATTTGCCTCACCTGTAAACCCGGCGTAACCCCGGATTTATACTGAGGAACTGATAGAAGCTTAGTCATTGAAAAAATGGTGGCTACGGCGGGAATTCGAAGACTACCTGAATTGCGGGAGGCTTGAATACGGATTCCTACGGGTTCGCTGTGAAACCTGCCACGAGGAGCGCCTGGTTGCGTTCAGTTGTACCAACAGTAGGCGCTTTAGGCGAGCGCCGTGGGGTTTTGTCCCAGTTGTGGCGCACGCCGCATGGCCGAGAGTTCGGCCTTGCTGGTAGATGAGGTATTCCCGCATCAACCGGTGCGCCAATGGGTGCTCAGTTTCCCATTCCAGTTGTGTTTTCTCTTCGCCGGCCGTCCATTGATCACAGGCCAGGTGCTGTGTATCGTTTATCGCGTCATCTCCATGCATCTGGTAAAGAAGGCTGGTTATTCGAAAAAGACAGCCCGCACTGGCGCGGTAACACTGATCCAGCGGTTTGGTCGGTCCGGCGCCTTTATGCCCTGCGGGTACCGGGTGCACTGAACCTGAATCCGAACGCGGCCCGATCCACTTTCACATGCTGTTCCTGGACGGGGTGTGCGTCGACCGCCTCGATGGATCAGTTCGATTTCGCTGGATCAGTACACCAACCACCCAGGAGCTAACTCAACTATCGCGGACCATCGCCCGGCGAGTCGGACGATATCTTGAGCGCCAGGGGCTACTGGAGCGGGATGCCGAGAACAGTTACCTGACAATGGATGCGATATCCGAAGATTCGATGAATCAGTTACTGGGCCATTCGATCACCTATCGCATCGCGGTGGGCCCCCAGGCAGGGCGTAAAGTGTTCTCCCTGCATGCGGGCTTGGCGGCCAGGTGTGATGAGCGCAAGAAACGGGAACGTCCGGGCGGCGTTCCGCTGTGCCGTTACATCAGCCGCCCGGCGGTTTCGGAAAAGCGGCTTTCGTTAACGTCAAACGGCAACATCCGCTACCAGCTGAAGACACCTTATCGAGAAAGCTTGCCCCATGAGCGAAGCGAATGCTCTGGGTATGGCACTACCCACGTCATCTTCGAGCGGGGCGGCCTAGCGCCGCTGGATTTCATGGCGCACGTCCCTGTGCGCCACCCTGCGGTCGTGCAAATCGGCAGTCCTGCCGATTTGTCATGGCTCGACTTGCCGCTCTAGTGCCCAGGCTGAGAGCCAATCCGACACGCTTCCATGGCGTGTTCGCCGGGGCGCCGGACCGTCCCAATAGCAAACACCGAGCCTTTATGCCCTGTGGGTACTGGTAACACCGTCGAAACGAGGCAAGAGCGCCAAACCCCAGATAAACGGCGATGAGCGATCGCCTGTGGAGCAGCATGCCGCGATGACCTGCACCCGAGGGCATAAAGGCACAACGCCTCAAGCGAGTATTCAATATTGATATTACAACTTGCGAAGAATGCGGTGGCATTGTCAAGGTAATACCCAAAGCGTTCGCTGTGCTCACGGGGCAGACCCTCGCTAGTATCGAAGACCCTGCGGTGATTGAGCAGATACTTGCACACCTGGAGAGAAAAGCGGAATCAAAAGCATTCAACCCATTACCCGAGAGCAGGGCACCGCCCCAGATAGGTTTGTTCAGCTAGCCG